>Ga0153996_1001275_pt1 | contig 10378 bp, 17 predicted proteins | sample TSNC080MetaG_FD_104728 | JGI IMG/M metagenome (GOLD analysis project Ga0153996, IMG submission 104728) | Attine ant fungus gardens microbial communities from North Carolina, USA - TSNC080 MetaG | ecosystem: Host-associated > Fungi > Mycelium > Unclassified | place: USA: North Carolina, Lumber... | reverse complement strand
TACATAGCCTTATTAGGTAGTGTAGTTATTAGTGTCTTGATCTGTGTTCCCATAGCAACTGGCGCACAGACCAAGCTAGTCTAGTATAAGTAGCTAGTGATGTACAGTAGAATACTTTACCTCAACATTAGTTTGATCTCCTGGGCTATTCATCGATCTAACCTTCTCTACTATAGTCGAGCATGTTCTGGGATGCCTCCAAGTGCCCTCTTACAGAGGACAGGGGGTAATTAGAAACAGAGAGAAGTGGTATGGATGTTCAAAAGGAAGAGAGAAGGAGACAGCATGCTTCAGAAAGGGAAAAGTGTAGCAAGGCAGTGCATGGTCAAGAGAACTAGAAGATGTAGAAGAGAAAGAAAGGGATGTCAGGAGAACATTCAAAATCTTAAGAGAAGTGTAGTTGGACATAGGAATAGAAAAAGTAGATATGTATGAAGGTATAACAGTGAAAGCACTCTTGGATAGTAGTACTATAGGGATGTTCATGAACAGAGAAATGGCCAAAAAGCACAGTTTCAAAATGACAAAACTAAAGAGGTCCCTGAAAGTGAAAAATGTGGATGGGACAGAAAATAGTGGAGGAAATATCATATATCAGGTAGAAGTCAATGTCTTCTACAGAAATCATGTGGAAAGAATAAGAATGGATGTATGTAATTTAGGGAAAACAAAAGTGATACTGGGGATGCCTTGGCTGCAAGCGCATAACCCAGAAATAAACTAGGAAACAGGAGAAGTGAAAATGATGAGATGCCCACCTTTGTATGGAAGAAACCTGGCAGTAAAGGAAGATATAGAGCAGAGAAAGAAAAGAGGATAAGAAATATAAAGAAGGCAGATAGAGATGAATGGGAATGGACAATGGAAGAGAAGTTTGATAAGGAGATCGAGCTAGATAGAGAAAAAGTAAAAGAGATGGTACCACGAAAGTTTTATAAGTGGCTAAAAGTATTCGGGAAAGTAGAGTCGGAAAGAATGCCAACAAAAAAGCCATAGGACCATGTGATTAATCTAAAAGAGGATTTTGTCCCAAAGAAAAAAAGGACATATTTGATGTAAAGACAAGAAAAAGAGAAGGTATGGGAATTCATGGAGGAACAGCTGAGAAAAGGGTACATTAGACCCTCAAAATCACCACAGACATCACCAGTATTCTTTGTGAGAAAGAAGGATGGAAAGAAGAGAATGGTACAAGATTATCGGTACCTAAATAAGAGGATAGTTAAGGACAATTACCCCCTACCTTTAATTTCAGACCTTATTGACACCATGGAAACAAAAAGAGTGTTCACAAAGATAGATTTGCAATAGGGATATAATAATGTACAAGTTAAAGAAGGAGACAAGTGGAAGGCAGTGTTCACGACGCACTTAGGAGTGTATAAACCCACTGTTATGTTCTTTGGTCTTACCAATTTGCCAGCAACCTTTCAGGCAATGATGAATGATATCCTAAGAGACCTCATAAATACAGGAGAAGTAGCAGCATTCATGGACAACGTCTTAGTAGGAACAGAGAATGAAAGACGACACAATAAAATAGTAGAAGAAGTGTTGAAAAGGATAGAGGAGAATGACCTATACATCAAACCAGAGAAATGTGTATGGAAAGTAAGAGAAATTGATTTCCTAGGATTGGTTATGGGAGTGGGGGGAATTAAAATGCAGGAGGAAAAAGTGGCAGGAGTCCTGGAGTAGCCAAGACCAAAAACAGTCAAAGAAGTGCAGAAGTTTCTAGGATTAGCAAACTACTACAGGCGATTTGTCAAGGACTTCGCTAAAATAGCTAAACCAATGCACAAATTGGTCAGAAAGGATGAAAAATAGAGTTGGGGAGAGGAACAGAAGAGAGCATTCAAGTAGTTGAAACAGGTATTCATGATGTGACCAGTATTAGTGGTACCAGATCTAGATAAGGAAATGAGGGTGGAGGCAAATGCATCAGAATATGCAATGGGAGGAGTATTATTGATAAGATGCAAGGATGAGAAGTAGAGACCAGTGGCTTTTATCTCAAAATTGTTAAATGAGGTAAAAAGGAATTATGAAATTCACGATAGAGAGATGTTAGCAATCATCAGATACTTAGATGAGTGGAGACACCTGCTGGAAGGAGCATAGAACAAATTTGAGATCTGAAATGATTACAAAAATTTAGAATATTTCATGAGTAGCCAAAAGTTAAATCGTAAACAAGCACGATAGGCTTTGTACCTGTCCAGATTTGATTTTACACTCAAGCATGTGCCGGGGTCCAGTATGGGAAAAGCTGATAGTTTAAGTAGACAACCAGACTGGCAAAAGGGAGTGGAAAAGAACAACAAGAATAGAATGTTAGAAAAAATAAGAAAATCAGAGGCAAAAGATGACAAGGTGATAAGAGCAATAGAAGAAATGAAATGAGTGGGAGTAAAAATGCTGAGAGACAAAGAATGGAGAAAGGAAAATGAACTTATGCTAAGGGATGGAAAAGTATATGTTCCTAAAGATGAGAAGTTGAGAGCAGAAGTTATCTAGCTACATCATGATACACCAGTAGGAGGGCACAAAGAATAGTAGAAGATGACAGAGTTGCTCACTAGGAATTTCTGGTGGCCAGGAGTAACAAAGGAAGTCAAGTAGTACATAGAAGGATGCAATATGTGCCAGAGAAATAAGAACCAAACAGAGGCACCCACAGGGAAATTAATGCTGAATGCAGTACCAGAAAAACCCTGGACACACATATCAGCAGACTTCATTACAAAGTTACTGCTAGTACAGGGATATGATAGTATATTGGTAGTATGCAATAGGATGACAAAGATGGCACACTTTGTGCCTACTATGGAAAAGACTTCTACAGAAGGAGTAGCGAGATTGTTCCGGGATAATATCTGGAAATTACACAGATTACCAGAAAGCATCATAATAGATAGGAGGGTGCAATTCGTAGCAGGAATAATGAAAGAATTGAATTGAATGCTGGGAATAGATACAAGGTTGTCGATGGCATACCATCTGCAAACAGACAGTCAAACAGAAAGAATGAATCAGGACCTAGAACAGTACCTGAGGATGTTTATTGATCATTGGCAAGAACAGTGGCTAGAGTAGCTAGTGACTGTAAGGGGACAGCCTATAGTAGCTTAGATAACCTGGTATGGGTAAGCATTATCTAGCTCGCCCTTGGATCCTCAGAGTCCACTATTAATAGTTCCCTTCCCTCTTGTTCTCGTTACCATAGTGTGTGCTACATAGCCTTATTAGGTAGTGTAGTTATTAGTGTCTTGATTTGTGTTCCCATAGCAACTGGCGCACAGACCAAGCTAGTCTAGTATAAGTAGCTAGTGATGTATGGTAGAATACCTTACCTCAATATTAGTTTGATCTCCTGGGCTATTCACTGATCTAACTTAAAATGCCTCCTCCACTAACGACAAGTGTGTTCTGGGACACCTCCGAGTACCCCCTTACAGCGATAGCAGAATTTGCATATAACAACAAGGTGCAAACTAGTACAAAAGTATCACCATTCAGAGCAAATAATGGACGAGATCTATGCATGGGATTTGAAATAAGGAAGAAGGGAAAATTTGAGAAGGCAGAAGAATTTGCAATAAGAATGAAGGAAGTACACGAGGAACCAGAAATGGCACTAAAGAAAAGCCAAGAGGAGATGAGGAAATATGCTAATAGAAAAAGAAGTGAGTGTAAGAGGACCCCTCACACATGACTCTGGAGCCCATATTAGTCCTCTGGAGTGACCCTGCAGCTAATAAAATATTACTACGTAATATTTGGCTTTACCCCATTGTTTTAAGCGTACTCCATTGCCTTCTAGTGTACTTTCATTGTTTGGACCCTGGTTACCAAATGCAGGGATGCGAGGACACTGTAATATATATATTGTAGGTTATTCCCTCCAGGAGCCTCATCTAATTCTCTGAGGAATCTCCTGGAGGTAGGTTGTAACATATTTTGTAGCTTATAATTTATCTGAGAAATCTCCTGGAGTGCTCCGCTCTGGTCACCCTTACAGTGAGGTGGAAGAATACCAAATGGGGGACTGGATGCTCCTAAGCACAAAGGATCTTAAATACCAAATAAAGAGAAGGCAATCAGAAAAATTGACAAAATATTTTGTAGGCTCTTACCAAGTAAAGGGGATTGTTTCAACAAATGTGATAGAACTGGATTTACCAAGTACAGTCAGAATACATCCAGTAGTCAACGTCAGTAGAGTATGGAGGTATAAAGATCAAGTAGAGGATCAGAAGAAGGAACAGCCAGCACCTGTAAGAGCGACTGGGCACAAGACTCCAGAAGAATCCTCAGTTGATATTACAGATTGTAATTATGATACAACTCACCTCCAGGAGAATTCTCAGAGATTAGGATGAGGCTTCTGGAGGGATCTTTTACATTATATACTAGTTTTACATCCCTTAGTGTCAGGGTCAGCAGGATCAGAGCTAAACTAGTGTGTTTAAGGATTACTAGTTAAACAGACTAAGGTTGCTCTGGAGTATTGTCATGCCATTCAGGGGTGGAAATGGAGGTGTCCTCTTACATTTACCCCTTCTTCAAGATTGCTACATCTTGGAGAAATAGACTTGGAATGAAAGAGATTGTTGAACTCTGCACATTAGACATGTCTTAGAGCTCTGGGATGTTTGTGATGGAACTCCACTGTGAGTTCTGGTGCAGAGACTTTGGAGGTGGACTCCCAGGAATTGTGTTTGCAACCGTATTCTTTCCACTTAATGAGATACTAGAATCTTTTCTGGAGCCAACGACTGTCGAGTATCTTCTCTACTTCCCACTCTGCTTCTCTGTTGATGACTATGGGCAGTGGGTGGTCTTCCGTTTTCCATCCTGTGATCAGGTTGTCTAGAGCTGGAGTGAGCTTTACTATGTTGAATACTGGATAGAGTTGCTTCATTCGGTGTGGCAGCTTTAGGCGATAGGCCATAGGTCTGATCCTCCATTTTACTATAAAGGGGCCAAGCTGTTGATGCGAGAGTTTCTGCAAAGAGCACATGGTCCGGATATCTAATGCGTCAAGGAAGACTTTGTCACTAGGGTTGAACACCAGAGCCAGAGTTCTTTGTTGGTCATAATATCTCTTTATGTCGTCTGTAAGGGGATCACTCAGCAGCACCCAGAACATGCTCTACTATAATAGAAGAGGCATCTTAAGTTAGACCATGAATAGCCTAGGAGGTCAAACTATTGTTGAGGTAAGGTATTCTACCATACACTACTAGCTATATATACTAGACTAGCCTGGTCTGTGTGCTAGTCGCTATGGACACTTACATCAGGACAATAATAACTACACTACCAGATATAGCTATATAGTACTGTGATGGAGACCTAAACTAGAGGATGTGGGAACTGGGTACCACAGACTCCGAGGATCTGTGGGAACGCTAGCTGATGCAAACCCTACCAGGTTGCCTAAGCAATACTAGTGCTGTCCCCTTACATTGTCCTGTGCTTTGCAGATCGCAAATTTGGCTTTGTCAATTGCTGTCCTCATCCTTTCTGTGAACTCATTGACTGTCTCTAGACCAGAAGGGTTCTGCCAGGGTTTGAAGTCCATGCAAGGAAGTCGTCTGGTGTCGAGCAGGAACAGAGGCTGTTGGGTAGTGGAGTGGACATGGTTGTTGTGCTAGAACTCTGCCATGGGTAACAGGTCGTACCGATCGTCTTGCCACTTGTTTACAAAGAGCTGGAGGTACTGGTCCAACTCTTGGTTGACATGCTCCATCTGTCTGTTGGTTTGAGGGTGCCAGGCTATAGAAGATACCAACTTTACTCCTAGTAGATGGTAAAGTTCTCTGGTGAAACGAGCTATGAACTGAGGTCTGTGGTCTGAGATTACGCACTTCAGAAGACCGTGGAGCTTCCAGACTTGGTATAGGAAAAGCCTGGCTGCTCTTTCCACTATCACTGTCATGTGTGTCAGAATGAAGTGCACTCATTTCGACACTGAGTCCACCACTGTTATTACTGTGTCGTGTCCAGAAGAGAGGAGGAGTTCCACAATGAAGTCCATACTAAACGTGTCCCATTGCAAGTCCAGGATCTGGAGAGGGTGCAATTTGCCTACTGGAGCCTGTCTTATTGGCTTCATTCTAAGGCAGAGGTCACAGGTGCTGACATACTGTCTGATATACCTAGACATTTGTGGCCACCAGTAGTCCCTAGAAACTAACTCCAGTGTTTTCCAGCGTCCGGGATGTCCAGCGACCTTCGTATCATAGCACAGTGAGACCACTCACCTTCGTAAGTCTACATTCTGGAGAACATAGATCTTGTCTCTAAACCGGAGTACTCCTTTGTCTTCTGACCATTTTGCAGAGCAGACTGTTTTACTTGATGCTTGCCAGAGTTCCCTTGCTGTCTTTACTACTAGCTCTTCCTAGTCTTCTTTCTGGTTCCCTTGACGAATTTCTCTAAGGATGTCTCTCTCCAGTCCTTCCAGTTGAACTCCTTTGAGAGCTTGGACTGCTAAAAGCTCTGGTCGTAGGAGGACTACGTCTTCATTATTGGAGGCTCTCTTGCCATGGTCTGGTCTGGTCTTTGCGATAGCATGTCTGGCTTTCCTATGAAGCATCCTGGGTGATAGGCCAATTTGAAGTTGAAGTGGGCTAAGTACAGAGACCAGCAAGCCTGGTGACAGTTGAGTTTCTTAGCTATCATGAAGTACTCCAAGTTCTTGTGGTCTGTCCAGATTTCCACCGGGTGTTGGGCTCCCTCCAGGAAGTGTCTCTACCCTTCCAGCATGCAAATGATAGCGAGCATCTCTTTGTCATGGATCTCGTAGTTCCGTTCCACCAGAGATAGGGATTTGCTGTAGAAAGCCACCGGATGCCACTTTTCTTCTCTGGATAGTTGCTAAGAGAAGACAGCTCTGGAGGTGAAGTCTGAACTGTCAGCCTCAATACAGAAGGGTTCTGAGTCCTGGGGTGATGCTAAGACCGGAGCGGTGGTCACTGCCATCTTAAGACGTTCAAAAGCTTTCTGTTCTTTGGTATCCCAGTTCCAGGTTTTGTTGGAATGAGTGAGGTCGAGGAGAGGTCTAGCTATGGTCGAGAAATCCTGGATAAAGCGACAGTAGAAATTAACAAAGCCTATGAAAGTCTGCATGTCAGTCTAGTTTTCCAGGGTGGGCCAATCACAGACTCTAGCGACTTTCACCGGGTCTATTGCAACTTTGTTCTCCAAGATGACCAGTCCGAGGTATTCAATCTGCTTCTGGTGGAACTTATATTTTTCTGGATGGAGGAATAACTTGTGTTCTACTAGTATCTCTAAGACCCTCTGGACTGCTCATTCATGTTCCTCTTCCATCTTTGTAAAGATTAAAATGTCGTCCAGGTACACTACAACGATCCCTTTGGCTATGACAGTTCAGAAGACCTCGTTCATCATGGTTTGGAAGGTAGCGGGACTGTTGGTCATTTCAAAAAACATCACAAGAGGTTCGAAGAGGCCGTAGTTGGTGTGGAAGGCCGCTTTCCATTCATCTCCAGGCTTGATGCATACATTATTGAAGCCCCAGCAGACATCGAGTTTTGTGAAGTATTTAGCTCCCTGGAGTTGAGAGATGAGTTCGGAGATAAGGGGGAGAGGATATCTGTTCTTGACAGTCATGGTGTTCAGCGCACGATAGTCTTGGACTAGCTGGAGTGAACCATCTTTCTTCTTAATGAAGAACATGGGGGCTGCGATGGGGGATTTGGAAGGTCAGATTCATCTGGTATAGAGGTTTTCCTCCAGGAAAGCGTCTAACTCCTTTTGCTCTAACAGAGACAGTGGATAGACCTTTGACAACTTAGGCTCTGCTCCGGTGATGGGGATCAAAGGGAATTGATCACAGACAAAGGTAAAAACAAATGAGAATTTAAGAAGTCCCCAAGATGCCTTACAATTGTGCACTAACAAGTAGGCACTAGGGAGATGATCAAATATAAAAAGAGAGCTTAAAGACAATGGGGGATAGGAGAGGAGACTCAAATAGCTGAAAGAAATAATAATAAAGTATTTATGAATCCACTTGAGGTAAGTCTCACCATAATAGGATCTCTAAGACACACATTCGTCTCGCGTCGTGACACTACTGTCCTTACCTAGTCTAGTAGTCTGGCTCGCTGTTTATACAGGAAAACTACCTAGAACTCCCATGCCATTGTGTGGGCTCTTTTTCAGCTGACCATACAACTGGAAGTCAACTCTAATGATACATAGTGAGCTATTAACTCCTAGTACAAGCAAATGCCCAAGTCCATTGGGGCTCGAATTCCCGGCGAGGGAGAGGTTTGGTGGGTTTTTTGAAAGTAAAAGAGAACACTTAGAAACTTAGAAATTTAGTCACTCAAGAATAGCTGTCAAGCTCCAGAGCAACAGAGAGAGATGATGATGGGGGTCTATGCTTCAGTTCTCTTCTGTGCCCTAGAGTATTTTATTATGATTACAAAGCAAAGAGACAACAAAGAAAGTGAGACAAAGAAAACCTCTGAATTCCCAAACATAGCAAGACCATAGTGATGAAATGGCACTGTTCCCAAACACTGGCTAACCACTCCCCACTCTTCTAGTCCTACTCTGGGAACCCTCCCTTGCATGATGGTTGGGTTTCGAGCCTCTTGCTGGACCATAGACAGAGACGGTGATCTCGAGTCATCTTGCTCTCGAGTGTAAGGGAACATCTAGGGTTGTGCTTAGTAAGTTCTGAGAGTCTGTTCTATTAATGGCCCAGTAACAGATCATGTATCATACTCCCATTGTTCCTGACTTCTCCTGTCTGTGTCATGCAGTGCGATGCCTATTATTAGTTGTTCTAGGACATTCTGTGATTATAGGTCAGTTGCCATGGTATTGTGTGCCTGACTATCTAGTGTAGTATATATACTAGCAAGTATGTGTAAATATATCCTCACTTGAATCTCAAACTAGCTTCCAGGACTATCCATTAGCTTAAGGGTGATCACCTCTGAGTGGTTCCCTAACAGAAGATTCAAGTCTATACTAGCTACTCACCTCTCTCGCTCTAGTTTCTCTCTCTCAACCTGTTCTTGCAGATATATAGTAATACCTCATTGTCGCTCCAAACGTTCCAACACTACCCCCTCTTCAGATACTAATGCCTAGCTCAGCGCCCTCCAGTCCCAGGTCACTCACCTGGAAGCAATAGTCGGATCTTTCGAGATGCTCCTGGTCAAGTATGGCATCCCTCTCCCAACTGAAGTTCAAACTGCCCCAGGCGTGCGAATCACCCATACTACTACCCAGTAGGGCCACTCCCAACAGCGCCCTGCTCCCTCCTCCCTGGCAACTGCTATCAAACCTGTCACGGCTCCCCTCTCAGCTCATCACCCTAGGAAGTTCTCCCCTGACCACTTCTCTACCTCTTTGGTCATCGCCGAAGATCTTATAGGGCACATGGTTGGACGCAGCAGCTGTGGCCTGAAGCAGGTCACCGATATATCCAGCGCTCGGATCTTCGCCTTCACTCAGGAGGTAGACAGCCATTCGGAGTGTCTCGTCTCTATTCAGAGTACTGATAAGTAGCTCAGTGATGCCCTTGTGGTGTTAGGAAAGCGGATTGCACACAAGCACGTGTCTGCACCAAAGAAGAAGAAGAAGGGTATGGTCCCTTCTGGCCTGGTGAATGTTGCTCCCGGCCTGCTACTTCATGTGGCTTCTCAAAACCCCTCTGCCCCCAGAACCCAGCCTCCACCTCACCAAACAGCAACTCTTACTTGAGGTTGAGCGCACCCCTCCACAGCTTCACAAACCAGAGCCCTGCAGCCCTCCCTACCACCTCTCATTCCTTCGAGCAGGACTGTGATGATGGCATTTCTATCCCAATCTAGAGACCAGTCTGCTACGCTGGTTGTGCTCTCTGTTCGCATGGCAAGTCTAGACCCTATGACTGCACCCTTGACGCCAATGGATGTCGACCATATTATGGTGGCTACAGGATGGCAAAACTCTGATTGGCCTGCTCAGCAACGTCTTAAGCTCGTTATGTGCCTTTGGAATAGGGATGTGGTGGTTCAGACCCTTAACGGGTAGGAGGTTGGAAAAATAGACTGAATCAAAGGAAGTTAGGATCGCCGAGTCATTGATTGTAGAAGGGGGGGTGATGTAAGGGGACATCTAGGGTTATGCTTAGTAAGTTCTAAGGGTCTGTTCTATTAATGGCCCAGTGACAGATTGTGTATCACACTTCTATCATTCCTGACTTCTTCTGTCTGTGTCATGTGGTGCGATGCCTATTATTAGTTGTTCTAGGACATTCTGTGATTATAGGTCGGTTACCATGGTGTTGTGTGCCTGACTATCTAGTGTAGTATATATACTAGCAAGTATGTGTAGATATATC
>Ga0153996_1001273_pt1 | contig 10385 bp, 7 predicted proteins | sample TSNC080MetaG_FD_104728 | JGI IMG/M metagenome (GOLD analysis project Ga0153996, IMG submission 104728) | Attine ant fungus gardens microbial communities from North Carolina, USA - TSNC080 MetaG | ecosystem: Host-associated > Fungi > Mycelium > Unclassified | place: USA: North Carolina, Lumber... | reverse complement strand
TTTACTCATACTACGCTTCTCCTATGCTGATTCATTTCCTGCTTATTGCCCGCAGGAGTCAAGCAAGTTCTTCCGTTAAGTGAATTATACACAAATCAAGATAAATAAACAAGTAGATAAGCTGAAACAACCCAGGTGTAGCCATATTTAAAAAGTATGGATTTGATTTGCACAGAACTTAAACACTGCCAAAAACAGCCACTATGGGAGGCAATATGCTTTTAAGCAAACAATGAAAGGGCGTCTTTAGCGGCGGCGAAATAACTGCTTACGCAGACCTCGGCGCCCAGGCGTTCCTGGGCGCTGACTTGGTCGGAGTTAGCCGTTAGTTCGCCAGAGCGTTGCCCTGTTTGCGTAAAGCATATTGCCTCCCATAGTGGCGTCCTAATAGCCAATATGTATAACCTCACACTTTCAAAATATGCACCCACCCAGGTAAAACTACTTGACTACTTTACTAAAACATTATAAAATTCAATTATAATATTTTATCGATAAAATGAACATAAAATTTTATTGACTATTTGGAAGGAGAAGTTATGGCAACTATTAGAGATGTAGCAAGTCTTGCCGGTGTATCACACGGGACTGTGACAAACGTCCTCAACAACTCAGGCAATGTCAAGCCGGAAAAAGTCAAAGCCGTAATGGAAGCAGTAGAAACATTAGGTTACCATCCCCAGGCCGCCGCAAGGAGTTTAAAAAGCGCCAGCATGGATGCAATTGGCATCATATTGCCTAATGTAACAGATTCATTTTTCGCACAATTTTATTCATCGGTTGAATCCGCCCTTTCTGACGAGGGCTTTTCTGTAATGCTGTTTACTACGAATGATATTCCTGAAAGAGAGAAACAAATAATCTCCGTAGTTAAGAGCCTGCGCCTTAAGGGTGTTATACTAATTACATGTCAGCCAGATAATCATGCATATTTCCAAAATCTCATGACGCGGCTCAAGCTGGTATTAGTAGAGCGTGAAGTAAAGGATTTAGATTGCAATTTTATTGCATTGAATCATGATAAAAGCATCCACTATGCTGCTTCTTTACTGGCAGAACGGACTCTTACTCCAATCGGTATTATCCTGGGGGCAGAGGGTTATTCAAGCGAAGAAAAGTGCCTGCTTGGATATAAACGAGCGTTAGAAGAACTTAATCTTCCCTGTTCCTCTGAGTACATTTCTTACACAAGCGGCACTAATGAAGCAGGTTTTAGAGCAATGAGTCAGTTATTTCAACTAAAGGAACCACCAAAATCAATCATCTGCACCTCTACGCAATTGGCTGAAGGTGCCATCGGGGCATTGAACTGGTCTAATCAAAGTGTCTCTATCATCAGCCTTGGTGAAACCAATTGGAATGATAACCGGTTCCCTTCTATTGAAATAATTCCCCGACCCTCCCTTTTGCTGGGCGAAGAATCTGTTGGCTTATTATTAGATAACATTAATAACCCGGTGTTCTTTGACAAAAGACGAATCTTTCTGAACAATGAATATGTAGATTTCAAAAGCCCTGCCGCTCCCTCAAAACACCACCGGGAAACGATACGCGTAATGCTTCCCCATGGTGTTTGTTCTAAAGCTGCCTTTGATGCTATGCTACCTGACCTCGAAAAGAAGGTCGGCGTAAAAGCCATTCTGGAAGAATATGACTTCCTTTCATTATATGATAAGATCAAAAATAATACAGGTAATACTGACAGCGATGTTTATATCTTTGACCTTTCCTGGCTCCCTGATTTTGCCTCAAATGGGATATTATATGATTTGTCCTCTCTGATTGAAGAACATCAGCTCCAGCTTGATCATATTGCACCTGAAAATATGCAGCAATACATGGAATACAATCATACCACTTACGCTTTATTGCATCGTTTCACCGGGCAGTTATTGTTTTATCGAAAAGATCTGTTCGAGGACATGTCACTGAGAAGAATGTTTTTTGATCAGTATAACAGTGAACTGAAAGCTCCCACGTCCTGGATTGAATTCAATGCAATTGCCCGCTTTTTCACACGGGAATTTAACCCCGAATCCCCAACCTCTTATGGTTTTACAATGGGACGGGCTCATCCAAGCGCAGTTACCTGCGATTTTCTCCCAAGGCTCTGGGCTCTGGGCGGAAATGTATTTGATAGCAAAGTCCGCGTGACTCTTGATTCTCCCGAAGCCGTAAAAGCATTGAATACTTATATAGAAAGCACCAGGTACTGCTCTTCTCATATAAATGAATATGGTTGGTCTGAAGATGCGCAGGAATTTGCAAAAGGAGATGTTGCCATGCTGATAGAATATCCGGAACGTTCCTCTTGTTTTGCAGAGCATAGCCTTTCCTCATTAATAGGAAAAGTAGGATATGAATCTATTCCCGGCAACACCCCCGTTATCGGCGGCTGGCTCTTTGGCATAAATAAGAACAGTCAAAAAGTAAACGCAGCTTTCGAGTTTATTAAATGGGCTTCCAGTTCCGAGTGTTATATGCCAATTACTATACTGGAGGGATTGCCTGCAACCAGAGAGCTTTATTCAAGTGTTCAGCTCCAGGTTCTTTATCCATGGCAGAACAAAGCAATCGAAGCGATCGAAAACAGCCGTGCCCGTATTCTTCCGGAACACTCCCTGAAACGGGGGATTCTGGAATATGAACAGATCATTGCTGACGCCATCCAAAAAGCTCTGAATGGTACGCCTCCGAAAACCGCATTAAAAGAAGCGGCCGATTATATGCGTTCTATCTATCGCGTCAAATAGCTATCATTTACTGCTGAAGCTTTCTGGCACTTTTTGCAAATATAGCGATTAATATCAATACCAGCACCGCCCCCTGAATTAGTTCCCTTACCCCCTGATTCCATCCGGCTGCCACCAGAACACTGGATAACAGCTGTAATACAATTGCTCCGGTCACAGATCCGACAACCGTCCCTCTGCCGCCCTGCATATTAGCACCGCCGATTGCCAGCGAGGCCACAGACAGCATCGTATAGTTTTCACACATTTTAATATTTCCGATACCTAAATATCCCATAGTCACAATTCCACCCATAGCTGCAATGATACCAGCCAGTGTATACGCAATAATAATATTCCTTCTAATCGGTATTCCTGCTAAGGCTGCGGAATACCGATTCGACCCGATAAGATATAAAGAGCGTCCAAACCGTATTTTTCTAAGCATATATTCAAGAACAAGCACCAGTGCCACCACTACGAAGATAATGCCGCAGAATGGCCCCGCTACTTTCATGCTCATCGTCCGGATACCCTTTGGAAGTATTAACAAAGGCAGCCCTTTTGTCCATGCAAATGTAATACCGTTAACTACCGTTCCCATAATCATTGTCATAATTAAGGGCGGGATTCGGATGATCTGTGAGCCTGCACCATTCGTAAATCCAATCAGCCCGCCAATTACAAGAAGAAACAGAATCACGGGTATCAGTCTGCCGTCCTCTCCCCCTGTCAAATGCGGGAGCATAAGCGCTGTCAGCGACATTACCGGCCCGATTGACAAATCAATACTCTCACCCCCAACTAATACTACTAAAAGCTGCGCTGATGCTGCTATTGCAGTAATACTTGCCATGCTAAGTAAGTTACCAATATTATTCAGAGAAGAAAAACCGACAGATAATATATTGCCTCCAAACAGAAGAACAAGTGCTGCAGCAATTGCCGGAATATATGGCTTTACCATCGGATACAGGCTTTTCATGACTGATTTTTTGCTTATTTCTCCACTCATCTGGCTGCCCCCCTCTTCTTGAACTTTCCTGCTGCAATCAACCGATTAATAAATACCGATCCAATGACACCAAGAAGAATAATAACAGCTTTAATAAGATCCTGATAAAAAATATCAACCTTCAACGAATACACCATGGTTGATGTAAGAAATAAAAATACAGCTCCCATAAACGCACCTGCAAGACTGCCTTTCCCCCCGTTTAAAGATAAACCTCCTATTACACAAGCAGAAACCGCCTGCAGGGACATCCCCTGTGCCAGCAATGCGTCTCCCGAACCAATGTTTGAAGTCATTGCAAAAGACGCAGCTCCTCCCATTATTCCGGCAAACATATATACAAATATCTGCGTAAAGCGTACCGGAATACCGGAAACATACGCACTCTCATTACTGTTTCCAAATGCCAGAATCCAGGTACCCATCGGAGTTTTCTTTATAATCCCCCATAACACTACCGCCATAATAATAATAAATATTGGGGTAGGTACCGCAAGCACGGATCCATGATACCATGCCACCAGATCCGTCGGCATCCCGCCCTTTGGAGTAGGCATAACCCAGTATGCAATCCCATTTAATACAAATGTCATAGAAAAAGTAGCAAGCAATGCCGGTACTTTAAAAACCGAAATGATAATACCATTCGTAATACCAATCAGCATCCCGGCTCCGATGATTAAAACTGCTGCTATCTTGTAATTCATTCCATTATCCACAACAAGAGTTACAAACATAACATTTAAAACTGTAATTATTGATCCTTGGGCAATATCAATACCGCCGCTTAATATTACCACTGCCACCCCAAGTGAAATCAGAATCAGGGGTGCATTGTTACTGAACAATGATAATATATATGACAATGACAGAAAATTTTTCGTAATAAAGCAATTGATTATGAAAAAAATCATCATCATCATCATAGCCGGGAGAAAAGATAATTCCCTCCATTTATTCCCTTTAAAATATGCCTGTATTTTATCCAAGCTGACTCCCCCTTTTCTGAAGAGAATTATTTATAATATTGCGGACTGTAATATCCTCGCCGGTCAACTCAGCAGCAATAGTCCCCTCATACATGACAATTACTCTCGATTGTTTCGCCATTCGGGTCATGGATACCAGTTCTTCATCATCTGACGAAAACATCAAAATAGAGGTTCCGGTTTCAGCCATTTCGCAAAATATCTGGTGAATATCCCGCCTTGCCTGTACGTCAATCCCTTTCGTGGGATCATCCGCCATGATAATATCCGGTTCTGAACAGACCCACCTTCCAATAATAACTTTTTGCTGATTCCCTCCGGAGAGTTCCTGTATCTGCTGACGCGGCGAATCGTATTTTACACCAATTTTACTCAATAGTTCTTCCAGTTTCACCTTTTTACGTTTCAGAGCAATATTAGTAACTGTTACCGCATTCTCCAAAACAGAACGCTCAGGGAACGCGCCTTCTTTGATACGGTCGCCAGATACAAATGCAATCCTCCTTTTCACTGCATCTGTTGGCGAAGTAATTATTACTTTTTCACCTTCCAGTTCAATCCCGGCTTCACCGTAGAGACCCATGACAGCACGCGTCAATTCCGATTGACCATGCCCTTGCAGACCTGCTATTCCTACAATTTCCCCTTTTTTTATATCAAGATTAATCTCCGTGCCAAATCCCGGTAACCGAAAATCCTTGAGCCGCAACATACTTTCCGCACTATATTCCTTATATTCTTGTTCATCCACCGCACACACCTTTTCGGTACTTTTTCCAACCATCATGGAAAGAAGTTCTTCTTCTTCTTTTTCCTGTATCCCATAAGTACCAACTATTTCACCATTTCGCATGACAGTCACGCTATCAGAAATATTATAGATTTCACTCATTCGATGGGAAATAAACAGAATAATTGCACCTTCCTTTTTAAGTTCCCGTAATAAATCTTTGACTATTTCTACATCATCACGAAACAATGCGGACGTGATTTCATCCACAACTAAGATCTGAGGATTCTGTAACAGCGCTTTTGCAAATTCCATCATATAAAGCTGGTTTGGAGAAAGTGCAGAAACTTTCTTCTCAAGCATATCTTCCATTTTGATTTTCTTCAGTACCCTGACTGCGCGATTACTGATTTCACTCTCATTTGTAAAAACTCCTTTTAACGGTATGTCCGTTATATTCAGATTCTGCGCCACAGTCAGGTTCATAAATAAAGATAATTCCTGAGATGTAATAATAACTCCCCGCTTTTTTTGCTTTCTCGGAGATGTCTTTGTATAGTCATCTTCGCCAAACTTCACCTTCCCGCCAGAAGGAAAATAAATCCCGCCAATAATTTTAGCAAGGGTGCTTTTCCCAGAACCATTTCCACCAAGAAGTGCCCGAATCTCCCCTTGCTGCACATCTATATTAATATTCTTCAATGCAACGACATGTCCAAATGATTTTGATATATTTTCACAACGCAACTCCATAAAATCCCCTCCAAACCTTAACCACGGCAGCCTGTACACAGGCAGGCTGCCATGACAAAGCTTATATTTTATTTTTGCTTAAAAAATGAGAGCAATTCCTCATCTGTCATATATCGGTCAAATACAGATGAATCCGGCAAATCAGCAATCATCTCATGAGTTTCATCAATGGAGAGTAATGTGGATTTACTAATATCAGTCCCTTTCAACCAGGTTTCTGTTCCATCCGCCTTTTCATTACTCACAATATATGGCGACTGCATAAGTATCGCATTCTTAAGATTTGAATCCATCGGGTTTTCCGCAAACTTTGATTCGTCCCATTCATATCCATTTAACGCATAGGCCGCCATAATACAGGCATTATATGCTGTACTTGTTGGAAATGCTGTCGAACAGGATTTACTGTCATAAAAGTTTTCATACCATTTATTATAGTATAAAACCGTAGAATCACCGGTTATATATTGGGGATAATCTACCCCGGCTGTCTCAAATGCTGCAATCGCAGCATCTACTGCTGATTCCTGACACAGCAGACCATCGATAGTGATTCCACTATTTGCAGATAAAAGGTTAAGAACCGCTTCTTGCGTATCAGCAGCATTATAGTTCCCGGCTGCTGCTCCTACACAATTGATATTCGGATATTCCGCCATAACATCATCTACCACCTCGGTTCTGGCAGTGTCCGTCGAAAGCCCCGGTACACCTGATATATAAATGTAGTTTCCTCCTTCTTCCGGAAAACTTTCAGCAAAATAACGAACCACCGGCTCCCATACACCTTTTGCATCACCTATAATTGCAATAGTGTCCTCATAAGCCGCTGCATCATTGATAATATATACATCAATACCTTTTGAAACAGCATCTGCTATTACTTCTGAAAGTGCTGTCTCAGAAACTGCATTAATTAAAATTGCATCGCAGCCTTCCTGTATCAGTGCATTAATATCATCCAACTGCTGATTTAAATCCGAATCACAATTAACGAGAATAATATCATCTATCAATTCTTCCTCAATCAGTTTCTCTCTGGCATCATCCACCCCTTTTAGAAATTGCGCCCTCCAACTGTTTCCGATTACATTATTTGAAACACCAATCACATAACCATCGCCTGAATCAGCAGCCTCATCTTCTGTTTTACCTTCTGTTTTACTTTCTGTTTTATCTCCTGTTCCCTCTCCTTCAGTTGACGAACACCCCATCATTGAAACTAATGTTATTATACAGAGCATTAATATAGCAATATGTTTTTTCATGGCCTTCTCCTTTTCTATGAATACCACAGGTTTCGTTTTATAACTCATTTTATCATTTTAGCAGTTCAATTTGCTTAACAATATATTCCAGTATACGCCTCTTATACGGAATATCAGACTTAATCAGGATTGTCCTCCTCTCTCCTGTTTGAAAATATCATTTGCACGTTCTTTTCTTTATTATACTTAAATAAATTTTACATGTCAATAAATTTTATATATTTTTTTGTATAATGGAACGTTCCATTTTTGTATGTCCAATAATTCTATATCCTTTTATAATTAAAACTCAATGACGTGCATTATTTAAATTAAGTTTTCCATATAATTCTAATATATAATTATTTTTATCAATTTATTTTGTCCATTTTAACGATAAAATTATTGAAAAATAAAAAGTATGTGGTATAATTAAAATAAATAATTATAATAATTAGGAGGAAATTTATGAAGCCACATATACCAGTAGAAGAATTTCATAACCGCGTATCGAAGGCTCAGGCAATGATGAAGCAGCAAAATATTGATATTTTATTTGCTTATGGGAACGAAACCGAGCCACAATACCAGAAGTATTTTTCTAACTTCTGGCCTGCTTTTGAAACAGCTGCAGTCATATTTGCCCAGGAAGGCGCCCCGCTGTTACTTGTTGGGCCAGAAAGTCAAAAGAGAGCCTCTGAACTGCAGATCATTGAGGATGTCCGCAGCATTGCCGCATTTAGAGAATCATCCAGTCCGGAATATAACGGCATCCATCTTGATTCATTCTATGAAATAATTAATCAGCTGACAGGTGGCAGCCGTCCTGAACATGTTGCAATTGCAGGCTCCAGACTGCTGCCATTTGACATCTATAAGGAGTTAAAAGAAAATTTGGAAAAGTATGGAGAAGTACAGATACATGCTGATACTATTGTAGATACACTGCGCACATACAAATCTAAAAATGAAATCGCCTGCATTCAACGGGCTTGTAACATCACAGCAAAAACAATGTATTACCTTCTTGATAATATCCGCCCCGGCATGACAGAACTTCAGGTTAAAGGTCTGGCGCTCGGTAAAATGTTTGAGCTTGGTGCCGAGGGGGAAGCGTTTCCCATATGGGTACTCTCCGGACGAGGTATTGATTACGCAATTGGGCGTGCGAGACAAAAAACAATACAACCCGGTGAACTTGTCCAGCTGCAAATAGGTGCCCGTTATGAGGGCTACGCTTCTACAATTGCCCGGCCAATAATCATTGGACAGCCTGAGCAATGGATGAAGGACTCCATCAATGCCTTATATGATGGTTATAACGCAGTCTTATCCAAACTAAGTGCCGAAGATCACGCGGAAGCGGCAGCTATTCATTTTTCTCACACTATGAAGAGAAACGGCTACTATAACCAGACGCTGTATGGCCCTTGCCATGGCTTAGGAACGGTTGAATGCGAAGCTCCCTGGATCGAAGAAGGTTCTGATTTTCTGCTCTCCAAAGGGATGATATTTGGCATGGATCTTTATATCGAAAACCATAAAAAGCAATATGGTATGCGCGTCGAAGATACAATCTGCATTACCGAAGAAGAACCACTGAATATGACAAATTTCCCAAGAGAGCTCTATATACTATCTTGATTTTATTTCAGGCAACAGGCATCCATATACCGCCTCTATATGAATGTTTATATAATCCTGTTATAAAATAAACGACCCTGTTTGAATTATATCAGCACTTCTTCTGCCCATACTATATTAACCACGAAAAGGAGATCATTATGAATAAAAAATGGAATGTTATGGCTATCAAGCTGGGAACACTTGACCTTTACAAAGCTGTTGTAACAAGCGGTATTGACTTTAATAAACCAATCCGGGAGGGAATCTGGGCATACGCAGTATGGAATGATGAACACAAAATACTTTGTGATACAGGAGTACATAGCGCACAGTGGGTAACGGACTATTCCCGTCCGTGTGAACAAGCTGAGGACGAGACTTTAGAAGCAGCATTAAAAAAAGGCCCCGGCTGGTCTCTCAAGGATGTAGATACTGTTATTAATACACACTTACACTACGATCATTGTGGGGGAAACCAGTTCTTCCCTAACGCTGCTTTCTATGTTCAGCGCAAAGAATATGAGGGCGGATTTAAGCCAATCTGTAACCAAAGGCAGTTCTATTGCACTGAATTATATGATGCCGATGCAATTGGTTATTTCCGCTGGAAATTCCTCGAGGGTGATGCAGATATCTTTCCTGGTATCAGTGTATTATTCACACCAGGTCACTGCATTGGACATCAGACTATCCTCATTGATACGAAAGACGGCGTCTGCTGTGTAACGGGCGATGTGGCTGGAATTCTGCAGAATTTTTCACGCCGGACACCAAACATGTGCAGCATCCGGACAGATGACCAGCAGCTTATAGACTCCATCGAACGCATTGCGATGTATGCAGATTTCGCTTTGCCTATGCACGATCCGAATATAGAGAAATACCAGACCTCCGGATGGCCTCGTATCAAGGATCTGCTCTATGACAAATGGCCGCTTACATACGACGCTATTGATAAAGCAATACCTGAATGTGTATATGTAGACGGAATGAATGATTTAGGATAACCAACAGAGGGCAATCCTGCAACACCGTCACCCGGATTCCCCTAAGATATCTACCGTCAAAGTTTTGAATAATGCCGGCGCCAGCAGCCCAGAAAGGAAATATCTGGTTTTATTGGCGCCGGCTTTTTTATGTCAGCCTTTGGCTAAAGTGTGAACTGTAACAAATTTCAGAATATTTCGTACAATCTATCGACAATTATTTGAGTTTATATTATAATCTCAATATACTCAATTGATACTGTTCAGTAGAAAAGAACATTGAATGGTATCTATAAGGAGGCTTTTA
>Ga0153996_1001272_pt1 | contig 10391 bp, 15 predicted proteins | sample TSNC080MetaG_FD_104728 | JGI IMG/M metagenome (GOLD analysis project Ga0153996, IMG submission 104728) | Attine ant fungus gardens microbial communities from North Carolina, USA - TSNC080 MetaG | ecosystem: Host-associated > Fungi > Mycelium > Unclassified | place: USA: North Carolina, Lumber... | reverse complement strand
TTTATGTTGTGAGATACTTGAGGATTCTATTCAGAGAAATAGACGCACCAATGATAACGATACATATCGATGTCTGGAATTGTACAATTATCTGGCTATTGTGACTGCCCTCAAGGTCTGTAGATTGCTTGGAATGGCTGAGATGCGCAGATTTGTAGGATGAGCCAATTCTGGCATAGTTATTAGAAATTAATAACATCATAAAGGTACTTGTTTGGCAATCAACAAACTACATACCAATCGCGATTCGATAACCCTTGAGCAAAGAAATATTAATCGTGATGGTTGTTTGGTGACCCACCTGGACTACACAAGGCCAAGATTATGGTGAAAATTAGGTAATTTCAATGATGCAGAAATAGCTGTATGGCACCGGCACGGGTGATAACGTATCAAAAGTAGCCGAATCACCCTGAAAGTGCAATGTCGCGCCAGTTGTGCTCGGGATTCCAACACGACCAGCGTTGACTACAAAGCAGCCAATAAGAAGGCCAGCAAAGAATGTGGTGGTGTGAAGACTGCACAGAGTGCACATTCTCGGGGACGGCGCAGCCAACGAACACGACGACGCGGATGTGAACACAGGTACCGACAGATGTGGACTTCCAGGTGCTGTCGGCCATTGCATCGGGGCTGATCATGCGGCTCCTCAAGGTGCTTGATAACAACAACTACCAGATTGTCAGATGGATGTGATACCTGACCAAAGCAGAGGGAACATACCAGGTCCAAGTGAGTGTATTGCCGTATCTTTTGTGCGAGTACTCACAGGAACAGTTCTAAGGCAGTAGCGTAGAGCAGTATAAGAAAGGTTGTCATATGCGGAACATGATAGTATCACATTTTGAGCGTCGACGGCCATAATCTAGGAGTAATTGTGTTGTATTGCAGATAGCCCTCAATTCAATTTCCTTGCAGATCTGGCTTCCATAATGCCTCTACTATTGAGGGTCTCATAGATAAGGAGGCTCTTGCCACCATCCTCAACCAGGACGACCTTCGTCAGGAGTGCAAGGCACCGAACCCTCGCTTGGTCGAGTGTTTCAGCAGAATTGGCATCCTTCAACGTCGATGAGACTGAGATCGAGAGCAAGGTCTATTTCCATTCCAAGTGTGCAGCCAGCACTTGTCGGCGCCATGACACTCATCATGCAAGTCCAGATACCCTTCTGCCGCTTCGAAAGGGCAGGTGAAGAAGAGGGGGAGGGTATTTCACCTGCAACGATTGAATCAGCGATCATCAACGGTTGAATCAGCGATCATCAAGACAAGAGTGCCCATCTACTTCTGGTCGAGGAGCTAAAGGAAGCATTCAAATTTTGTTATTCTGGGACTATGAGACAGAAATCGGTAATTAATCCAGCAACATCATTATAACGATAATCTTGAGGATTGATGTCTGCTTTTAAGGATTGGAGCTTGCGAGATTGCGTTCAATGGAGTGATAATTGACAGGGGCGACGGGCGTATGAAAGGGGTTTCTTCCTTGAGTCTTTAAAAGCATACGGCCTGAAACGAAGGAAGTGACGTGGATGAAGATGGATAGAAGCAGTATAGGGGCAGTGATAATGGTAACACTGAGGGGAGGCACAGAACTCGGGGCAGCAGAGACTGGAGGTAGAGTTGCACGTTTCAAAAAGGTGAGTGACAAGATATTAGCACAGCTATAACGGTGTGGATCGAATCTGTATCGACATGCACTCTCGGCCACTTTGCAGGAGGTGGCTGATGCTCTCCATCCTCTGATCTAGTGGAAACTAAACACTGGAAGCATGTGTCAGGCCGCTCAGCAGGAGTAGACTGTTGAGTTTTGCAAGGACGCTGAGATGTAATGGTCACAGAGTGACAGAGAGAATTTGGATACCGCAACAAGCAGGCATGGGTGAGATACATAGCTGTACACTACTGACTACACCCGAGCCTCAGGGGAGGTCGGCTGAGGTTGTTCCGAGTTGGGTGTAAATGTTGGCGACAGAGGAAGAGGAAGATAGATTTTTGGGGATTTTAAAACTGAAGGTTCATCCCCTGCATAGGGGCGATCCTGAACTAGGAGTCCTCTCCAGCCAGTCTGTACATCCCGCTGCAACAACCTGCATACCAATGTTGTCATACTCCCTGCCTAAGAATGGCATCACCAAAAGCCGAGAGAACCCGCACAAAGTAATTATCTGAACCATAGAACTCAACCCAATATTCCTCCGTATAGCGATGATTCACAAAGCAGTCCCAAAAAAATTCTTTGTGAGCTCTCACAGCATCAGAGACCATTTGCACGACTCATATAAGCATGATACAGACCATTAAACGAGATCCCTATACCCATGCAAAGAAAATCTCACTGTATGAATGATACATGTACATGTACAGTTATTATACACCCTTTTAATAAGAGAACAATCCATCTTCCAGCGAATTAGATCAGGGACTACTCGATGGACTGTCAACAATCATCAGAACATTGCTTTCACATTGCTTTCACTAGACGTTCATCTTTACAAGTACTCTTCCATTGCGGATGCCGCCTCCATCGCTCTTCTATGATATCCACGTGCTATCGTATACTGTAATCGATGTCGAAAACGAAGTGCGACATTCTATCGATCATCACAGGATGGCTATCATAATACCTGGCTCATGTTGACCGTATGGAGATACAATTCAACAATGTTGACCTGGATATGTTTGTCTTGATCGTGATTCCTTAACCCAATCTCCCTTGGTTTCTAATTGATCCCCGAACAGGTCTCAGTCGCCGCCCACAGCAAACCTACATTTATTACCATTCTTTTTACTTCACATTTTGATCAAAAGACATGCTACCCGTTTAAGTGAGTGCGCTGTCACGTTTCCCGCATATACTCACATACAATTGGTCCCAACACCTTCGAAAATTCTTTGATCAGATTCATCTCATCCCACTCTGTTTATGTTCGGTATTTTTTAGGCAGAAGAGCGGGATGAGAGAATACGAGAAACAAAAGAACAGCTACAAGTTATAATGTGGAAGATGTGAGTTCTTTTTGTCGGGTTTGAGAGCGTGGCATGTGAAAATCGATTTCTTATAGTGAATGGATTGTGTAGGTGGAGATGATTGTATTTACTGTACGCTATCACTCTTACCCGCGCGCTCATATACTCACAGTGTCTCTTTCTTTGTTAGTCAAGCGGCAGTAATCTTGTAATTCCTATCATGGTAGGATGACAACCTGATTTTGCTGAGCGATCGAACGACAATCTATGGAGATGAGAATGAATTGGAGATTTAACAAGATATTCGCCCTTGCCAACAGCAAGGGATCCGCAAAAGAACAAATGTCGCAGACCCGGGATACGTTTTGTCTTTTTTGGTTGAAGGCTACATCTTCTCTTCTGCGCTCTTCACCGGTCGACCTTGCTGTCATTCAATTAAAGATCAAGCGAGGAAGGTTTCAACCTTTTTATAAATATTCGAATTATCCATCGAGTAATATGCTAAGGACTAACTAGTGTGTCAAGGATGATACGGACTGTCGCCTTTATTTGGTTTGATATTTGATTCATGTGACACCAACTCACTTCCTGGTCCCGGCTGCGGTCCAAGTAAATCAGGCTCAAGCATTTGTCAAGGGCACGTCGGTCTCAATCGGCATCAAACACCCAACCCATTCGATATCATAAGCGGCAGAGGTAAAGGGAGCAGCGCAAGCTCAGGTGGGCTGCTTCAAGATGCCAAGTCATCAGCATCACTGTCTACTTTTCCTTTCACAGACAGGAATAGTCTACTCAGGTGGACCAGATGATGCAAGAAAATATTATCAATCCTACTCGCGTGAATGCGTGAGTTTGAAAGAATCAGACAACGCTTTGTGAATAGACTGACTGCGCGGCGATAGTGGGTTCGAGAAGAATGGTGCTTGTGACAGTAACAGCTTTGCTATGCTTCTGACATGTCTAGATGTTGATTGTCGAATTTCCACCCGTTGTACTTCGTGAGACAGCTGCTTCGATGATTACTTGTGTCACGATCTTGTTATCATCCTACGCTTGCAATCTCTCTGCGCACTCGACCAAGTCAAAGAATAATGGCAAAACAAGTTGAATCTGCAATATTACGAGCCATCCAAGTTGTCGGTAAGTGTTATTCTACCTCATCGGCTCAGTCCATCAGTAGCTTATCAACACTTACTTTCAGAACTCATTGTAAAGCTTGATGATGGATTTCCACAACCGCTCATCGTCAAGTACTCTCATAAGGCGGATGCTTCCCTTCAAACGCTCAAAAATAAAGTTGATGACAGCAAAACAAGTGGACAGACTTTGAGGCTGGCCCAGAACGGATGGTGAGATGAGCTTTGGCATGCATGCAATCCTACATATTAATGTTTTGTAGCATTTTGGAGGAAGGAAGTGTCTTGAATATTAAGATCTACAAAAAAATTCTCTATGGCAGAAATTTCTCGCCTTTGGGTGGACCTCGGAGGACGAGCCCTTGTGTGAAGCTGCCATCAGGTTTGATGATCTCTGGAAATACCTGGTTTCAGAATCACAAAAGATAACAAGATGTGAGTCAATTTTTACCTCAATCGCTTCTGATATACTCAGCAAACTTCGAGGTGAATTTCATTAATGCAATTACAGGATTGCAGCTCTGAGTCGTCGCTAAGGTATGCACTCAATCGCTTCCAAAATGAAGATTCCCTACTCAAGTTCGATCGTAGGCCTTCGGCTCTACTTTGACCGCATTGGATGTACAGTTCAAGAGCACAATCGAGAACTTGGACGAGTTCGAGCCCATTTTGAGTGGCTTTGGATCCGCAAGCGATGGTGTGGAAATGGTATCGAAATCGGAAAGACTATCAGCACGGTAAATCATCTTGAAAAGCATACATGCTCGTTACCTGACTCGAAGCAGCTGAATCCTATAGCAGAAATGGTGTTTTCTTGCATCGATGCTGCATACCAGGTGAGTTTTCCTTCAATTTTCGATTCGAGTAATATGACTGATGAAATTGGTAGCATCTCAGGGCCCAAGAGGAGTCTCATGGATCGATGAAAAGCCTCGCGGAGAGTATCCGAACCCTGGCCCATCAGCTTGATAGACTCCTGAGAGTTCCGAACTCGGACGAACTGCGTCAGACAATAAATGAATTTTCCACCATAATGAAAGAAGTAATGGTTTTCATTCAGGACTGGCTTAAACATTGGACACGTATGTATGAATTCATATGAGATGGAATTGTCCCTGATCCATCAACCCCCCTCAGACAAGTACATTCTCGTTGCCGCTCAAAAGGAAAGGGCGACTGAACTACGGGACAAGCTTGATAGTTTCAGGGACAAACTTGTGGGTGATCTTACGGTAGAGATCCGACTCGAGCAAGGTCCAGTATTCGCGGATTCTGATTGTCCAACTTGTCTGATTCGTGGTATCAGCTGCCATAGTAGATAACGTGAAGTTCCTGCACGCCGGATGAGAATCTTCAAGGTGGGCTGTCTGTTATTCCTATTCCCCTCTCATAATTCATCATCATTGTACCAGAAACTGCCAAGTCTACAAGCGCCAGTGTCACAGACCTTCAGGGTATGTTGTCTGTGATCTCTTTTTTCATTCCCATGTCATCACAAGAAAATGTAAGAGAAGTCACCAAACGGAAACAACTGGAAAATTTAGTGAGAGCCCTAGGTGGAACTAGGCTCCCTCTCCACGAGCCATGTACGCCGGGTACCCGTATTGACATCCTACAAGAAATTGAAAACGAGGTCAACAAGGGCGATGGCCATAATGTGATTTGGATAGGGGGATTTCCTGGTGTTGGGAAATCAGCCCTGGCAGCTAGTGTTACGGATCGACTACAGCGCCAGAGTCGACATGTGATATGGTTCCGGTTCGACTGCACACAATCTACCACGATCGCTACAGAAGCCCTCTGGCGTATCGTTGCCTGTGATTTTGCCCGCTGGTATCCATTTCTTCGTCAACAATTGGCCCAAGGCAATAGAGAACTTAGCTCACCCAGCATTGACCGCCTTTTCGAGACGCTCATCGAGAAACCATTATCCACGCTGTATGACATTCCACATGAGAAACTTCCAGTGATTGTGATAGATGCATTGGACGAGTGTGGTGGCCTCAGGCACGATAAATCTGGGATAGACGATTACGAGGGTCTCCTACGTACGCTCAAGCGTTGGCCCGACTGCTTGAAGAAGTTCAAGTTGATCATTACCAGCCGGCCAGAGGACCGTATCCCCTAATATTGGAAAGAAAGAGATCAAGGCAGTCACCTTCGTTATCGGTGCAATAATTTCTGCCAAGCAGCCATTGGACGACACTGTGCTTACGAAACTCCCTGGGGTGGATAATCTGGACATGCTGAATTTCGTCAGGAATGGTCTCATGTCTACCATTGACTTTCGACCCCATCTTTCGTTTCCATCATCGGTCATTCGAGGATTTCCTGCTCTCTGGAAATTTTCAGGAAGGCTTCCAATCTTTCCGGTGTCCAGAATCGAGATCTTCATGAACGTCAACTTTCTGCATTGTGTTTAACCACTATGGTGTCATCAGAGCTCCACTTTAATATGTGCAACTTGAACTCTTCGGACATAAAGCATGTGGCTATTGACAAGTCTGCCATATCTCCCCTCGTTTCATATTCATCTCAATTCTGGGCAGACCACCTTGTCCAGACTCAATGCATGGGAAGGCAGTGGAGTTTGTAATGTACGAGAAGCTATTGTTCTGGATCGAAGTCATGAGCATATTGGGGAGGGCTCATGAGGTGTCTGCAATCCTCAAAAGGGCTTTAGAATGGCCTAGACTAGCGGTATGTCCTGAGTTCATCTCATGCAATACAACTCTGACGTTGACTGGCCACCTAAGAACGAACTGACATCGTTTATCCGCGATGCCCTCAGATTCATTTCTGCATTCCTCATTCCCATTTCTCAGAGCGCTCCTCAAATATATCTCTCAGCTCTTCCATTTGCTTCCGAACGCTCTATCGTTGCTGAAAAATTCCGCTCAAGGTTTCCAAACACTCTTACCATTAATGACGGCAGGCCTTCTCAATGGTCAATGATCGTCTTTGTTGCAGAGCATCACAAGGATCCCGTGCAGTGCATTGTCTCATCGTCAGATGACAAGATCCTTGTTTCCATATCCACATCATGGCTATCGAACATGATCACTTCATATGTCTGCGACTCTACAACAGGTCATTGTATTTCAGGCCCATTTCGGACGGGAGACGTAGATCTATCAGATTGGGGGACTGGACTTGATGCCTGTTTCAGTCCTGATGGGAAGCATATCCTGGTTAGATGTCACCCTGAAACCATATTATCTTGCCGCGCAGTAGTCTGGGACATTGAAAGGGGCGAGGAGGAATTTCAAATTGAGGGCTTCGATTTTGTGTTTATTCACATAATAAAGGAAGAATTGCATCAATGCATTGGATAGATGAAGATGGATCTTTGATTGGGACAATTGCCCATGGGGTTCAACGTCCAACTCGAATCCTGGTTAAGATGTGGGATATTGGAAATGATGTATCTGATAGGCTGTTTGAGTCGGCCGGTATTACGGTCGCGCAAATGGGAAATATCTGGCTGTAGAATGGCAATCCGAGAGTGTTTACCATCAGTGAGGGCAAGCCTTCTCAATGGCCAATGAACATCTTTGTTGCAGAGCACCATGAGGATCGTGTGGATTCCATTGTCAGGTCGCCGGATGACAAAACCTTCCGTATCCACATCATCAGACATGGACAGAGAAGAAAGAGGATGAAAACACATACTCATTGCTTCTGTAACACCCTATTCAACCTCCCAGTCCATCTACCCCTTCTCTTACGCGACCAGTCGTAACCCTTCCCCTAAGTCTAACAAAATAAAGAGCGGAACGGGACCGAGGTTTGTACATATTTTCATAAGCACGTCGAAGACAAACTAGAGACCAAATAAGGGCAATCCACTCCATGGCGAGCTCTATGACCCATACAAGCTGCTTCATTCTGGTCCTTCGACATTCTCAGGCACTCAACTACACTATTCCCAATCAACTCTTCAGGGCTTCAAAAGACTCAAGGGTACAGTCTCTTCCATACGGCCTGTCAACCCTATCGCGCTTAGTGTCAGCTTAGTGTCACTGTTGTCACTCATTGGATTTTTCCACCACTGAATGCAAGTTCGCAAGCTCCAAAGCTCGACACCGATCCAGAAAACTCTTGCCACAATACTGCTGATGAGATTATTTATGTCCGATGCAGACTCTAGTCAAATATTGTACACATGAGATTACCACCAACTTGTTGTATGTGGGTCATAGCGCTCGTCAAGCACGCATAGTATGAGACAAAGAAGTTGCAATGGATCACCCTTATTTGATCTCTAGGTCATCCACGTCTTCCACCCACGACGCGCCTCTTATGAAAACATCTACGAACGCATACTATGTTCCTTATGCATGGTATCATTCCGCTCTCCTTGGTATAGAACTCGACAAATGCTGCTCTTCAATTTACATTCTCATGTATGCATTTCTTCTATCTGTACCCTCACTGACACTGATTTAGTGCCTTTCTTTGGATGCATCGCTTCAATAGATCCTTCATCATCAATCCTATCTTGCTAGAGTCAGGGAGAGGTGTCATGCAGGAGAAGGTATGCATAGGCTGGGAGGTTTCCGAAGCAATTGGTATGTGTCTTGATTCTCTTTCTTGCTCCTGGTTGACGGACATTGTAATGTTTGGGATTGTTGGATGATAATCTCACGTTGTGTTCAAAACTCAAAAGGAAGGTTTCAACTTGCTCAAGCTTTCCAACAATCAACTCATCAAAAGACCAAAAAACTCGCATCTTCTGTCAAGGCTCCGGTAATTGGACTATGATCAGTGCATGTCGTAATATGATGAAACACGTTGCAGAGAGCATTAAAACCCTAGATGGACAGCTGAAAAGGTCTGACGAAGTTTGAGAATCAGATCAACTGCGCCACGCTGTGATTGGATTTTCTGGAATAATGCAAGTGTTGGTATGGTTCAAAACTCGAACGGGAACATGCATTCCATTGACCCCAGCCTTGTTTGTATTGAAGATATCAAAAAATTCCATCATGAGACAAACTACGCGGAAAAGTTTGACCGAGACGTCCATAGAGACCGGAGTAGTGCAGGCTATTGAGACTTTGTTGAGGAGAGTCATGTATGTCAACCATCTCTCCTCATATCTACGTTACCATACTCACTGTATAATATTAGCTCCATTAAGAACCCATTACCGACGACAGAGATGCGGTGAACAATACCTGATGCAAGTGCTTTGTCGATGAGATGTGGTGCTGTATCTGGGATACCGTGTTTTTGAGGTTGTTGGCTGATACATCGATGTTGGGGATTGAATGCTCTTCCGCATGCTTATTGATGATCTGCAATGTGATTTCTTTGGAAGAATTTCATGAAGATGCCCAGAAATACTTGTATATAGGCTCTCATCTCACAGCACTTATGAGACACATACAAGCATATCTCAGTAGTTAGACAAACCATTCAATAAGATGCCCATATGCACACTTCATTGTGTGAAGACACACATATCTGTGGCTCTTCCAAGAGTAGAAAATGGTTGACAAGTCAATCAAGTGAGAATTCTACAGGTTCTATCTGTGTAAGCAACATGATAATGTGAGCAGATGCAGCACACAAAGTCAATTGAAAGCGTGTCTCTGCAATCAATATCTTATCGACGAAAAGACAACAACTGCAAATAACAGACAAATCATAAGCCTCTGAATTCATTGATCAACAGGAACAGAACCAAGTGTGAATCATTCTCCGATCAGTGGCAGTGAGCTTGCTGATAAACACGTGTAAATGTGAAATGCAAAGTAGTGATGTGACTCCTAGCGGGGCGGTTTGAGCACGCACAAGAATGGATCAAGCCAATGCCATGTTACAATAACAATGTGATACACATGAATTGTACGAATATGATATACTATTGTACACCAAGTCTGTTACAATCTTGTGACAGAACAATATATGGAGGATTCCCTATTGGAGGTCTGGTTATTTTTAACTTTTGATCCATCATTACAGGCACTTTACAAAGTACCAATCATGCAAACATTGTTGACCAATTTCAGTTCCTGGATCACGTTGCTTGATGTCACAATTAGCATATGGCTTTTCAATCATTTCCTGGTCATCATTTGTTTCACATTTATGATTATTATCTTTTTATTGATTGCCCTCAAAGGTGTTCCTTGTCCTTTCCAATGTTATAATAACTCTATCACAAATGGTTACTTACTTGATTTGTGATTTGAGAAAAGAGTTCTTCAAGAGAGTTCAAGCAAGGTTTAGATAATAACAAGAGATGTTGTTAAGTCTGAGGTCTAATCCTCAGACTAT
>Ga0153996_1001271_pt1 | contig 10392 bp, 6 predicted proteins | sample TSNC080MetaG_FD_104728 | JGI IMG/M metagenome (GOLD analysis project Ga0153996, IMG submission 104728) | Attine ant fungus gardens microbial communities from North Carolina, USA - TSNC080 MetaG | ecosystem: Host-associated > Fungi > Mycelium > Unclassified | place: USA: North Carolina, Lumber... | reverse complement strand
TCTAGGCTCAGCAGAAGCCTTCTTCATAACACTCAGAATGAGCCTAGAACGACCTCAAGGCAATTAATATTAGTGGAGATATGAAGACCTCAATGTTTGCACATAGACTTCATTAATTACCTATAGATAGTTATCTGTCCTTTTCTTAGAACAAAGGACAGCCTCCATATGTTTAGGTTATCATTATTTTAGTACAAAGACACTACCATATGTAGAACAATAGGTAGTAATCAGGTGATAATCTGTACTAGTGCACAGACCATCACTTTCCTGTATATAAGGACTCATAGTCTGAGGATTAGACCTCAGACTTAACAACATCATTTGCTGCTTGTCTAACTTCGCTTTTTTGAGCTTTTCAAATATCCAAATCATCAATCACAAATTAGTAAGTGGCCATTTGTAATAAAGTGAAAGACAAACTCAGAGCTATAGTCAGATGCAACATGAGATGGAACTCTGTGTTTTAAAAAGATATAGACAACAAAAAGGCATGATAATTCAGCTGAACTGATAGTGTCATGAGTGGGAATGAATATGGCTTGTTTCAACAGATGATCCACTATAACTAGGATGGTGTCAAAATCAGAGAAGAAAGGGAGTTTCTCAATGAAATCTATAGAAATTAAATTCCATAGGCATTCTGGAATAGAGAGTTGTTGGAGGGATCCATATGGTCTGTGACGCTGTGGTTTGGATCTCATACAGATAACACAAGACTTACAGAACTTTTGTATATTGTCGCGGATATTTGGCCAGGTATAGTGTCTCTCTGTATGAGTTTCAGTGTCTTATTTCAGCCCAGATGTCCTGCTAGAACATGGTCATGGTGATACTGGAGAACTCAAAGGCGTAAGTTGGCATTATCCAGAACATACATTCTGTCGTTAAGTCTAAGGAAATCTGCATTGTCTTTTGACCAACGTCCTTCTGAATAAAGTAATTGTTTGGAAATAAAAGAGTTGAAGGGAAGTGCTACCAGGATATTGGAGTGGAGTTGGTTTTGATCTAATATTGTGGCTGTGCAAAGTGTTGGAGTAGTGAGGATGGTTACCTAAAGAGATGCTGCAATTTGTTTGTGAGTAAAGACTAGGCAGAAATTATAAGGGTTCACTGAAGTGTAGCCATTATATCTTCCTTTCAGGTAGATGTCCCAATGTCTAGTAAGTGCATCTAGTTTGGTACCAAGACGTCTAGGGCAGAATCAAATTATGAGGTTGAATTGGAAGAGATATTCTGACTATCTTGCTTGTTGGCACATTAGAATCTTGGTTGTCAAGAAATATTCCAGATTCTTGTGATCTGTCACAATGTCAATTGGCAAAGCAGACCTCTCCAAACAGTGTTGCCAAATTTTGAAGGCCTCAAATATTGCAAGTAATTCTTTGTCATAGATGTTGTAGTTGAGCTCCAGAGCAAAGAATGTCTGGGAGTAGAAGGCTACAGGGTGGATTTCATTATCTTTAGTTATAATAGAAAGAACAGCAGTAAGATCATAGTCTGAGGCATTGATTTCTACAACAAGTTGTGTGTCTAGAACCCAATGTGCAAGGATGGGAGCAAAGGTGAAGACTTACTTTAGAGTATTAAATGCCACTTTACATTTGTCATCAAAATTCCATGGAGTGTTTTTTCTAGTAAAATGGGTGAGTGGAATGACTATGTCTGAATAATTGAAAATGAAACACCTATAGAAGTTGGAAAATCCTAGGAAGGATTAGATATCCTTTATTTTCTTTGATTCCAGCCACTCCTAAATGGTTTTCACTTTAGCATTGGACATAGTCAAGCCAGATAGTAATAGAACATAGCCTAGATATTCCATGGAATCTGAGTGGAATTTGCATTTCTCTACCTTCATGTACAATCCCAATTTTTGGAGTTGTTTTAATACTTCTTTGACATGGTTCCAGTGTTGTGTGATATTGTTGGAGTAGATCAGAATGTCATCTAAGTAGACTACTATGTACATATTCAGGAGGTTGGAGAATACATTATTCATGAAGTACTGAAAGGCAACTGGAGCATTAGTTAGTCCAAACGGCATTATTGACTATTCAAAGGCTCTATAGTGAGTTCAGAAGGCAGTTTTTCATTTGTTCCCTTCAGCAATGCAGACCAAATAATACACATGTTGGAGGTCAATTTTGGTGTAAATGCAAGCCTTGTGGGGAGAATCTAGGAGGTTAGAGATGAGAGGAAATAGTCTTTTTTTGTGATTTTGTTAAGTCCACAGAAATTTATATAGAGCTGGAGGGAACCATCTTTCTTCTTTATGAACAGGACCAGCACTCCATGAGGAGACGATGTCAAGTGAATGAATCCATTGGTAAGGTTTTTGTCAATGAATTTCTTTAGTGTTTCCTATTTGAATTTAGACAAGGAGTAGATAGTTTCTACCAGAGGATGGGAATCTTTTTCTAGTTCAATCCGGAGATCATAAAGGCAATGGGGAGCGAGTGCTTCTGCTAAAAACATTAGTATACTTGTGGTATTCCTCTGGAATAGAGAAGAGATTGATTTTTTTTGAGATAGTGGTAGATTTAGCCTATACTATGAAATAGAATTGGAGAAAAAATGTTGTCAAGCCTAAGAGACATGAGGCCTAGAGTAGAGCTGGTACATTGATAATTGCAATGTGAGGTCGCTTGGGTTTAGATAGGAATGTCTTAGATGTGGTGAACTACAGAGGGTTTTCTGCTGAAGAGAATGAAGGATTTACCAAGGTTTCAACAAGAGAAATGGAAGCCAGACTTTGAAGTAAAGATGGTGGTCAGAAAGATATTAACCCAAAAACCCAGTCAATCAACAGATTGTAGTGGGTGAGCCAAGAGTAACCTAAGACTAAAGAACAACAAGAATCAAGCAAAGTGACATAAAAGTCAAGAGTTATGCATTCACTGGAGGGGAATTTTACAGGCAATAGTACTACCTCAGAAATAATGTTATTTGAGATTCTATCAAACAGGCATAGTTCCACAGGTAGAGTAGGAGTAGTAGGCAAAGAATGTCCATGAGTAAAAGCAAAGTCCAAGAAACAGTATGTAGATCTGGAGTCTACTAGCATTCAGATGGGTATAGGCTGGATATGTTCTGGAGTACATACCAGAGGAGAAACTAGGAGTATACAAAGGGAATTGGGGTCAGAAAAAGCAAACATGTTGAGACGCATTGGACTCATAGTTACACAAATAAATTCAATGCAATCTCTAGTTTGTGCTGAGTCTTGGTGTTAAGACTCTAGACCTCACAGTTGAATTATGTGTTTCAACTTGAAGCCTATATTTAACACTTGATATCTTCACGCTCCTCGTTAGAGGGTTCGGCTAAGGTTTTCAGTGAAGTTATATTGGAGGAGAGATATAAGCAAGACTTTGAGTAGCACCCTTGAGATTGTCCTAAGATGAGTAAGAGTACTAATTCCTTAGAGTAGATTTTACAGAGGAAATACAGAAAGAGAGAACTTGCCGTTCCCTTCTCTTTCTGGTCTATATTTATCCTAACTAAGTATTGTGACTTCGTTACAATGTGGTAACACTACTTGTAACTAATAGTGACTAGTTAAGTGATAGTCCAGTGACAGAAGTATTAAGGGTGACAAGTTGAGTCAGTGTCTTAATAATGGGTTAGTCCAGTGTTGTCCTATTTGGCACAGATCCAAAAATAGAAAGAAAGATAGTCCGAGATTTCTCCAAAGAGTTCTGTCTGTTCTGTGAGTCCATTGTCTCTTAGAGTCCTCAGACATTATTTGATGCATTACTACATAATAATGTCCTCATCTAGCATTGCCAACATCTCGTCTACTAACCACTCATTATTAGACCATGGCTGATAATAGTTGTAGTCCCACTCGATGTTCATAACACTTAGGGACTGCATTCTAGTTTTCCAAGAGGTTCTCAGAAAGTGGAGTTTCTTGTTCCTCTAGAGTAGTTAGTCATACTCTTATTGGTTGTTTTCTAGGGCATCTATCTACCTTGTGGTCTTTCGATCTGCAATATAGACAGAGATTATTGTTGATACAGCACTTGTACTCATTACTGTTTAATTTACTATCTCTGCCTAGTTTGTTGGAGAGGTCAACTAATAGAGTGAATAGGGATGGTGACTTAGTAATGGCAGATGTTAGTCTGGGGGGTTTTAGGAAATTCTGCAAGGGTGCAGATTGTGACAGAATTATGAATGACTGGGGGTGAGACAGAGTGAAGCTTTGTGAGAAGGCAGAATACTAAGTCATCTTACCTTGTTTTTGGTTGTGACTGTCTGCTACCTCTCTCTGTGTGTTCCAGAGATGATCTCACTCATGATTTTGTTCCCAGTGGCAATTGTTGAAGGTAATTGCCAATTAGTATATGGCATGGAAGAAAGTGGGTTTGCCATGTTTTCAGTTTGCTATCAGATCCTAGAGACGATTTGGCAATCCCTGATAGAAACAATAGCAGAGAATTGAATTACCCTAGTTCAACTGTAGTGTGTACTGCATAAATTCCACATTATAAGTTGCAATCTTATCTCCTGGCTTTATGTAGAGGTTATTAGTGAGGTTAGTAGCATCCCTTACTAGGTCTGAGAGTCCAAAATGGACCCAAAGTTCATCCACAAAAAGCTACCAGGTAGAGAGCCAGGGTTATGTGTAGCCAAGGTCTTCCTATTATAGTGCGACTTCAAACCAATCTTGTACTACACTAGAGAGATAGGTCATTACAAAATTGATTTTTTCTTCATTGGTGGGAAATTAAGGAATATTGGCATGGAAGTAGAGTTGATACTGAAACAGAAAATAGTTGAGCTTGTGGGGATCAGAACTGTCAAAGGTATTCAGAATGCAGGCCTTTGATTGGTGAGGCTTTAGTATCAATCCTCGGTTAAGGTTTTCAGATAATTATTGAAGAGCCTTAGCTAACTAGTTATTAAAGAGGTTACAATCAGTGACAAAAGGTAGAGTTTGGGAGATGGGGTTAGGAGTGGGAATAGGGGCATCGATCCAGTTTAGGTTGTTGTTAATATGAGGGATAGTGATGGGATCTACATTGTGGAATTTCAAGGAGTCTACTGAAAGTGGAGATAACAGGGGTATACCAAAGTGCAAGGTGTTTTTGAGTAGAGGTATCTTGATCTTCTTGGGAGGCCAGAAGTAAAACAACTAATAGTTTGGTTAGCAAGAGGAATAGAATTTACTCCTGGAAGAGAGAGCTACAGAATAGCAAGATATCAGAACTATAGTATGACAGGAACCAGTGTGAGTTTGTAAATTCTGTCAAATATGGAAAAATGGGGAATGGAGAAAAGGAGTTATAAATAGAATTACACTCTAGAATGGATATATTGTACTACATCAGAGAATAGATAGTACTTATCAATGATAGAAAACCCAAAAAGCAGGCTCTGGTGGATAGGATAAAAATATTGAAGTAGAGTACAACTTTGATAAACAATCTTGGCTTCAACTTATGTGTTGCACCCTGGTCTCCAGTTGTGAGATCGGTCACTTATTTTGGAATGGAAGGAAGTCATTAGAACAGAGGTCCTAGGGATATAGAATAGAAACTGAAGTGGACAGGAATAGGATTAGAACCAAATGATGTTAATTTGCAAACTGAGGAAATACATTGTATCTACTCAGTACTTATAGGAAGCCCAGAATAGGAGGAGAGTAGTCTACTATGCTATCCTACTATTTATAATTTTAGGAGAATTATTAGGAAAAATAAAATTACATAATTGTCAGATTTCTAGAATATGACACTTAGCTGTTTTGCCAAGTTATGACAGTGGGCTCCTTTGAGCCAACAGTAATGTTCTTTGGGATAACAAACTCGCTAGTTATATTTCAAGTACTGATAAATGAAATCTTGAGGAACTTAATAAATAAAGAAAAAGTTATAGTGTTTGTAGATGTCATATGATGGAAAATAATAATTTAATAAAAATAATTCCTTTTATATATTATTTATTACTAAAATTTGCTCCTGAACTCCTGTTGTCTACTCCTATAGGATCATGATATAGACTAGTTACTTATACTCCTTCTATTCCAGACGTAGTATAAGTACTCCATTAGTTACACCCTAGTTCCTTAGTTCGTAGATTAACGTCTCTTATGTGTTCTACCTTCACTTCTATTAATCTATATACTATTCCTCTCCTAAACTTCTGGTAACAATTTCGTCCTCCTGAAATATGCAATCACACACAATAGTAGATCAAGGCATAGCGCATAAGCTAAGACCAAGGTTGTTTCCCAATTTTGTTGTCAATCTCCTTTTTCCTCAGAATAACCCTGTTCTATTCTGGGTTATTTCATCTCTGCTCCACACATTCATGACAGTAGATAATATGCTAGTAGGGACAAAAACAGAGAAAGGGCATGATGAAATTGTGAAAGAAGTACTAAGGAGACTAGAGAAGAATGACTTATATGTCATACCAGAGAAGTGTATATGGAAAGTAAAGAAGATAAAATTCTTAGAGGTCGTCATAGGATCTAACAGAATAGAGATAGAGAAGGAGAAAATAGATGGAGTACTCAGTTGGCCAGAGCCCAAGAATATAAAAGATATCAGGAAATTTCTAGGCCTTGCAGATTATTACAGGAGATTTATTAAAGATTTTGCTCAAACAGCTAGGCCAGTGAATATGCTAACAAGAAAGAATATGAAATGACAGTAGGAACAGGAGCAACAGCAAGCATTTAATGAGCTTAAACAGATTTTCACAACAAAACCAGTGTTAGCAGCCCTAGAGTTAGACAAAGAGTTTAGGGTAGAGACAAATACCTCAAACTATGCAACTGAAGGAGTATTATCCATAAAGTGCTCTGATGAACTATGGAGACTAGTGGCTTTCATCTTCTAACCTCTAAGCAATACAAAGAGAAACTACAAGATTTATGATAAAAAGATGTTAGCAGTGGTTAGATACTTAGAAGCATAGAGGCACTTCCTGGAAGGAGCAACAGTTAAATTTGAGATTTGAACAGATCACAAGAATCTTGAATACTTCATGAAGGTACAGAAGTTAAATCAGAGACAAGCAAGATAGACTTTGTACCTATCTGGATTTAATTTTATGTTAAAACATATTCTAGGAAGTAAAATGGGAAAAGCAGACAGTTTGAGTAGGAGACTAGACTGAGAGGTTAGAGTAGAAAGAGATAACAAAAATGAGATGTTAGTAAAGCCTGAGTGGCTAGAAGTAAGAAGAACAGAGGCAGTAGAAATTATAGTGGAAGGAGTAGACCTGCTAGAAAAGATTAGGCAGTCAAGTGTAAAAGATGTCAAGGTAGTAAAAGCTATAAAAGAAATAAAGCAAGCAGGGATGAAAATATTAAGAGATAAGGAGTAAAGAGAAGTAAATAATGTAATATATAAGGAGAAAAAAGTGTGTGCCAAAAGACAATAAATTGAGAACAGAGATTATCAGGCTACATTACAATATGCTAGTAGAAGGACACAGAGAACAATAGAAGACAGTGGAACTGATTACCCAAAATTTTTGGTGGCCAGGAGTAACTAAAGAAGTAAAGCAGTATATGGAGGAGTGCAATGCTTGTTAACACAATAAAAATTGCACAGAGTAACCAGCAAACAAGTTAATGCCCAATTCAATATCCAAGAAACCTTGGACACACATATCAGCAAAATTGCCTTTAGCTCAAGAATACAATTTTATCTTAGTAGTAGTGGATTAGTTAACAAAAATAGTTCACTTCATACCAACTACAAAGAAAACATCAGCAGAAGGGCTAGTATGATTGTTCAGGGATAATGTATGGAAGTTGCATGGCCTACCTAAAAGTATTATTTCAGATAAGGGGTCCTAATTTGTAGTAGGGTTAATAAGAGAGTTAAACAGGATGTTGGGAATTGAAAGTAAATTGTCAATAGCATTTTACCCTCAAACAGATAGACAAACAGAGAGGGTCAATCAGGAGTTAGAATAGTACTTAAGGATGTTTATTGATCATAGGCAAGAACAGTGGCCAGAATAGTTGGGAACAACAGAGTTTGCATATAACAATAAAACACACTTGAGTACTAGAACATTGCCTTTTAAGGCAAATTACAGGCAAGATCCAAGGATAGGATTTGAGGGAAGAAAGAAGGGGAAATACAAAGGAGCAAAGAAATTCATTGAAAAGATAAAGAAGAGGCAAAAGCAATGCTAAGTAGAGCACAAGAAGAAATGAAGAAGTATGCAGATAGGAAGAGAGTGGAGATTGATGACTATAAAGTAGAAGACTTAGTGATGTTGAGCACTAAGGATCTAAAGTATTAGATGGTCAGAAGAAGGACAGAGAAGTTAGCAGAGAGGTTTGTTGGTTCTTACAAGATCAAGAAAATTGTATCATCAAATACAGTAGAATTAGAACTACCAAGTACAATCAAAATACTATGGGAGTAGCCACTGGGCTACATGTGTATGATCCTGTACATGAGTGGTGAGCTATAGTAGTGCTTTCCTTATTTTGATTATTCTATTCTTCTTTTCTTGGACACCTTGTTGACTATTGTTTCTTTTATCCTTGATTGTCATGCCGACTACTGTGGTATTCTGATAGAAACAAGCATTGTTTGTCCTCTTGTTATTTTTCTTCTTTTTGTTGTTACTAGACTATGAAACTTGATAGTATATATATGCTCTTGGATCAATAGCAAAAATACATTCTTTTGGGAGACTCTATAGCAAATATAAAACTCTAAAAGAAAAACTACACATTCTATTGATAGGGCTAGAGACCTTCAACAATATTCCTCTTTTAGCCTTCCCACAATACACCCAGTAGTTAATGTTAGTAGAATACATAGATACATAGGACAAGTGGAGGGGCAGAGAAAAAAGTAACCAGCTCTGGTTATAATCAAAGAAGAAGAAGAATAGGAAGTTGAGAGGATTTTGAATAAGCAATAAGTGAGAAAAAGAGATAAATACTTGGTATGCTGAAAAGGATTTATAGTAGAATCAGATACTTGGGAAGGTAGAGAGAATTTAAAGAATGCAAAGAAAGCAATAGAAGAATTTGAGAAAGAGTATTAACAAGACCAAGAAGATGTGGTGAGACAAGAATAGAAAGAAGGAATATTTGAGAGGGAAGAATTGCCAGGGAGGTTCACAGTAAGAAAATTGTTTGGGTGGTTAGATAAGAGATGTGACCAAGAATATTGGGGAAGATTGGAAAGAAATTGGAGGCAATGGAAAGGTAGGTAAGCAGAAAAAAGAAAAACAATGGAAACAATTGAGGAAGAAGAAGAAATCAAACAAGAAAAATCAGGAGTAAGAGAGTAAACAGAAGATGATGATGACAAGATGGGCAACATGGTTGACTCATACCACAAGTTATAAGGAAATTCTTGGGACAAGAAAACTTAAGAGGGAGGGTAGTATTATGACTTGGCAAAACAGCTAAGTCATTATTTATATTTCTTTTCTTTTCTTTAGACTTACTATACAAGGGAGAGTGTGGAAAAGTATCACATGACCAAGGTCACAAGTCACAGTCACAATAGGTGATGTCACATGAGGTAGTCACATGATGACCATGGGAAAGTAGTGCACAGACCATGTAGTAGTTGTATAAGTAGTATATAGGAAATAATGGGAACTCTATCAAGTTCTCCTTGTCAACTCAGACTTGGAGGGTAATTAAGTCATCTGGGCTAAGTTGCTACAAAATCCTTTTTCAAGGGTACTAGTGACTTCCTTAGAGATATCCCACCCTGAGAGAGAGCTCAAATCAGTTTATCTTTGTATCTACTATGCTCTAATATACTTCCCAAAGGTGATACCCAGATTTTGTAGAGGAATATGTGTATTTGTGGTAAGCTATAGAGAGCTCTTCCATATGGATGTCATTCAGTGACAGTGTTCATAGGATTCTTTTTGAGAGTGGATTCCCTCTGGCCATTAGTTCAGTCTCCAGATGGCACTCTCTTCTAGCCTTAGCAGAGAGCAGGTGCAAAGGGAACATGCTGTAGTAGTCATGCCCCAAATGCATAAATGCACAAATGTTCTGCCCCAAAGGGCAATGAGAAATAAAGTGGATAGGTGATGTTATGACAATATTAGTGTCACAAACTTCATTCGGTCATATCTCCACCAAATCTTCGACGATTCCCACGGTCTCAAAGCCAGCTTAAAGCCCTTAAGAAGACCTTTCTATCGATGCCAGTCACGTCTCGAGGCGATCAATATTGGCCAAGATATTAAGCAGATCAACTGGTAACCACCATGTTACTGTTTATTAAATCGCTAATATCTCGGAAACCGCCATGATCGATGCTTCGGTTCTAGGCTCAGCAGAAGCCTTCTTCATAACGCTCAGAATGAGCCTAGAACGACCTCAAGGCAATTAATATTAGTGGAGATATGAAGACCTCAATGTTTGCACATGGA
>Ga0153996_1001270_pt1 | contig 10400 bp, 8 predicted proteins | sample TSNC080MetaG_FD_104728 | JGI IMG/M metagenome (GOLD analysis project Ga0153996, IMG submission 104728) | Attine ant fungus gardens microbial communities from North Carolina, USA - TSNC080 MetaG | ecosystem: Host-associated > Fungi > Mycelium > Unclassified | place: USA: North Carolina, Lumber... | reverse complement strand
TCCTGTTGCGCCAGGTTCTCCTGTTGCGCCGCGTTCTCCTGTTGCGCCGCGTTCTCCTGTTGCGCCAGGTTCTCCTGTTGCGCCAGGTTCTCCTGTTGCGCCCGTAACTCCTGTCGCTCCCGTCGCTCCTGTCACACTTACAGTCTCTTGAAAGAGCATAAGCGACGCCTTAATCGGCACGATTGATGAATAAAAAATATCATCTGATGTTGCGTTAACCAATGACAAGGTTTCACCTGATGCGACAACATGAATGATACCAAACCCGGTCACTTCCCCTGTTTTTTGGATGGAATCTCCCCGGATAAAATCGCCCGTGGACGAGGACAGGGCAAAAATCACTCCCACATCAGAAAGTGTGGTTTCAGTTACCACTGACCAATTGACAATATACGATCCAGGCTGGTTAAATGTTATCACCCCTGTCGCATTATTATAACTGACATCACCTGACTGAAGTATATTATTGTCAAAAATTACATTTGCGCCGGGTAATACATTGCTGTCAAGTGTACGTTCAATATTTAACTCTATATTCATAGTATATCCTCCTAAAAATTAAATTGAAAGTTCAACGATATCAATATTCGCCTGGGCTGGGGTATTCGCCAGTTTAACCGCACCACCACCCACATTGATAAGCGAAACTGTTGAAGGTGTTGCTGTAATCGTAATCAGAGCAGTTCCGGACACTTGACTTGTTGCAATCGGGGAAGATCCCTGGGAAATCGGGATACCATTGACTGCTAAAGCAAATGTGACATTTGAACTAATGCTTGAGCCGTCAGTGTCAACCCACCAGGAAACATAATAATTTCCGGCCTTTGTCAGAGTAAACAATCCATTTGAGGAATTATAGCTGATGTCAGAACTCTGATTATTCAATATGGTATCAAAAATAATGGTATCAATATTGGGAATCTGTGTGTTCTTTCCATTGACCAGCTGAGCCTGAATACCACCCAGTATTAGAGTTGGACCGGTTGCACCAGTTACCCCAGTCGCCCCAGTTGCCCCGGTTTCCCCGGCTGCCCCAGTCGCTCCGGTCGCCCCAATCGCTCCGGCTGCCCCGGTTGCTCCGGTTGGCCCCCGTCGTCTGCGACCTGAACAGTCGCAATTTCGATCAAAATCTTCATCACAACATCTTCTGCAACATCTTCCGCTACGCGAAAACCTATTATCATCATTACAACAATTAGACATGAATTTCACTTCCTTATTTTTTATTATGCAGTAGGTACCCTGCTAACCTAATATATGCAACTCCTGGGCAATTTGTACATGTATCGCATTATCATCTATTCTCCAGATATGCCACGGTGTTCTGGCCAATCTGCCCATAGCAAAGCCTGCCCAAAAAAGTCAATTCTTTCCCGGCAGGCTTTACAGCTACTTTAGATTTCTATTTTAATGCCATTCTATCATGTGTGATCAAACCAACAGGTCAGATATCCTAATCAGCACGATCCGTGCACCAACCCCGGGTTCAGCACTTAAAGTAAAGCTTACGGTCGAGTCATTTCGTAAGGTAAGCACATCCCCGGCCACAAGCTCCAGCAGTTGAATACCGGTGATTTCACCGATTGCAACAATGGGAATAAAGACCGTAGAAGGATCAACTACACCATTGACCGCAATCGAAAGGGACGAACCAATTCCGGAAATAAGCTCAACACTGTAGTTCACTTCATAAACACCACTTGTTTCAATAAGAATATCAGTACTGCCAGGGTTATGGGTAATACCGGAGATTGGGCCATTATTGCTGAATGGAACATCCTCACCGCCTAAAATAACCAGGCCTGGTGCCGGGGCAAGATCATACACATAACCAAAGATGATCAGGTTTCCACCACCAGCTGGCCCTTGCGGGCCTTCTGGCCCCTGTGGTCCTTCCGGTCCTTCCGGTCCCTGCGGGCCTTCTGGTCCCTGTGGTCCTTCCGGTCCTTCCGGGCCTTCCAAACCCTGTGGGCCTTCCGGTCCTTCCGGCCCCTGTGGGCCTTCCGGTCCTTGTGGGCCTTCGAAACCCTGTGGGCCTTCCAGACCCTGTGGGCCTTCGGGACCCTGCAGGCCTTCCGGTCCTTGTGGGCCTTCCGGTCCCTGTGGGCCTTCGAAACCCTGCGGGCCTTCCAGACCCTGTGGGCCTTCCGGTCCCTGTGGACCTTCCAGTCCCTGAATACCTTGAACGCCCTGAATTCCCTGTGGACCTGCAGGGCCTTCCGGACCAGCGACGCCTGTTGCTCCGGTGGCGCCAGTTGTTCCGCCACCAGTAGCTCCGGTGACGCCAGTCGCACCTGTTGCTCCAGTCACACCCGTAACTCCCGTAGCTCCCGTAATTCCCGTAGCTCCCGTAGCTCCCGTAACTCCCGTAGCTCCCGTAACTCCCGTAACTCCCGTAGCTCCCGTAACTCCTGTAGCTCCCGTAACTCCCGTAGCTCCCGTCGGACCACGTTTGCAACAACAACAAACACAGCCTCGATTACCGCAGCAGCAGTTACAATCGCAATCACAACGGCAACCACGACCACGGCCACGACGACCGCCACAGTTTGTTGTCTGGAGCCAATCATCTGAATGCGCCGAATTATCCATCGAGTCTGAATAGCCTCTCGAATCTGTCATAGTATCCTCTCCTTACATACAATTTATCGGAGCTGCCTTACATAATTTTCAGCCTCATATACTATATGACATTTGAACAAGGTTGGTGTTACCTTAACTTCTTAAAATACTGTTCATTTAGTTGGACGGCTTTCGCTTCCGGCTTCAATTTTTTTGCTTTTTTATGATACACATATGCCTGCTTCTGATCACCCAGCCGGTCATAACAGACACAAAGCTGAATATAAGGGATATAGTCATGACAATCCTCCTGCACAAAACCACCGGATTGATCCGACCGCTTTACTGCAAGCGCCCGCTCATACCAGTAGATTGCCTGCCTGTAAGCATTCTTTTCCAACAAATGGCGGCCGATCTGACAACAGATTTCCGCTCGCGGAAGATCATAGATAAAGCTGTGGAACAATGCCGTCAGACTCTGCTCGCGCTGCTCTAAACTGCTGTAGCAATAAGATAGCTGCAGACAAGCATCAATCTTATTTTCCACCCAGGCATCCGGATGCTGCAAAAATGTCTCAAACACTTGAATCGCCTCCTGGTATCTTTGATGGTAATAGAGTTCCCGGCCAAAATAAAACTGGTGCCGTGGCTCCAGTGCTTCGCCATCGGCAATCATTTTTTCATATATGTTTAAATTTCGGTCACTGTCCCCCGCCTTTACCTTGCGGTGCTCAATTTCAATGGGTGAATAGGCAATATTGCCGCTGGGAATCACCACTTCATGAACTTTTCCGTGCCAGATATAATTTCCGTTATTTTTCATCCACCGTTCCCGGTTATAGGAAAATGTCACTTTGCCATTTTCATCAAAACCAGTCAGATACTTCATCATCACCAGATCCACCGCCGGATCTATCGTTTTCTTCAGTTCCAGCAATGCCTCCTGCTGATCCGTTCGAACTACGTCATCCGCATCCAGCCACATCCAATAATCCATGGTCGCCTTGGAGCAGGCGAAATTCCGGGCTGCCGCAAAGTCCTGCACCCATTCATAATCATATACCTGGGCACCATAATGACTGGCAATTTCCTTGGTGCGATCTGTAGAGCCGGTGTCTACAACGATAATTTCATCTGCAACGTGCTCCATCTGGCCGAGAATCCGTCCCAGAACCGCTTCCTCATTTTTTACAATCATACATAAACTGACAGTTACCATTCCTGTCTCCTTTTTCTTTACATGTTCTGTATGATTAGGATATGAGCAAGACAGACAGGATGTTCTGCCAACAAAAAAATAAGGCTACGGCTTGATCACCATAACCTTACTGCAAGCTAACAATTATAAAATGCCATACAGCTGCCCATATTTTTCTTTCAAATAATTCAGATAATAATCCGGATTAAAATCCTCACCGGTCATTTCCCGTAAAAGCCGACCGCTTTCTTTTATCTTTCCATGCCGGTGAATATGCGTCCGCAGACATTCCCGGATCGTACTGATATCCCCCAGCCGCAATAATCCTTCAAAATCCATCTTCTTTTTCATATCGGCATACATCTGTGCAGCGAACGCGCTGCCCAGTGCATAGGACGGAAAATACCCAAAAAAGCCCTGCGACCAATGGATATCCTGCAGCACCCCCTCGGCTGCATGCTCCGGCCGGATCCCCAGATATTCCTCGTATTTGTCCGCCCACAATCCCGGCAGCTCCTCCACCGCCAGCTCTTCTTCAATAAGCTGCTTCTCCAACTCATAACGAATTAGAATATGCAGGCTGTAAGACAATTCATCCGCCTCGATCCGAATCAGCCCCGGGGTCACCTTATTGATCGCTGCCACATAGGTTTCGCGGTCGATTGCCGCAAGCTGCCGGGGAAACAATGCCTGCAGCTTTTCATAAAGCGGAACCCAGAAAGCTTCATTCCGACCAATCATGTTTTCAAAAAAACGGGATTGGGACTCATGCATCCCCATCGATGCCCCCTGACCCAAAAAGGTCTGCGTCAATTCATCCCCAATTCCCTGCTCGTATATGCCATGACCGGCTTCATGAATCACCGAAAACAGGGCACTGGACAACCGTTCACTATAATGGGTGGTAATCCGGGCATCATGGTTATGAAGGGCGGTGGTAAAAGGATGGGCGCTTACCGCCAAAACACCTTTGGAAAAGTCAAAACCAACATATTCAGACAACATTTTCGCCAATTCCTGCTGCTGCTCTTCCGGATAATCACCGGTTAGAAAATCATCCCGAAGATCTGCTTCGCTTTCCCGAATTTGCTGCAAAAACGGAACCAGCTCCTGTTTCAGCTTATCAAAAAACTGATCCAGACGTTCGATCGTAAATCCCTTTTCATAGCCATCCAGCATGACATCATACAGCTTTTGTCCTGCTTTGGCCCGGTAGGAAGCAAATTTTTTCTGAAAATCAATGATCTTCTTCAAAGTAGGGGCAAATGCCTCAAAATCCCGGTTTTCCCTGGCTTTCGCCCAGATACCGCCGGATTCCGACACCAACTCCTTGTACTCCCGATACTCCTCCGGCGGAATGCAGGCAAGCTGCTCTACTTCCTCCTTCACTTCCCGGATAACCGCCAGCTCGGTCTCGCTTAAATCCCCCTCTTGATCACACTGTTCCAGCAGCTTTACCACCTCGGCACCAGTGATCAGCTCCTGATAAGCCGCTGAAACAGCGCCCTGCATCTTCGCCGTATAAGACACTGCCTGGGCCGGTGCCAAAGTCTCATTGTCCCACTCAAATAAGATGAGCGCTGCCTGATAGGCCATCGCCCGCTCCAGATATGGCTGTAATTGTTCGTAAGCCTGATTCATACTGTTCGTCTCCTGTCTGCTTTTCTTTTCCGCTTTTTAAAAAGTATCCCCGATAATGTTTTTCCCATGCACAAATCTGGCCTGTCGACCGTGATCATGGCAATCGGAAAATCTCATCACCAAACCCGGCGGAATATTAAGAAAGCGGAATCAGACTAAACTGATTCCGCCCCTCGTGGTTTTCTTTCTAGTCCTGCTTAGAAGTATTTTTTACAGCCCCATAGATTTGCCTTTTTTAAGTCCAGATATTCATTATAAGCCTTTTCCAAAATCTGCTTTTCATTGGAAAACTTCAGCAAGTGATATGCCTCATAAAACTTATAATAACCGGAATCCATAAAATGCTCCTCGCGCTGAGGTTTACTGTAATAACTGTCGGCCATCATCAAATACCAATGGACCTCCTTTTCCACCATATCCTGCGGAGTGTTGAAAAAATAGGAACTTTTCCCAATATATTTGATGATCGATGCACTAACACTTGTTTCTTCCCTGACTTCCCGAAGCGCTGTCTCTTTATACTCTTCTCCAGCTTCTACAGTTCCCTTTGGCAGAACCCAGCCCTCATACTTGTTTTTATAATTTTTGTAAAGGACTAAAATCTTGCCACGAAATATCACCACACCTCCACAGCTGGTTGCCTCAATCATTGCAATTCCTCCTGGTAAAACAGGGAATAACCCTGTCTTGGTGTGTCATCTCAGACTGGCTTTAGTATAACGCTTTTCATGGTAAGTTGCAAGATGAAGTTTTATCCTGTTTTCGGGCTGGCAATGAGCAGTGCACTGCAGACTTATCGGTTCTTCATTTCAAAATATATTTTCTCAGCCGTAATCGGTAATTCCCGGATCGCCACCCCGGCGGCATTCAATACCGCTCCCGCGATTGCCGGTGACGGTGTATTAATAACAACTTCACCAATGGATTTAGCACCAAACGGACCGGTCGGCTCATAAGTGTCAATATGTTCCACCCGGATCGTACCCACATCCCATCTGGTCGGAATTTTGTATTGCATGAAGGAATTTTCATACACCTGACCTTTTTCCGAACGGGTCACTTCTTCAAACATCGCCATGCCAATGCCTTGCGCCAGGCCGCCTTCCGTCTGAACTCTGACCAGGTTAGGGTTGATCGCTGTCCCACAGTCAACCACCGCTGCATAATCCAGCAGCTCATAGCTGCCCGTCTCCTGATCCAGTTCAATCTCCGCCATCCCCACCATAAACGGCGGCGGCGACACCGGTGATGTATGTGCTTCGGTTACTTCCAGGGCATCACCATTGCTGCACATCACGCGATTGCCAATATCGCGCAGGCTGATTTCCGCCTTTTGATCCAAAGAATAAACCCTGTCACCGTCAAACTCCACCTCGGCAACCGGATAGCCCAGGTACTGCGCACCTTTTTTCATGATTTTCTTCACCATGGATTCACTGGCCTTCACCGCCGCCATTCCGGTCAGATAAGCCGTACTGGAGGCATAAGACCCTGAATCGTAAGGCGAAACATCCGTATCCACACCGTGGACAATGATATTTTCCAGGGAACAGCCCAGACAGTCCGCCGCGATCTGCGACAAGGTCGTATCACAGCCGGTTCCCATGTCGGCGGCACCAATCATCATACTGTAAAAACCGTCGTCATTCAGCTTTAAAGTTACCGAACCAACATCTACACCGGATATGGCCGACCCCTGCATGGCCATCGCGACACCGACGGACCTTACTTTGCCATTGCCCATATCCCGGCAAGGGTATTTCTGATCCCAGCCAATCATCTCCTTTGCCCGTGCCATACACTGATCCAGACCGCAGCTATTGGCCGTTTCGCCATAATAAGCAGGCATGATATCGCCCTGATGAACCATATTTCGTTCCCGCAGCACTACCGGATCCACCTGCATATGGCAGGCCAGTTCATTCATCGCCGACTCAACGGCAAAGATTCCCTGGGTTGCCCCATAACCACGGTAAGCTCCGGCCGCCATCGTGTTGGTATAAACCACATCATAGGCAAAGCGGAAAGCTCTGGGAGTCGAATATAACGGTATTGATTTATGACCTGACAGGCCCACAGTAGTCGGTCCATGTTCACCAAACGCACCGGTATTGGACAAGGTATACACATCCATTGCCTGTAAAATGCCATCTTTATCAGCACCCAGCCGGACCCGTATTTCCATCTCATGGCGGGGGGAGGATGCAATCTGGGACTCATAACGGGTAAAGATCATCTTTGCCGGCTTCCCGGTTTTCCAGGTGACGATCGCCGGATACACTTCTGATACGACGGTCTGCTTGGCCCCAAAGCCGCCGCCGATCCGCGGTTTGATGACCCGTACCTGCGACTTGGGAATATCCAGAGCGTGCGCCAGAATCCGCCGCACATGAAAAGGTACCTGCGTCGAAGAAGTGATATTTAATCGTCCATAGGCATCCAGCGTCGTAAATGTCTGGAACGTTTCCATCATCGCCTGCTGGTTGGCCTTGGTATGATAGGTGCGGTCGATGACATACTCGCAAGCTTGCATGATTCCGTCCACATCCCCGTGTTCATCGCTGGCCGTGGCACACAGATTCCGGTGGTTGTCAGCGCCTACCGGACACATACTTTTCCAGCTGTCTTCCGGATGAATAAGGACCGGATGATCTTTTGCGGTTCTGAAATCCAGCACCGGTTCCAGCACCTGATAAGATACCTTGACCAGCTTCATGGCCTGATTTACCGCCGCTTCCGTGTCACCGGCCACAATCGCCACCCCATCACCGACAAACCGGATCTGCCGGTCCAGAATCAGCCGGTCATATGGACTTGGTTCGGGATAAGTCTGACCGGCCATGGTAAACCGCTTCTGCGGCACGTCCTGCCAGGTCAGAATGGTTTCGATTCCCGGTACGGCCGCTGCCTTTTCCAGATCAATTCCGGTAATCAGGGCATGGGCATGAGGACTTCTTACCACTTTCACGATCAGACAATCTTTAGGAGCAATATCATCGGTATAAACCGGTTTTCCGGTCACCAATGCCCTGGCATCTTTCTTGACGGCCGGTGTTCCTACATAACGTGTTAATCTTTCCATGTCTGTCCTAAGTCTCCTTTCACAATGCTTTGCGATTCAAATACGCCCTGATCGCCCGAAGTTGTCCCATATATCCGGTACAGCGGCACAGGTTGCCGGCCAGATATTCTTTGATTTCTTCCTCCGACGGTTTTTTTAATTCCCGCTCCATCGCCAGCACATTCATAATCAGTCCCGGATTGCAAAAACCGCACTGCTCCGCTCCCTGACCGGCAAGAAAAGCACCAAAAGCTTCCGCCTCGGCCTGCAGCCCTTCCAACGTCGTCACCACATGCTGCTCTGCCCGGGCCGCTAAAACGGAACAGGAAAGAACCGGAACCTGATTCAGCCAAACTGTGCAAAGTCCACAGTTGGAAGTTTCACAGCCGCGTTTTACACTGTAACAGCCTTTTGCCCGCAGCATATCTAACAACAGGGTATCCGCCTGAATGTCGGCCCAGACTAACTTTCCGTTTAAGGTAAATTGAATCTCCATCTCATGCGTCCCCCTTTACCCCATATTCTGTATCCAGTTGAATCATCAGCCGCCGTATGTACACATCCGCCAAATGCTTCCGGTATTCACCACTGGCCCGCATATTGCTATGAAAATCCAGCTGACCCACCGCCTGGGCAGCCAATCCGGCATAATCCGGCTGCTCACCGGCCACCGTTCGCAGCACCGTTACACACTTCGCTTTGTGGGGTCTGGCACCGACCGCCACATACCAGTTATCCCCTTTACGGGCCACGCCGCAGGCAATCACGGGAAAATCCGTCTGACTTTGCCGCTGGGTAATATAAGCACCCTGGCGGCCGTCTTTCTTCACAATCACCCGCACCAGGATATCCCGGTCGTATTTTCTTTCAGCAAATTCGCCAAGGGGCAGAATGCCGCCCTGATACAACTCTACATAAGTATCAAACATCATCAGCGCCGTCAGAATATCAGAAAAACCATACCGGCCAAAAACACTGCCGCCGACAGTTGCCCCATTGCGGAACTGCGTTCCGACAATATGGCGGGTACACTCTCGAAAGACACTGTTAAAATATCGGTTCAGACCTTCATGCTGCTCCAGCATCCGCAGGCTGCACATACAGCCAATCCGGAATTCCTGTTCATCTTCCTCAACCGTGTCCAGCTTCAGCTCCGACAGATCAATCACCGTCACCTTATAGTTGTTTTGCATTTTCAGCCACATCATGCCCCCGACCACAACGCTGCTGCGTTTTTGGTTCAGTTCATAGGCCTCATTCAGTGTTTCAACTTTCACATATTCTCTTGCCCGAAACAATTGTCCCCTCCTTGTCATCTTGAAAAATACGTATCAAAAAGCCTTCTTGCAATCGGTGCGGCAATCTGTCCGCCAGACCCGCTCTCCTCTACAATTACCGTCACGACAATCTGCGGATCCTCCGCCGGTGCATACCCGGTAAACCAGGCATGGGTTTCCTTCCCGGTTTCAAATTCCGCCGATCCGGTCTTACCGGCCACCGTATAAGCATCCGTACGAACAGCCGAACCCGTTCCTTCGGCAACTACGGTGCGCATCAGCGCTGCCATCTTTTCTGCCTCGTCGGCACTCATCAAGGAGCCGTATGCTGCAGGCAGGAATTTTTTAACCTCTTCGCCCATGGCATTTTCCACCCGGTCGATCAGGTACGGTTTCATCAGCACGCCACCATTGGCAATCGCCGCCGTCAGCATCCCATTATGCATCGGTGTCATCTGCGTTCCGCCCTGACCAATGGAGGTCTGTAAGATTTCCCAGCTGCCCGCCCTGACATCCATCACATAACTGCTTTTGCTATAAGCAAGGGCCAATGGCAGGTCGGAGTTAAACAGCAGCTGATTACAAAACGTCTTCATATTCCCCAGATTCAGTTCCAGTCCCAGCTTGGCAAATGCACCGTTGCAGGAATTGGCAAACGCCT
>Ga0153996_1001269_pt1 | contig 10400 bp, 5 predicted proteins | sample TSNC080MetaG_FD_104728 | JGI IMG/M metagenome (GOLD analysis project Ga0153996, IMG submission 104728) | Attine ant fungus gardens microbial communities from North Carolina, USA - TSNC080 MetaG | ecosystem: Host-associated > Fungi > Mycelium > Unclassified | place: USA: North Carolina, Lumber... | reverse complement strand
TTTTACCACCCGGTGTTCAACGAGTTTCATGACGCAATGGAAAATACAAAACCTTTCTACGCTGATGCAGCAACATACGATGCAATAGATCGTGTTTTTATGTCTTTTCCAATCTGTACAGGGACAAGAATAAGCGAGCTAGCGCAATAGAAGAGCCTCTACGAACGCTTCTTGGCCGAGCGTTCACATTGACAAGAGCAAACAAGGTTGAATCTGATGGGTGATGATTCAGTCATGCGGTCAATTCGCAGTCTACTTGATGATTTATGAGCTGAAGAATGGAATCGGGGAGGGCGGCTTACAACCAAGGCAGTCTTGCCTATCAAAGATACTGGAGTCCTGGTCAATTAAATTGATCAAATTGTGATCTTTCGCTGACGTTATCTCGGACAGAGAAGAACCTCATCAACCAATCCTGTTGCCCGAGCATCGTCTTAGCAATTGCAGGTCCATGGATATGTGTTCTTGGTGGCGTCTTCGTCGACAACAAGGCAATCATACAACCTTTGACAGACTACATCTGGCTCAGTGGCGATCCTTTTTATTCAACACGACAGGTTTTTTGCGGCACGACTTTTCACAGCACTTAAATCAGCAATTAAAAGCCTTGAAAAATACCACCAAGCTCTTGCACTGGATCTGCCGTGCTCAAACGTCAGGCCCATCCCTTTTATTACCGAAGAGGACCAGATCAAGCCAAGTTCACATACTGGTCTCGCCTTGCCCCTGAAAACAAATACAGACTCCTGTACCAGGCAGCACTCGATGACGTGCCTGATAGCCCAATCATTGTCAAGTCTGTTCAACGATACAACGTGGATCCACATCGCTTGTTGGCTGCTCAAGGTCTAGCCCCAAAACTGTACTACTCCAGCACTGATGATAATGTGCGCTATGGCAAACGGTTCAATATAGTGATGGACTACATCGATCTCAGGCGACCCAACATCCTTGTTGGAAATGATACCGCTATGCTTGTCGACTTTGATTGGTGTGCAAAGGTCGCTACTCTCCTGAAATCAATCGTGATCCAAGTATGGGCTGGCCCCAGATGTGGGACCAGATTGCCTTATTGTCTCGTAAACCAAAACCTCCATTGAAGTGATTAGGATGGATAATTAGGTGTCCCCACTGAGAAGAAAGAAAGATAGATGCATATAGACAAGTACTCTCAGCAGATGAACAATAGTGTCTGGACTGAATTGAGGAGAAATCAGGAAGGGTTAACAAGATCAAATTAGTTGTCTATCAAGAACAAGAATCTGTTATGAGCTTACTACAAAGCCTGTTCTCATGAGACTGAGTAGGGTGACTCAATAATGAAGAATGCTGGTAAAGAGTACTAAAAAGATAAATTGGCTCAGCAGATTATTTTGGACAGTTAATAAGAGATTTTACTTGAATCTGGAAAAATGTATGTATGTTGTAGAGATATATGTATATCAGCAACAACAATTATCTGGGTTATTCAGGCTCAGTATGGACAATGTTAAGTTATATATTTGGGAAAAACAAGATCACCAGATATTGATAACTAAAAATATAACCCTTGTTGGAATCATGTTATGAGTTGGCAAAATGGCTAAGTTATTTTCTATTTTCCTTTTGTTTTCTTTTATTTAGTTGAATCATTACTAAGGTGGAGTGTGAGAAAGTATCATGTGACAGTCACAGATTCACAAAGGTCACAGAATGGTTATGTCACATGTCATGTCACACAGGAGTCACAGTCACAGTCACAATGTATGACAAGGTAGTCACATGACAGAAGTAACATGAGGACCACAGGAAGACAGAGTATAGCCACCAAAGTAAAATGTAGAGAATCCAATGGGAACTCTATTGAGTTCTCTTTGTCTGTCACAAAAAGTGACTACTAAATAGTATTATGGAGGTATAACAAAATACCTGTTCAAATGAACTACATAAATAGCTGGACCCTCGTTAGCAAGTAGCCTTGCTAATGTCTCTCTTTTGGTGTAGTAGTAAACTATACAGTATATGACTACTGGTCCATAGCACAACTGTGACATTGTCAACTTGGATAAAGAGTAGGATTAAGTCTTTATAGCTAAGTCCTTACAAATCAGGATCTCATGGAAGCCTGTATGATACAACTGATGAGATCAATCCTATTGTATCTTGATGTTGGTAGCTATGTTACATCATGAAGATACAAGTATATAAATAGTGTAATTAGTTGGTACTTGTCATCTGTTTGTTTACCTGTTACCCTCCCCCATTTGTATTCTAACAACCCTCTCTATTCAACATCCAATTGAGTAATCTACACATTCAACTGTACTTAATACTGTTCCTATAATCTTGGGTGATATACTGCTGAATCCTGCACATGGTTTCTCAAAGTCATTGCATGTCAAGTTTCCCTTGGTCTTTCCATCTCAACATTAGCTTGATTCTCTGAACTAGATTACACTACCAAAGGCACTATTCCTGGGTTGCCAGTAACTATGGCTAGAAGCTAGTCAAATGTAACACTGGGGTGGTTAAATAACCTGTGATAGTTTTTTTCCTTGGGTATGACAAGTAAGTAAGAGACATAGAATTCCAGCTGCATCATATGAAAATATTCAGGATAAATATTAGAATGAAATGCTTCACAAAGATTTTCTTTCTGAAGATCTCCTATCTTGAAAAAACACTTGCTTTCCCTGGTAGAAAAACAGGTATTTGCAAAAATCTGTGGCCAAATTTTCTCTGCTCCTTCCCAATGTATCTGTTCATACACAATCTATAGTATGACCCACATCAGGGATTTCTGATAATTGGGAGTGTATTTGAGGATTACTTTGGGCATTCTAGGAATTTGTGATAAACTACTCCAAAATTTTGCAAATTCATCATTACTCAAGAATTGAGTACTTGCAAATATATAGTATAGCTCTAGCTACAATGACTTAAACCTACTCCAAGTCTGAGTTGACAAAGAGAACTCATTGGAGTTCTTGATTTATTGTACACTACTTATACAACTACTACATGGTCTGTGCACTACTTTCCCACACTCATCATATGATGTCATCTGACTGTTACATGTGACATTGTCATGTGATACTTTCCTGCACTTCTTTCTTGTGTAGTAAGTCCAAGTAAGAAAAGAAAAGAAAAAGAAAAGAAATATAAATAATGACTTAGCCATTTTGCCAAGTCATGACAGCAGAAGGGATAATTTTCTCACCAGAATGTATTTTGAAAGGTATGAAGTATAGCATGTCCTGATCAAACATTAGAAAAACTCTATCTTTGATGTCAAAACATACTGTTCTAGAATCTAGACTCACACTTTTATTGCTCATTGCCTTCATATATTCTAAGTCACTCAAAAGTCTATGAATACACCCATTGTTCTTCACAATGATAATATTGCCTATACTAATATCCTTATGGACCCAGCCAGAAACAACAGAACAAGGGCTGGGAATATACTAGTTAGTAGAAGCAGTATCCATCAAACAAAGATATTGCATCACCTATGAACACATCATTAATAGCTTTGAATGCCTTGTCAATTGACTGAACATCATAGAGAGCATAACCAACTTAAGCATAGACTAGCCAATATTATATCTTTGCCATATATCAATGCTCAGGACCATTTTTCTGTTTTATGTTTTTGTGCATTATAAGAAGTACCTGTTGCAAAATTACATATTTGTTCTGAGTAGACAATGGAAAGATGTTGTGGTTAGGTGATACTTCAAGCTTTGGAAAAGATAGAATACTGTAATCTAGCTTAGTACTCAGCAAGTAGTCTTTGCAATCTACCCTCTTAGAGTCATAGAGAATCCTTATGAATGGCAAACTATCAGGTATGTTAGCAAGGACATCATTGACCCATGTCTAGTAGTTGGCTTGAATTCACTAGCAGTTGCCTTCTTTAATTTGTTGTGGTTTTTCTGTAGATTAAATCTTAATTCTGTTTTTCTATCTGAGAACTCTTATCAAGCCAAATGTCTTTTGATACAACTTCTTTGCTGCCTGCCTCTTCTAAACTATTCAGACCAATAACTTGAATTATCTTTGATATATGTGTCTTCCTCCTACTAATACATGCAATGTAAGAGTTGAAGATTACTATGGTTGTTTAAAAATATAGTAGCTCATGTGTTGAAGTTGAAGAGACTATTAATGCTAGGGGTTTTCCTGTTTTCTTTTTTTTTTAAATTAAAGTTCCCCAGCTACTGTTTAGATAGCAGTGAATATAAAATTTTTTAATAAATAGAGTGTATAATCTTCTAAGAAAGCACCCTAGTTGACACTGTGTATTAGCACAGTGTCTCTTATGCAAATTTACAGGAAATGAATTCAGAAGTTGAAGGTGAAAGAAAGTTGTAAAAATTAAGTTCTGCTAATGTACTATAGTAGCAGTGATGTTCAAAATCTGATTCTCAATTCTAGACTACTGTCTTGGCTTTGTGCTTGAGCCCTGCCTGTCTGGTATTGCCCTAATTGCCTTGTTTCAAAGTTATCCTCACAGTAGTACTCTCTGGCTATGTGATCAGACTATTCTTACAGTAGTACTCTTGACTATGTGATCAGATATGAGACTTTGAATCCTCCCTGTATAACTTGACTCCCTAGCAATGCCAAACCCTATTTTAGAGCTCCTATGACATTGCCCCTGCAGCTAAGTCACTTGTCCTATAGTCTCTTTGGTTTTTGACTCAGTCTTGAGTCAAAACAACTTAATCACTGATCTGATCACTCTAAAATTAGATCTCCACTTTGAAATCCCAAATAGAGGAGAGAGGTGACTGGGATTGCTTGCCCTCTTCCTACTAAGTAGAGAGGTTTTATAGGTTTAGAGAAATACAAAAGAAATATATGAAAAATAGAGAAAATAATAAAACCAGTCTTAAATCTATTATTACAACAATTGTTCCAGTAGTGATAGGGAATCCTGTATCTTCTTGTCTTTTTTTGATTATTTCCTATTAGTTTTGCCAGGTCTACTCCATCCTTGCCAAGTTACTGGGTTATCTACTACTGACTCTGCAGCAATCTTGTCATGACTTGGCAAAACAGCTAAGTCATTATTTATATTTCTTTTCCTTTTTTTTATTTTATTTTCTTTTCTTTTATCTTGGACTTACTATACAGGAAGAAGTATAGGAAAGTGTCACATCATAAGTGTCACATAGTTGTGGTTACATAACAGGAAGTCACAGCATCATGTCACATGATAAGTGTGGGAAAGTAGTGCACAGACCATATAGTAGTTGTATAAGTAGTATAGAAAATCTAATGGGAACTCTATTGAGTTCTTCTTGTCAACTTAGATAAGGAATGGGATTAAGTTATTACAACTAAGTCCTTACAAATCTCCCCTTTTTTTGGCTTATCTCAGTAACTTAGGACCTATTCTTTTCTTTGCTTGCCTAGGGATTTTTGGATGTTGTCTCTATAGTTTCCTAAGGCTCTTTGTTACTCCTTTTGTTTCTGATTGTAGTGGATCAGTTTTGATGCACTCCTATTCTTAGCCATCACTAATTGAGTAATGCCCTGGCTATTCTCATTTTCTACTGGGCTGCCAGTCCTGTTTCTTTGTAATAGGCATTTTTCTGGACTTTTCCACATATGGCTTCTTTTTCCTGACTAAGCTGTTATTTTTGGTAATAATGCCATGGGACCACAGGCTCGACTCTGCTGGTTCTTGAGTGATTTGGTCTGTTGGTAGGAGTGACCTTATGTCCCCAGGTATACTGCTATATAGTTAGGTAGCTAGCTTTTGGTGGTGAAGTCCTCTGTACCTTCCCTGCTACCTATTAGGTGATTCCATCTCAGTCCTAATTTTGGGGTGTAAAACCATGAAATTTGTTTGATTTTAGGCCTGAATCTATTTCAGGTCTCATAGTATCTTGTTGAATACCTTTGGGATCAATTTATAAACATAACAGATCTTATCTTTGAACATGATACAATGGACTGTTACTTAACTAGTCACCCTTAGTTACAAGTAGTGTTACCATATTGTAACATTGTCATAATATCTAGTTAGAATAAATACAGACCAAAAAGAGAAGGGAATAGCAAGTTTTCTTTTTCTGTATTCCTGTCAAGAATGTGCAGAGTGGGAATGGAGTGACCTAGAGTGAAGTGGAGTTACTCTGGAGTGGAAGAAAGTTGACAACAAAAGTGGGGAACAACCTTGGCCTCAGCTTATGCACTATGCCTCGATCTGCTGTTGCATATGTAGTTGCATATTTCAGGAGAACTGAATTGTTGCCAGGAGTTCAGGAGAGAAGTGGTATATTAATAAGAGTAAGGATAGAATACATAAAAGACATTAATCTACAAACTAAGGAACTAGGATGTAACTAATGGAGTACTTATACTAAGTCCAGAATAGAAGGAATACAAGTAATTAGTCTAAATCATGATCCTATAGGAGTAGACAACAGGAGTTCAGGAGCAGAATTTAGTAATAATATAAAATATAAAAGAAATTATATTATTTAAATGATTATTTTCCATCATATGACAATTCCTCCCTATAAATCTTTACTCTAAGGAATCAGTACTTTTTCTTATCTTAGGACAATTTTGAAGGGTGCTACTCAAAGTCTTGTTGATGTCTTTCCTCTAATATAACTTCACTGAAAACCTTAGCTAAACCCTCTAATGAGAAGCATGAAGATATCAAGTGTTTGACATAGGCTTTGAGTTGAATGCATAATCAACTGCAAAGTCTAGAGCCTTAATAGAGAGTACTCAGAAATCTCCTTATTGGACAAAGAATAGCTAATAGAATTCAAACAGTAGTTTATATATATCACTCAGAAATGTTTGAAATCCATAGTAATTACCAAAAACAGAAAGTGCATTGAGCTCTTTATCAGATCATTAGATACCTCATTTCAAGATGCTCTAAATGCCCTAGGGGACAGAGGCACATCTACAAGCACCTCTTGTTGTGGGCCTAGGCTTAAAGTCACTAACTTTGCCAAGTGCTTGAAAATATAAATAAAGACCATAAGAGACTCAACAAGTGCACAATGTGTACTATGACACACAATAGATATAACACAATATCATAACAAATAGCCAAAACAACAACATATAAGAATGAACAAAACTAAACAACAAACAAAGATAGAAAGAAGAAAACCTAAACAAATAATAGTAATAACAATAATATGCTAACACAACTACAACAAACAGTCAACAAAGTCAAAAACAAACTAAATATCACATATTAAAAAAAAAACCCAAAACATAACTAAAGGACAAAATAAAACAAACTACACCACAATAAAAATAATTAGGAACAATTATCTAACTACTCTACCAAGACAATACAAACACCAACACAAAAGCAATATAGGAAGCCAAACTCAAAACAATAACAAAACAGAACTATCAACCATAAACCATAACAAATAGAATACAAAGATGATATAGAAAACTTGACCAGAAAAACCACAAACAAAATCAGGAAACCTGAGAATTATACAATCAAAAGACCCACAAATAACAAAGGAACAAAGAAAACAAAACTCAAACAACTTAAAGACTAAGTCCACTATCGCCCATAAAGATCTAAAACTAAAACAACATTACAACACCACTAAAAGACAACAAAAACAACTGCAAGTGCAAACAATAAAAACCAAAACCAAAACTAAAACCACAAGAGAAACACTACAAGAAAAATAACAACAATAAGAACATACAAAATAACTTCATTGAACCAACCAAACCACAAGACTCAACAAACAAATCAACTGAATGAAATTCATATGTAACAACTAAACCAAGACAATACAAAAGAACCACAGCACCCTTAATAGACTAACACTAGAAAATCAATTAAAATGTACCACAATAAGAAAAGAATCACATAAAAAAGAGAAGCTAAATGTGTATCAAGGAAAGACACATGTAAGAATCTAACAAAATGTTAAACAAAACTAAAACCCTAATAATAAAGTACATTATATAATATAACAACCAACCAGCAATGTAGCTATTACCAAAAGTAAAACACAACCAAAGTCAGGAATCAATACAACCAAAACAAACCAATAGAACCAAAATGAATAGGAAAACATGTAGAAAGAAGATAACAGTACAATGAATAAAAGTACCTAAGGAAAATAAACATGTAAAAAGAGAATAAAAAACCTATAAAACCATAACCTCAAGAGTATACCCCAAAAAATAACTACCAATGCTAAATATCTCCCATATCTACTCCTGTCAATGAAAACGAAAACACCATGTGAAAGAGAAAGCATTCTGTCATGACTTGGCAAAATAGCTAAGTTATTATTTAATATTTCTTTTCTTTTCTTTTAGATTATTACTAAGGTAGAGCATGGGAAATATCACATGATAGTCACAGAGGTCACAGAAATAGTCATGTCACATAGTCACAGCATGTGACATAGAAGTTAGTTGATGAGTAACATAAGGACTGTGAGAGACAAGGTGCATAGCCATGATAGTAATTGTATATATAGTGTAGCAAATCTAATGAGAACTCTATTGAGTTCTCCTTGTCAAATGCTAATAAAGGGGCAGTTGGCTTTATTCTGGCTCTGGAACTAGCTACTCTGATACATTCAGACATCCCAAAAATGGCATTATCCTACATACCATGAAAACCCTGAAAATCTGGAAATAAAAACTTTACCTTAGAATTTCCCACAATGGAAGTTGTAATAATCAGAAAACCCCCCAAAGAAGAAGACATGACATTCACTAATGAAGAACAATCAATAGACTCAGAAGATGATGTAGAGATTTATATTGAAGAAGAGCTAACTGAAGGAGAAAAGTGGCTGGTAGCAGCTACAAAATATTGCCTGACACTATTATATGATTGGAGACATATACTCTGAAAGCTGGGGTGTAGGCAATGAACTAAAAGGCAAGATCAAAAAATGGTACAAAGAGACAAAAGAGAAATATAAGATCTTAGTGGCTTTTTGTGGTCAATCAAGAAACAAGGCAAAAACAGAATGGATATGTGAAGCAATAGAATCTCAGATAGGATGCCCCCTTAAAGAAAATGTGGTAAAAATACTCAATGAACAAGGTCCTTGGGTAGCCATATATGTAGGCACCCCTATGAACATCAAGGCACTCACCAAAATTAGCACTCTGTATATCCCTGATCACAGAGACCTCATCTCATTCTAACCTATCATTAACAAAAAGAACCCCACCATCTACCTATAAGTCACTGACATCAATGCCTGCACCAGTAAAAAAGCAAACTATCAAATTGCTAAAAATGAAGTTGCAAAATCATTAAGGACAATCTGGGAAAACAAAGTCAACTTATCTCTTGCTGCAACTGTCTTTAACATTTACTATGCTCAAATTCTATTCACCAGTCCCACTGTGAAGAAATTCTTCCCCACTAAATATATGGTCAACTCATCCACAGAACTATCACTATAGTATGTACCCAACTGCAAAATATGTCATAACCAAATGTCATATTCCAGAAATATGATAATTATGTAATTTCTTTCTCCTAATAATCCTCCTAAAATTAATAATAGTAGAATAGCATAGTAGTCTACTTTCCTCCTATTCCGCACTTACTATAAGTACTGAGTAATTACTGTGTAATTCCTCAGTCTGTAAATTAACATCATCTGGTCCTAATCTCATCTTGTCCACTCCGGCTCCTTCACTCTACTCCTTAGGACCTCTGTCTTGACGACTTCCTTCGCTCCGAAATACGCGACCAACCTCACGACCGGAGACTGGGGCGCAACATATAAGTTGAAGCCAAGGTCGTTCAATAAGTCGCTCTCCACCCCAATGTCCTTGTCTCGTCGTCGGAGTCTTCTTTCTACCATCGCTAAGTACATCCCTCCCCGACATTGTACATTACTCCAGAACGGAGTGTGGTTTCTAACTATCATTTTATATCTCCTTCCTCCGGAATTCCGTCCTTGACAGAATTTACAGACTCATACTGGTTCCTGTCGTGCTTTAATCCTGATGTCTCACCAGTCTGCAGCTCCCTCTTCTAGGAGTAATTCCATCCCCCTTGCTGACCGAACTATCAGTCACTTTACTTCAGGCCTCCCAAGGAGGTCTAGACGTCTCCAATCGGGGACTCCTCGCACTCCGGTGCGTCCCGCTCATCTCCACCTCCGGTGGAAGCTTCAGAATTCCATGGGGTGGACCCTGCCACTATCCCTTATATTGACAACGACCTGGACTGGGTTGACGCTCCTATTCCTGTTCCTACTCCTGTGCTCCAAACTCCACCTGTTGCTGACCGTAATCCTATTAACAACCAGCTAGCCGAGGCTCTCCGACAGTTATCGGAAAACCTTAACAGAGGATCAGCACCAAAGCCCCACCAATCGAAGGCCCGTATTCTGGACACCTTCGACGGTTCTGACCCCCACAAG
>Ga0153996_1001265_pt1 | contig 10416 bp, 9 predicted proteins | sample TSNC080MetaG_FD_104728 | JGI IMG/M metagenome (GOLD analysis project Ga0153996, IMG submission 104728) | Attine ant fungus gardens microbial communities from North Carolina, USA - TSNC080 MetaG | ecosystem: Host-associated > Fungi > Mycelium > Unclassified | place: USA: North Carolina, Lumber... | reverse complement strand
CCCGGCCCGCCCCGGCACACTTCTGCGACGCTCCCCACAATCCGTTTTTTTCGCCAACACCCTAGACAAGACCCAATAAATACTATATAATAAACATACTTTTGTGTTAAGAGAGGAGCCCCTAAAATGTATTCAATTGAAAGCCGGGTACGGTACAGTGAAGTAGATGAACACCAGGACCTTTCCATCACCGGCATCATTAATTATTTTCAGGACTGTTCCACCTTCCAATCCGAAGATCTGGGGCTGGGGCTTGACTACCTCACCGCCCGTCAGCGGGCGTGGTGGCTCTCCACCTGGCAGATCGTGATTGACCGCCGCCCCAAGATGGGCGAGCAGGTCCGCATCAGTACCTGGCCATACGACTTTAAAGGAATGTACGGTTACCGTAACTTTATGATTCAGGACATGGCCGGCAACCATCTGGTGAAAGCCAATTCCGTCTGGTTCTTCTTTGACACGGCCGCAGGCCGCCCCGTCAAGGTGCAGGAAGAAGATATCAGGGGCTACCGGATTGGTGCAGAAGAACGCCTGGCGATGGATTATGGGCCGCGGCGGATCGTGCTGCCGGGAGAATACGAAACAGCAGAACCGATTGCCGTATCACGGCATCATATTGATACCAACCACCATGTCAATAATGCGATGTATGTTGAGATTGCCAGAGAAGCTTTGCCGGCGGATGTTCGGGTGAAGGAGCTGCGAGTTGAATATAAGAAAGCGGCTGTTCTGGGAGATATGATCTATCCCCGGATCAGCAGAACCGAAGACGGCATTACCATTGCTTTGACGCAAAGCGATGGAACTGCGTATGCAGTGGTTTGGCTGCACTAGAAAGAGAGAAGTAAACATATGATTGAGTTAGGAAAGATGCAGACCCTGACGGTCCAGCGAATAAAAGATTTTGGCATTTACCTGGGACCAAAGGGAGATGAAGAACATTCGGTGCTGCTGCCGAAAAAGCAGGTGCCGGAGGGAGTCCAGGTGGGCGATGAACTGCCGGTATTTATCTACAAGGATTCGGAAGACCGCCTGATTGCCACCACCAGTACGCCCATGCTGCAGGTGGGCGAGGTAGCATTGCTGACCGTGAAGGATGTGGCCCCAATCGGTGCATTTTTGGACATGGGTCTGGAAAAGGACCTGCTGCTTCCATTTAAAGAACAGAACCACAAAGTCAGCCAGGGAGAAGCCTGCCTTGTGGCGCTTTATATTGATAAGAGCAAGCGGCTGGCGGCGACGATGAAGGTCTATTCCTATATGAGCGCTGAATCGCCTTACAAAAAAGATGATAAGGTAACGGGAACCGTCTACGAGATCAACGAAAATCTGGGGGCTTTTGTTGCAGTTGACAATCGTTATTATGGTTTGATTCCGCAAAAGGAATTATATGGCCGTTATCATGAAGGTGATACCGTGGAAGCCAGGGTAACGAAGGTCCGGGAAGACGGCAAGCTGGATCTGAGTCCACGGGAAAAGGCCCATGTCCAGATGGATGCCGATGCCCAGAGAGTATTAACTGCGATTGCGTCTTACCAGGGGGTATTGCCATTTAATGACAAAGCGGCGCCGGAAGTGATTGAGCGGGAATTTCATATGAGCAAGAATGCGTTTAAGCGGGCAGTCGGACGGCTGTTGAAAGAGGGGAAAATCCGGATAACGGAAAAAACAATAGAACAGATTTAGGAGGAAGCATTTGACAAGGGAGAAGAAAATGGTGTTGCGGGATTATATTATGATTATCCTGGGTACCTTTATTATTGGGTTTGCAATTAAGAATATTTATGATCCGGTGGGATTGGTTACCGGTGGGGTTACCGGTATCGCCATCATCTTGAAAAAGCAACTGGGGATTGCTTTGTGGGTTACCAATACGGTGCTGAACATTCCGTTGTTTTTAGCTTCGGTCAAGCTGAAAGGCTGGCGGTTCATCAAGCGGACACTGGTGGCAGCAGTATCTCTTTCGGTTTCCCTTTATATCATTCCGGAGATTACGTTCCTGACTGACGAACTGCTGCTGGTTGCTTTGTTTGGCGGAATTATAAGTGGTGCCGGAGTAGGCATGGTGTTTATCGCCCAGGCGACGACCGGCGGCACAGACATGCTGGCGGCTTTGATTCAACGGGCGCTGCCGCATTACAGTCTGGCCCAGATTATGCAGGTGCTGGATGCACTGATCGTCCTGATCGGCGCTTCCGTCTTTGGCATCACCTATGCTTTATATGCTTTGATTGCCATTTATACGGTGACCAGGGTGTCCGATAACCTCATTGAAGGTATGAAATTCTCGAAAGTGGCGTTTATCATTTCGCCCAGGACAGAAGAGATTGCCCAGGCGATCATGGATCAGATGGACCGTGGCGTGACAGCACTAAATGCCAGAGGAATGTACTCCGGCGTGACACGGGATATGTTGTTTTGTGTTGTATCCAAGAAGGAAATTGTACAATTAAAAGAGCTTGTAGTTGGGCATGATTCACAAGCTTTTGTGATTGTAAGCGATGCCAGAGAGGTTTTAGGCGAGGGGTTTATCGAATATAAACAGTAAGAATGGGCCAAAATGTGTCCGTTTTTGTGATTTTAAGCACTTTTTTTGAGGGATGTACAGATTAGCCAAAAACCCAAAAACGATTTTGGGCATTTGACATATGGTAGAAATCGCCTTTCTATTGTATCATTACAAAGAGCAAAGGAATCAGAACATAAGTATATTTCAATCATAGGAGGAATTATTAATGGCTAGTGTATCACTTAAAAATGTAACTAAGGCTTATCCAAATGGGTTTGTAGCAGTAAAAGATTTTAGCCTGGAAATCGCTGACAGAGAATTTGTCATCTTCGTCGGACCGTCTGGTTGTGGTAAGTCAACCACCCTGCGTATGATTGCCGGTCTGGAAGACATTACTTCCGGTGAAATGTATATTGATGGCAAACTGGTGAATGATGTTGAGCCGAAAGACAGAGATATCGCTATGGTATTCCAGAACTATGCATTGTATCCGCATATGAGCGTATACGATAACATGGCATTTGGTCTGAAGCTGCGCAAGACGCCGAAGGATGAGATCGACAAACTGGTTCAGGAAGCAGCCAGAATCCTTGACTTGTCTCATCTGTTAGACCGTAAGCCGAAAGCTCTTTCCGGCGGTCAGAGACAGCGTGTGGCCATGGGTCGTGCAATCGTTCGTAACCCGAAGGTATTCCTGATGGATGAGCCGTTATCCAACCTGGATGCTAAGTTAAGAGGCCAGATGCGTATTGAGATTTCCAAGCTGCATCAGAGACTGAATGCTACCATTATCTACGTAACACATGATCAGACCGAGGCGATGACCCTGGGTACCAGAATCGTTGTTATGAAAGACGGTATCGTTCAGCAGGTGGATTCTCCGCAGAATCTGTATGACAGACCACAGAACAAGTTCGTTGCCGGCTTTATCGGAGCTCCGCAGATGAACCTGATCGACGCCACGGTTGGTAAAAGCGGTACGGATATAACCCTAAGTTTTGATGGACATACCATCGCTCTGCCGGCGGACAAAGCAAAAGCCCTGGAAGCAGGCGGCTATATTGGCAAGAGCGTAGCATTTGGTATCCGTCCGGAAGATCTGCATGATGAAGCGGCATACTTAGAGGCTTCGCCAAAGAGCGTTTTCGAAGCAACCATCCGTGTATACGAGCTGCTGGGAGCAGAAGTATATCTGTACTTTGACATCAATGAAGCTAACTGTACTGCCCGGGTAAATCCGCGTACCACCGCAAGACCTGGCGATACCATTAAGCTGGCGATGGATTTATCCAAGATCCATGTATTTGATAAAGAAACCGAGCTGATTGTAACAAACTAAATTTTAATTATAATAAAAAAGCAAGTGAGCACGATACTCGCTTGCTTTTTTTTGAATTTTGCTATAAGATATATACTAGGGTTAAATTTAAACTAAGGAGCGTATACTATGATTTCGAATCAGATTCTTCAGACAACTATTGATGGTTTAAAGGGAATAACAAGAATTGATCTTTGTGTCTGTGATACCGAAGGGAAGATATTGGCATCGACATTTCCGGATGCAGAAGAATATGAAAGCTCCATCCTGTCGTTTGTTGATTCTCCGGCTGACAGCCAGGTGATTCAGGGATACCAGTTTTTTAAGGTGTTTGATGAGCATCAGTTAGAGTATATTCTGCTGGCAAAGGGTGGCAGTGATGATGTGTATATGGTAGGTAAGCTGGCGGCATTCCAGATCCAGAACCTGTTGGTTGCTTATAAAGAGCGTTTTGATAAAGATAACTTTATCAAGAACCTGCTGTTGGACAATCTGCTGTTGGTAGATATCTATAACCGGGCCAAGAAGCTGCACATTGAGACCAATGTAAAGCGGGTCGTATTTCTGATTGAGACCAAGCATGAGAAAGATGTGAATGCACTGGAGACCGTCAGAAGCCTGTTTGCGGCGAAGACCAAAGACTTTATTACCGCCGTTGATGAGAAGAATATCATCCTGGTAAAAGAAGTAAAGCCTACGGAAAGCTACGATGAGTTGGAAAAAACCGCCAACATGATTCTGGACATGTTGAATACAGAGGCGATGACCAAAGTTCATGTGTCATACGGTACGATTGTGAATGAGATTAAGGAAGTGTCCCGTTCTTATAAAGAAGCCAAGATGGCGCTGGATGTCGGCAAGATCTTCTACAGCGGCCAGAATGTGGTGGCTTATGGCAATCTGGGCATTGGCCGTCTGATTTATCAGCTGCCCCTGCCGTTGTGCCGGATGTTTATCAAGGAGATCTTTGACGGTAAATCACCAGATGAGTTTGACGACGAAACACTGGCTACCATCAATAAGTTCTTTGAGAACAGCCTGAATGTATCAGAGACCTCCAGGCAGCTTTACATTCACCGGAATACGCTGGTATACCGTCTGGATAAGCTGCAGAAGAGCACCGGACTGGATCTGCGTGTGTTCGAGGATGCAATTACCTTTAAGATCGCACTGATGGTTGTAAAGTATATGAAATACATGGAGAGTATGGATTACTAGTCAGCAGGTGACAGACTTGATAGAGATAGTAAATATTAATAAGACATATGAAACCGGGAATAAGGCTCTGCGTGGCATTAACATTACGATTGAAGACGGGGAATTTGTATTTATTATGGGAAAAAGCGGTTCCGGCAAATCCACCCTTCTGCATCTGCTGTTAAAAGAAGTAGAGTCTACTTCTGGTTCAATTGTTGTGAACCACATGAATTTACAAAAAATGCCGCGTCGGTACGTACCCAAATACCGTAGAACACTGGGAGTCGTATTTCAGGATTTTCGTTTACTGCGTGACCGGAATGTATTTGAAAATGTGGCATTTGCTCAGCGTGTCGTCGGTGCTTCCAGCCGGGCGATCCGGGAGTCCGTGCCGGAGATGTTAAAACTGGTAGGCCTTTCCGCGAAGTACAAGTCTCTGCCGCATCAGCTGTCAGGAGGTGAGCAGCAGCGTGTGGCGATTGCCAGAGCCCTGATCAACCGTCCGGAAGTATTGCTGGCTGATGAACCGACCGGCAATCTGGACCATGAGAATGCCATTGAGATTATGAAGCTGCTGGCGCAGATCAATGCGCTGGGAACGACGGTGGTAGTCGTGACCCATAGCCAGGAGATTGTGGAGCAGATGGGCAAACGGGTGATTACCATGGAACGGGGGCAGGTGGTCAGTGATGAGATAAAAGGCGGAGATATTCATGAGAATTAGTACATTTTTTTATTGCCTGAAGCAGGGCATGATAAATATATGCAGAAATATCTGGTTTTCGCTGGCCTCCATCGCGACGATTTCTGCGTGTATTTTTTTGTTTTGTTTGTTTTTTACAGTGGCTTATAATGTTCAGTATATGGTGAAGCATGCGGAGAGTACGGTAGGGATTAGTGTCTTGTTTGATGAGCAGTTAACGGATCCGGAGATTCAGGCGATCGGTGCTCAGATTGGTGGCCGTACGGAAGTTAAGGACATGCATTATGTCACGGCGGAAGAGGCCTGGGATTCTTTTAAGCAGGAGTATTTTGCCGGGAATGAAGAACTGGCAGAAGGATTTGCGGATGATAATCCACTGGCCGGGTCGGCCTCTTACGAGATTTTTCTCTATGATATCGACAGTCAGGAAGGATTCGTCCAGTATCTGCTGGGACTTTCCGGCGTGCGGCAGGTGAATTATTCGAATACGGCGATTGCCGGGTTTTCCACTTTGAGTAAGGTGGTGGGGATCTTATCGCTGGTTATTATTGGTGTTTTGCTGGCAGTATCCGTGTTCCTGATCAACAACACGATTTCGGTAGCGGCGGCATTTCGTAAGAATGAAAGTAAGATCATGCGGCTGATTGGTGCCACTAACTTTATGATCCGGGCGCCTTTTCTGGTGGAAGGGGTGTTGATTGGACTGTTGGGGGCAGCGATTCCGCTGGTGGGCATGTACTTCCTTTATAACCATGCGGTGGAGTATATGGTTCAGCAGTTCCGCTTTTTTTCTGAAATTATTGTCTTTGTCCCGGCGGGACAGATCTACCCGCTGATGATTGGGGTGGCATTGCTGCTGGGAGTGGGAATCGGCTTTTTCGGAAGCTTCTTTACCATTCGCAAATACCTGAAAGTGTAGGTGATGTCACTGTGCAGATAAAAAAAAGAGTAAGCTGCCTGTTATTGGCAGCATGCCTGACGGTAGTGGCGGTGAATCCGGTATATGCAACCAATCAGGCGGTAGAGGCGGCCAGGCAGAAAGCTTCCAGCCTGGAAGAAGAAAAAAAGAAAGTCGAAGCCGCGCTGAAGAATCTGGAAGGTTTGAAAGGTGATGCGGCAGCCTATGTCCGGCAGTTGGATGCGGATATGACTGTTTTAAATCAGGAGATGGAGCAGCTGTCCGGACAGATTGAAGATAAGGAAGCCGAGATAAACAAGACCCGGCAGGAGCTGGAAGCGGCCAGAGAGATCGAGGCTTCCCAGTATGCGTCAATGAAGCTGCGCATTAAATATATGTATGAACGCGGCAATACCAGCATGATTGATCTGCTGCTGAAGTCGCAGAATATGATGCAGCTGATGAACCGGGCGGAGTATATCCGCAAGATTTCTGAATATGATAAACGGATGATGGATGAATATATCACCACGAAGGAAGCAATCGCCGGTCATGAGACCGTCTTGGAGAATGAGCGGGAGCAGCTGCTTGATTTGCAGGAACAGACCAGGGCCAAACAGGAGTCGGTTCAGACCCTGTTGAACCAGAAATCCAAAGAACTGAAGAATTTTGAAAGTCAGATCAATGTGGCGGCGGGACAGATCAGCGAATACGAAAAGAGCATCAAAGCCCAGGAGGATCAGATTAAGAGCCTGGAAGCAGAAATCAAACGAAAAGAAGAAGAAGCCAGAAAAGCGGCGGAGGCAGAAGGAAAAAAGTATAATACGGTCAGCCTTGGGAATATTAATTTTATATGGCCTTGTCCTGCCAGCAGCAAGATCACTTCCGAATTTGGCGGACGCAGTTCACCAGTCGAAGGGGCATCAAGCAACCATCAGGGGATTGATATCAGTGCCGGCAGCGGTTCTTCTATCGTGGCGGCGGCATCCGGTACGGTCGTGATTTCTACATACAGCTACTCGGCGGGTAATTATGTTATGCTGAGCCATGGCGGTGGTGTTTATACGGTATATATGCATTGTTCCCAATTGTTGGTATCAGAGGGACAGCAGGTATCGCAGGGACAGACAATCGCAAAAGTTGGCTCGACCGGCTATTCCACCGGTGCACATCTGCATTTTGGAATCCGGGCAGGCGGCCAGTATGTAAATCCAACCCAATATGTAAGTCCGTAGTGGAAAGGTCTGGAAGAGTGATGGGCGCAGAATAAGCGGCGCCGACAAAAGAAGTTAGGAGACAACAGTGGAAAATAAAAACAAGTTTTGGAAAGGCTTCCTGGTCGGGGCATTGGTGACATCATTTGCCGGGTTGATCATCGTCGGTGTAGCAACCGGAATTCAGTTGATCGGCAGAACCGTAATTGATAATCAGGTACAGGCGCAGATTGTCGAAGGAAGCGGCGGCAAAGATGCAGTTGTATCGCAACAGCTGGATATCAGGCAGATTGACAGCAAGGTGACGCTGATTCAGAAAATTATCAATCAATATTATCTCTTTGACCGGAGTTCGGAAAAGCTGGAAGACGGAATTTATGCCGGCCTGCTGTCCGGCCTGGAGGATCCTTACTCTGTCTATTATACGGCAGATGAATATAAGAAGATGAAAGAGAATACCGAAGGGATCTATTGCGGTATCGGCGCGATGGTCAGTCAGGATGCATTGACCGGGATCATTACCGTGGTTAAGGTATTCAAGGGCTCCCCCAGCGAGGAGGCCGGGCTTTTACCGGGTGATATCCTCTACAAAATAGGGGATGAAGAGGTGACCGGAACGGATCTGGATCTGCTGGTAAGTGAGCATATCCGCGGCATTGAAGGGACCGTCGTGAAAGCGACCGTATTGCGTGGAACCGAGTATAAGGAAATAAAGATTGTCCGTCGTCAGATTGAGATACCTACCGTTGAACATAAGATGTTAGAGGATAAAACCGGCTATGTGGTGGTCAGTCAGTTTGATCTGGTAACACCGACTCAGTTCGCGGAGGCTCTGGAGGATATGGACAGCCAGGGCATGGAGCGTCTGGTGATTGACCTGCGCGGCAATCCGGGCGGAGTCCTGGACAGTGTCGTGGAGATGGCGGCGTATATTCTGCCGGAAGACAGGATGGAGGGAATGATTGTCTATACCGAGAATAAAGACCAGAAAGGGGCAAAATACTTCTGCAAGGATGGAAAGATTCAGATGTCGTCCAATGACGGCGGCGGCAGGGATCCCCGATATCCCAAGACCGACGGTCATGAGCTTGCCATTCCTATGGCAGTGTTGATTGACGGTAACTCGGCCAGTGCATCAGAGGTATTTGCCGGTTGTATGAAGGATTATGAATGGGCCACATTAGTGGGAACGACAACATTTGGCAAGGGGATTGTGCAGAACCTGATTCCGTTGGATGATGGAACGGCGATCAAGCTGACGACAGCCCACTACTTTACGCCAAGTGGATTTGATCTGCATGAGAAGGGCATTGAACCGGATGTGGAAGTGGAGCTGGATGAGGAGCTGCGGACGAAGATATCGATTGAGCCGGAGGAGGATAATCAGCTGCAGAAGGCGATTGAGGTGTTGAAGGAAGAAGAACATTAATATATTTTACAATCAGATAACTGAGGTGATTGTATGCATGAAAACCTAAGCAATTTTTGCAAAGGCGATTTGCAAATAAAGATAGGGGTCATAATCAACAAAGAAGCTGCAATAGAGGATTATCTAAAACATGTCCGGCAGTTGAACTGTGAATGCATTTTCCGGGTTAGTGCCCTGACGGCAGCAATTGATGTGGCTAAAGAGCTTCAGGACCAGTGTCATGTAGATGCGATTATCACGATGATGGCTACTTCCAAGGTACTGCAGGGACATCTGACCGTGCCGGTCGTTTCAATGGATCTGCGGGGATACGATGTGCTGTGTGCCTTATGGAAAGCCAGGGAGATGGGGAATCGGCTCGGGTTTGTTGAGATTGAAACAGAGACAGTACTCTATGATTTTGATGAGATAGTCCGGCTTCTGGGTCAGGATGTCAGGTGCTATCAATTCAAAGGGCTGGACCGTATATCCGAGGTATGGAGCGAAATCCAACAGGATAGATGTGATATCGTTGTATCCATGGGCACGAAAACCATTGAGGCATTAAATGGCTATGGAGTTCAGACACTGCTGTTTTCGCCTAGTGTGGAATCCTTTTTAAATGCAGTCAGGGAAGCCTGGCGAATCTGTGAAGTCCGGCAGGAAGAAATTGAAAAGAATCGCTGGCTTGGTGCTATTGTAAATGAAAATGATCATGGCATCCTGACCTGGGATCGTCAGGGGAACGTAGTACTGCTCAATCATCAGGCGGAAAAGATTCTGCATCTGGGTTCACTGCAGGTTATTGGTCAGAAGGTGGAGGATTTGCGCCGCCAGATTCCTTTGCTGAACCAGGTCCTTGACAGCCGCGATGCCTACAGTGTGGTTCAGACTGAGGGCATGGAATATTTGGTCAGCAGCCAGAAACTGATGCTGGATGACAAGACACTTGGTGGGATCATCCGGATAACAGATGTACGAAATATTGAGACGATGGAATTGCATGCCCGGCGCAGTAAGAGTGAGAACGGCTTTATTGCCACAACCCACTTTGTTGATATCCAGGGCCATACCCCTGGAATTGAACATACCAAGCAACTGGCCAAAAAATATGCTAATTCAAATGCCAGCGTTTTGATTACGGGGGAAAGTGGAAGTGGAAAAGAGCT
>Ga0153996_1001263_pt1 | contig 10424 bp, 15 predicted proteins | sample TSNC080MetaG_FD_104728 | JGI IMG/M metagenome (GOLD analysis project Ga0153996, IMG submission 104728) | Attine ant fungus gardens microbial communities from North Carolina, USA - TSNC080 MetaG | ecosystem: Host-associated > Fungi > Mycelium > Unclassified | place: USA: North Carolina, Lumber... | reverse complement strand
TCTAGTAGTATAAATACTGGTCTTCTGTTGTAGATATACCTCAGTTGAATCTCACACTAGCTTCAGGATCTCTACATTAGCTTAAGGGTCTATTGCCTCTGAGTGATCTTAGTGCCCTAACAGTCTGAGGATTAGACCTCAGACTTAACAACATTTTTTGTCACTTGTCTAACTTTGCATTTTTGAACTCTTTAAAGTATTAAAGCACCCATCACAAATAGTAAGTGACCATTTGTGATAGACTGTCTCCAGGCTAGAGGGGTTCTGTCTCGGCTTAAAACCCATGTGGGGAATTTGTCCTGTGTCCAGTAGGAACAGAGGTTGTTGCGTCATGGAATGGACATGGTTGTTGTACTGGAACTCTGTGATAGGTAGGAGGTTGTACCAGTCATTCTGTTGTTCGTTGACAAATAGGCAGAGGAACTGGTTGAGCTCTTGGTTGATGCATTCTGTTTGTCTGTCTGTCTGGGGGTGCCAAGCTGTAGAGGAGGACATTCATATACCTAGTAGCCTATACAGTTCTTTGGTGAACAAAGCTATGAATTGAGATCTGTGGTCAGAGACAACGCATTTCGGAAGGCCATGGAGTTTCCAGACGTAATGGAAGAAGAGTCGGGCTGCTCCTTTCGCTGTGACTGTCGTGTATGTCAGAATGAAGTGTACTCTTTTGGAGACAGCATCCACGACTGTCATAATGGCATCATGTCCAGAAGACTCTGGGAGTTCAACCACAAAATCAACACTGAGCATATCCCACCATGCGTCCAGAACGAAGAGCGGTTGAAGCTTACTGACTAGAGAGTGTTACCAAGGTTTTGTCCGGAGACAAAGATCACAGGTACTTACATACTGGCTGATGTACCTAGACATCTGGGGCCACCAGTAGTTCTGGAACACTAGTTCCAGTGTCTTCTAGTGTCCAGGGTGTCTTGCGATCTGAGTATTATGGCAAAGGGCTATAATCTGCCTGCATAGGTCCAGACTCCATGGTACGTATATCTTCCCTTGGAACTGGAGTAGGCCATCTATATTTGACCACTCTATGGAGTGTACTGCCTTGTTGGTGGAGCTTTGGAGCTCTCATGCTGTCTTAGCTATGGCTTCCTCTTGGTCTCCGTTCCAGTTCCTTTTGTGGATGTCAGACAAGATCTTCTGTTCTACACCTATCAGTTCCACCTCTTCCAGAGCATGCACCACAAGGAATTCTAGTCAAAGGAGGACTATGTTCTTGTTGTCCAAGGCTCCATTTCCATGATCGGCTCTCTTCGACAGTGCATCCGGTTTGCCCATGGTACGTCTAGGATGGTGGTAAAGCAGGAAGTTGAACCTAGCCAAATGCAAGGACCAATGGGCTTGAGGATGGTTAAGTTTCTTGGCTGTCATGAAATACTCAAGGTTTTTGTGGTCAGTCTAGATCTCTACCAGATAGATTACTCCTTCCAGAAAGTACCTCCACTCTTCTAATGCACAGATAATGGCCAGCATTTCCTTGTTGTGGATTTCATAGTCCCATTCCATGGAGGATAGGGATTTGCTGTAGAATGCCATAGGGTGCCATTTTCTGTCCATCGTCGACTGCTGAGACAAGACTGCTCCTGTAGTGAAGTCTGAGCTATCTGCTTCAACCCAGAAAGGCTCCGAGTCCTGAGGGGACATCAATACTGGAGCAGTGGTCACTGCCATTTTGAGGTCCTTGAAGGCCATCTGTTCCTTTCTGCTCCATGTCCAGACTTGTTTGGAGCATGTTAAGTCAAAGAGGGGTCAAGCTTTGGTAGAGAAGTCCCAAATGAACTTTTGGTAGAAGTTCATGAAGCCTAGGAAAGCCTGGACGTCTGTCTTGTTTTCCAGAGTAGGCTACTCTTGGACTCCTGTGACCTTGACTGGATCTATGGAAACTTCATTCTCCGAGATAACTAGTCCCAAGTACTCGATTCGCTCCTTGCAGAACTCACATTTCTCCAGGCGGAGGAAAAGTTTGTTTTCCTGTAAGACCTGTAATACCCATCTGATAGTCTTTGTGTGCTTCTCTTCCGTCTTGGTAAAGATCAGGATGTTGTCCAGATAGACCACCATAATGCCTTCTGCTATGAGGTCTCAGAAGATATCATTCATCATGGTTTGGAAGGTGGCCAGACTATTGGTCATTCCAAAGAACATTACCAAAGGTTTGAATAGGCTTCAATTGGTCCAGAAGGCTGTCTTCCACTCATCTCCAGGCTTAATGCAGATGTTGTTGAAACCCCAATGGACATCCAGCTTGACAAAGTATCTTGCTCTGCAGAGTTGCAATACGAGTTTGGAGATCAGTGGGAGGGGGTACTTATTCTTGACTGTCATGGAATTGAGCACTCGGTAGTCCTGGACCAACTGGAGTGAGCCGTCCTTCTTCTTGATGAAGAATACCGGGGCTGCTATAGGAGATTTGGAAGGGCAAATTCATCCAGTATGCAGGTTCTCCTCCAGGAAGGAGTCCAACTCCTTTTGTTCCACCAGAGACAGGGGGTAGACTTTTGACAACTTAGGCTCTGAGCCTGGAATGAGCTTGATAGCGTGGTTCTACTGCTTGTGCTCTAGAAGGATGTCGAAGTCTTCCTTTGTGAACACCAATTCGAATCCTTTAGCACAGTTGGGTAGGGTGAGAAGTCCCTTCTGCGTTTCTGAGGCTCGATGGGCTTCTTCTGCAAGTTTCTGGGAGATCATAGAGGTGGTATGGAGGTCTTCTGCAGTGGGTTCCAGGAGAATTCTCGTCATGAAGAGTCTGTCCCCTGTCTTGTATTCAACCTTGCAAATCTGGAGGAGGGTCTCGTCTCTCTCTGAGTCTTCTGCATACTCCAGAGAGGGTCCGGATCAACAGATGTTGATGGCTCTGGCCTCTATTTTCTTCTGTGATGCTTGTTCCTTTCATATTATGCGGCATCCTTCACATCGAGAGGGGTATTGGTTTATCTGGACTTCTCTGGTTTGTCAATTGACCTCTGGATTATGGTCCTTGAGCCAGGTGTAGCCAAGGATCATGCTCTGCTTCCCAAGGTTAGAGATAGCAAGGAGTGTTCTTTTAAAGTGGGTCTTATAACGGAGGACTATATCCATTACTTCGGAGATTCGTCCTGCTTTGTTAGGGGAGCCATCCACGTTGAACACTGGTATGGGGCAAGAGATGTTCCGGGTGCTAATACCCTTCATACGGACAAAGTCTTTATCTATGAAGTTGCCTGTAGCTCTGGAGTCCAAAAGTGCCTTGACAGAATGTACCTTGTTAGTGTCAGTGGTACCGATCTCTATAGGAAGGATGATAGACGTTCCATGGGTATTAAGGGTGTTGGCGGAGAGTCGTCTGGGTAGTTTCTTTTCCTATTTCGGCCTCCAAGGCAAGGCTTTCCTGTCCAGAGCAGAGGGAAGGGGTACATCTATAGGTTCATGGATATCTGTATTGACTTCTTCTATGTTCAATACAGCAAATGTAAGGGCAACTGGGCACAAGACTCCAGGAGAATCCTCAGAGATTAGGATGAGACTCCTAGAGGGATGTTCTACACTATATACTGGTTCTGCATTCAGGGTCTCTGTGATTGGAGCTATACTAGTGTGTTTAAGTATTACTTTAGTAATACTTGAACAGGCTTAGGCTGCTCCAGCATGTCGCTTTGCAGTTTAGGGGTAGAGATAGAGCTATCCCCTTATATGATCTGCCATTTCACTACAAAGGGGCCAAGCCATCGATGCGAGAGTTTCTGTGAGGGGCATGTAGTCTGGATATCCGACGTGTCAAGAAAGACTTTGTCACTGGGCTTGAACACCAGAGCCGGAGTTCTTTGTCAGTTGTAATATCTTTTCATGTCGTCCTGTGCTTTATGGATTGCAGACTTCACTTCTTTGATTGCCATCCTTATCCTTTCTGTGAATTCATTAACTGTCTCTAAACTGGAAGAGTTCTGTTAGGGTTTGAAGTCCATGCGAGGAAGTCTTCTGGTATCGAGCAGGAACGGAGTTTGTTGGGTGGTGGAGTGGACATGATTGTTGTGCTGGAATTCTGCCATGGGTAAAAGGTCGTACCAGTTGTCTTGCTGCTCATTCACAAAGAGCCAGAGGTACTGGTCCAACTCTTGGTTGACATGCTCCATTTGTCCATCAGTTTGAGAGTGCCAGGCAGTAGAAGATGCCAACTTTATTCCTAGTAGATGGTAAAGTTCTCTGGTAAAACAAGCTATGAACTGAGGTCCACGGTCCGAGATTATGCACTTTGGAAGGCTGTGGAGCTTCCAGACTTGATGCAGGAAAAACCTGGCTGCTCCTTCTGCTGTCACCATCGTGTGTATTGGAATGAAGTGTGCTCGTTTCGACACAGAGTCCACCACTGTCATCATTACATCGTGTCCAGAAGAGAGAGGGAGTTCCACAACGAAGTCCACACTGAGTGTGTTCCATCGCGAGTCTGGGATCTAGAGAGGGTGCAGTTTGCCTACCAGAGCCTGCCTTATCAGTTTTGTTCTAAGGCAGAGGTCAAAGGTGCTGACGTATTGTCTGATATACCTAGACATTTGGGGCCACCAGTAGTTCCTAGATACTAACTCCAGCGTTTTCCAGCATCTGGGGTGTCCAGCGACCTTCGTGTCATGGCACAGTGAGACTACTCACCTTCGTAAGTCCAGGTTCTAGGAAACGTAGATCTTGCCTCTAAACTGGAGTAGTCCTTCATCTTCTGACTATTCCACAGAGCGGACCATCTTACTCGATGCTTGCCAGAGTTCCCTTGCTGCCTTAGCCACTGGCTCTTCCTGGTCTCCTTTCTGGTTCCCTTGACAAATTTCTCCAAGAATGTCTTTCTCTGGTCCTTCCAGCTGAACTTCTTCGAGAGCTCAGATTGCCAAGAGCTCCAGTTGTAGGAAGATCATGTCTTTGTTGTCAGAAGCTCCGTTACCATGGTCTGGTCTCTGTGATAACACATCTGGCTTCCTCATAGAACGTCCTGGGCAGTGGATCAACTTGAAGTCGAAGCAGGCTAAGTACAGAGACCAACGAGCCTGGCGACGGTTGAGTTTCTTAGCCATCATAAAGTACTCCAGGTTCTTGTGGTCCGTCCAGATCTCTACCAGGTGCCGGGCTCCTTTCAGGAAATACCTCCACTCTTCCAGTACACGGATGATAGCAGGCATCTCCTTGTCATGGATCTCGTAATTCTATTCCACTAGAGACAGGGATTTGCTGTAGAAGGCCACTAGGTGCCATTTCTCCTCTCCAGGTAGTTGCTGAGAGAGGACGGCTCCAGAGGCAAAGTCGGAGCTGTTAGCCTCGATGCAGAAAGGTTCTGAGTCCTAAGGTGATACCAGGACTGGAATGGTGGTCACTGCCATCTTGAGATGTTCGAAGGCTTCCTGTTCCTTGGCATCCCAGTTTCGGGTCTTGTCAGAACGAGTGAGGTCAAAGAGGGGTCTGGCAATAGTTGAGAAATCCTGGATAAAGTAACAGTAGAAGTTAACAAAGCCTATGAAAGCCTGGACATCAGTCTGGTTCTCCGGGGCGGGCCAATCGCAGACTCCAGCGACCTTCATGGGGTCTATCTCGACCTTGTTCTCTGAGATGACCAGTCCGAGGTACTCAATCTGCTTCCGATGGAACTCACACTTCTCCGGGCAGAGGAATAACTTGTGCTCTGCCAGTACTTCCAAGACCCTCCGGACTGCTCGTTCATGTTCCTCCTCTGTCTTCATAAAGATCAGAATGTTGTCCAAGTACACCACTATGATCCCTTCAGCTATGAGAGTTCTGAAGATGTTGTTCATTATAGTTTGGAAGGTGGCGGGACTGTTGGTCATTCCAAAGAATATTACGAGAGGCTCAAAGAGGCTGTAGTTGGTGCAGAAGGCCGCTTTCCATTCATCTCTGGGCTTGATATGTACGTTATTGAAACCCCATTGAACATCAAGTTTTGTGAAGTACCTGGTTCTGTGGAGTTGGGAGATGAGTTCAGAGATGAGAGGGAGAGGGTACCTGTTCTTGATGGTTATGGCATTCAGTGTACGATAGTCTTGGACCAGCCAGAGCAAACCATCTTTCTTTTTAATGAAGAACACAGGGGCCACTATGGGGAATTTGGAAGGTTGGATTCGTCCAGTATGCAGGTTTTCCTCTAGGAAGGCGTCCAACTTAGCCTGTTCCAACGGGAACAGGGAATAGACCTTTGACAACTTAGGCTCCACTCTGGGGATCAGTTCGATAGTGTGGTCCCACTTGCAGTGCTCAGGCAGTATGTCAAAGTCCTTCTTGGCAAACACAGATTGAAACTCCGCGACGTAGGTGGGCAGCAGAGTGGTAGCGGCATATGTTTTTTTACTGTGTCTGGCTCCTTCTATGAGATGCTGGGAGATCATAGCCATGGCTTGGAGGTCAGCCTGAGTGAGCTCCAGAAAAACATGTGTAAGGAACAGTCAGTCTCCAGGCTCCCAATTGGGGCAGTACATTGGCAGAGGTGTGTCTTCAAGCTCTAGTTCTTCTTAGAAGAGGGGTGTGGGTCCGTCATGACACGATCGGAGGGCTCGGAGTTCAATCCTCTTCTGGCAGGTCTGTTCCTTCCGCAAGGCGTGTCCTCCTTCACACTAGAGTAGACAACGGGTCATTTCGACTTCTCCCTTTTCCCAGTCAATCCTGGGATTGTGGTCCTTGAGCCAGTCATAGCCTAGGATCATACTCTGCTTCCCAAGTCCAGAGATGGCCAGGAGCATCCTTTCGGAGTGAGTCTTGTAGCAAAGAACTACATCCACGACTTTGGAAATCTGTCCTGCCTCATTAGGAGAACCATCAACATTGAAGACTGGGATGTTACATAAGAGGGTCCAAGTGTTCATCCCTTTCGAATGGACGAAATCTCTGTCGATGAAGCTTCCAGTTACTCTATAGTCCAGGAGGGCCTTGACGGAGTGGAGTTCGCTTGTGTCTGTGGTTCCAATCTCTACCAGCAGGAGCAGGGAAGTCCCTCACGCATCCAAGGTACTAATTGAGAAGAGCTTGGGCAGCCTCTTCTCCCACTTGGGTCTACAGAGTGGAGTAGTGGCTAGGGGGTTAAGGGGCTGTGCGTCTACTAGTTCACTGTCAATTGTATTGGGATCCTCTATAGTCAATACAGTGAACTTATTTACTGGTGACCGGGGCGCACTTATCGCTGGCCGTGTTATGCAAAATCCTCCTCTTCTGGGAGACCAGACTCCTCTGACAGAACTGCATCTTTCAATGCTAACAAATCTTCAATCAACTTCTCCTATTGCTCCAAAGTGAGTTGGCAAACATCCATATGGTGGGGGCAGTCTCAGACTACATGGTTCATGTCTCTGCATTGGTAACATCCCCATGGAGGCAAGGACCTTGTTTTCCTAGTTACGTTGACATCCATGGGGACTCCTATAGACGGAGCGGGCGGTGGAGGTTTTGGGGCAACTGGAAGGGGCAGAACGGGGGGCAGTCTTGCTGCGGACAAAGGTGGGGGTTGGGCAGAGATGGTCTTAGGCGATGCGGAAGGGATGGAGCACAACACGGACTAGAAAGCCTTATTGGTGAGGCACACCTAGTCAATCTTCTACGCTGCTCTATACCACACATTAGGGTTGGTGTCAGCGGGTCATCCGTATGGCATGGTGGCAATCTGGTTCTGAATGCCCAACCTGAGACCTCATCAAAATTTCACCACAAGTGTCTGGGGATCTGTGTATCCTGCGTCGGAGACCAGGGCTTGGAAGTTGTCTAGATAGTCGTCCACCGTCTAACCTCCTTAGTGGTAGGAGGCTCCTTCCAGAGCATTGATCACATCTGCTTCTGCATTGACAGAGAAGAAGTGGATCCAGAACTATTGTTCAAAGTCCCCCCAGGTTTGAATGGGGAAAACGCCGGTGTTCGCTTTCTGACAGAACACATTCTTGGACCACTTGGTGGCACGACCACCTTTGAAAAACATGAGGGCCCAGAGGAATTTCTCCAGGGCTAGGTGGATGTAGAGAGAGCAGGAGTTCAAAAATGTACAGCCGTTGTGACGTTCTCTGCTGAAGTCTGAAGGGCAGGAGAGCTTGGGACATATTTGTCTCGCCATCAGAGCAGGGGGCAGAAACACCAGAGGAGATGGTACAGGTGGAGGAGGTGTGTTTGGTATAGGCAGAGGGGGAGGATTAGCTACTAGCTGTGTAAGCTGCTGTAGCTGTGCAGTCAAGGCTGCAAGTGTGGTATTGATGTTGTTTTTGGAGATGTTTTGCCTCTCCGTTAACTCGTGGAGATGGTGCTGCAGGTACCCTAAGGCATCAGCTATGCCTTGGGGAGTGTCCAGAGGCAACAACATCTGGAGAGCGGAATTCCCAGAGGGTTGGGTATGATAGGGGAGGGCGACCTATTGGGTGGCTGTTTACTGGGATAGTCCAAGGCTCCGTTTTAAAGATTCTAATCTACTGTAAGGGCGACTGGGCACAAGACTCCAGGAGAATCCTCAGTTATATTACAGTCTGTGGTTATGATACAACTCACCTCCAGGAGAATCCTTAGAGATTAGGATGAGGCTCCTAGAGGGATGTTCTATACTATATACTGGGTTTGCATTCAGGGTCTCTGTGATTGGAGCTATACTAGTGTGTTTAAGTATTACTTTAGTAATACTTGAACAGGCTTAGGCTGCTCCGGAGTGTCACTTTGCAGTTTAGGGGTGGAGATAGAGCTATTTCCTTACAGCAAACCTATTTACTAACAGCAACTGGGGCATACTTTTCACTGGTCACACTAAACAAAATCCTCCTCTGGGGTGGAGCCAACTTCCTCTTCCTCTACTGCATTCTTCAAAGCCATTAAATCTTCGATCAATTCTTCCTGTTGCTCCACGGTTAGCTTCCAGACGTCCAAGTGGTAGGGGTAGTCCTTTATGAGGTGGTTGGCCTCTCTACGCCGATAGCACCCTCGTGGAGGTAGGGAGCGCACTTTCCAGACTGCGTCTACATCCATAGGTATTCCTCCAGATGGTACAGGCAGAGTGGGTCTCGGTGGAACGGGGGGTGGAGTGGACTGAGGAAGGCAGAACATTGAGAGAGAGGTAGACTGAGAAAGAGTGGAGCACATGGAGGCCATAGTCGTTGACTGGAGCATGAATTGAAAAGCCTCATTGGTCAACCGTGCTTGGTCGATCCTCTGGGCGGCTGTGTACCAAGCCTCCAGATCGGTGTCTGTGGGTTGTCCGAAGGGCATGGTAGCAATTTGGCCCTGGATGTTCGACTTGAGGCCCCGGTGGAACTTTACTACCAGGGTCTGGAGGTCAGTATATCTGGCATCGAAGACCAAGGTCAGAAAACTGTCTAAGTAGTCATCCACCATCCAGTTACCTTGATAATATGAGGAGCCTTCCAGAGTGTTAATAGCGTCTGCTTCCACATTGACCAGAAAGAATTGACTCCATAACTGTTGTTCGAAGTGGGCCCAGGATTGGATGGGAAAGATGCCAGTGTCTGCCTCCTAGCAAAAGAGGTTCTCGGACTACCTCACAGCTCGTCCATCTTTGAAAAAGACAAGGGTCCATAAGATTTTCTCCTTGTTGCAGCTGAACTGCTCTGGGGCCAGGCATAGATATAATGTACAGGAGTTAAAAAAGGCTCAACTGGAGCTCCGTTCACTGGAGAAGTCTGGGAGAGAAGGGAGTTTTGGCCTCATCCACTGTTTAGACAGGGTGGACAGAACTGGGGAAGGAGGGCTGACAGGAGGCAGAGACATGGGTATTGGAGATGAAGCGACTGTTGGAGCGGGAGCAGTCATGAGTTGACTGAGTTGTTGTAGTTGGGCTGTCAGGCCCACGAGGGTAGCATTGATAGTGTGTTCCAAAGTGTTCTGATGTTTGGTCAACTCTTGGAGATGGTACTACAGGTAGCCCAAGGCATCGGTGACAGCTAGAGAGGTGTCTGCAGGGAGTGACATCTCTCTTGGAGCAGAGTGATCAGAGGGCCAGAGTTTGTTAGTGGAGAGCAACTGGAGGGCAGCTGTCCACTGAGAATTTCCAGGGCTCTAACAATGAGATCTAATTCTGCTGTAAGGGTGACTAGAGCGGTACACTCCAGGAGATTCCTCAGTTAATTATAGTTTATGAAATATGTTACAACTCACCTCCAGGAGATTCCTTAGAGAATTAGATGAGGCTCATAGAGGGAATAATCTACATTATATATACTACAGTGTCCTTGTGTCCCTATATTGTAAGGGGATATCTAGGGTTGTGCTTAGTAAGTTCTGAGGGTCTGTTCTATTAATGGCCCAGTGACAGATCGTGTATCGCACTTCCATTGTTCCTGACTTCTCCTGTCTGTATCATGCGGTGTGATGCCTATTATTAGTTGTTCTAGGACATTCTGTGATTATAGGTTGGTTGCCATGGTGCTGTGTGCCTGACTATCTAGTGTAGTATATATACTAGCAAG
>Ga0153996_1001262_pt1 | contig 10424 bp, 10 predicted proteins | sample TSNC080MetaG_FD_104728 | JGI IMG/M metagenome (GOLD analysis project Ga0153996, IMG submission 104728) | Attine ant fungus gardens microbial communities from North Carolina, USA - TSNC080 MetaG | ecosystem: Host-associated > Fungi > Mycelium > Unclassified | place: USA: North Carolina, Lumber... | reverse complement strand
CTACGCCAACTCGATAAACGCAATGTGTATTGCTCGACCCGAAATCTAAGCGTACAGATGGCCGGTATTTTATTGCAGACAGAGATTGACAGCTGTCAGACAAAAGTCTCAGTTCCTGTAAACGCCGAACTGAGGTTCTACGTGGCACGACTACATGCTTACTAAGCGTAAATTAGATAATCAACAAAAATGAGCAACTTGGAGACGAAGAAAAGAAAAGAAAATGAACTGCTTCATTTTACAACACGGTATAGATGTCAAAGCCTATTGCGCTTCCGGAGCGATGCCAAAGAGCGATGAGTGTGTCGCCAGGGGAATGTTGAAGTGAGAGGGCCAGAATGTTGGAAACTTGCCAACGAGTTGACCGGTCTGCGTATCCCAGACTCGAACGAGAGAGCCTGTGTCAGACCAACATGCGAACGGTCCACCATCGGGTGAGTACTCAGAATGGAACTGGACAGTGTCGTGATTCCACAAATAACATTTGGCGGAGGGAGACTGAAGCACGATGGGTTGAAGTAGATCAATAAATTATGAGTTTCAGCACAATTCTTGAATGAGACACTGACCTTAGGGCATTTATCTTCGCTCTTATTTTGGGTGAGTTTAGATGTGGTCACTTTGCCATCATGTGGTCTCTTTCATCGTGATACAGCGAGGTTTGATTAAATGAATTGTCATTTTTGCCATCATCCCTGCTACCTTAGCAGCTACAAACACTTGTATTTGGTACAGAGACTGGTACAAGTGTTTATATTTCCTTTCCTTTGAGAGTGCTCACGAACAGGAATTTGAATTGAGTATATCGGAACATCAGGACAGTGTTGAGAAATCATTCAATCAAAAGCGTGAGTCTCACTTCAAAGATGTGATCCAACAGTGCTTTTTATAACAGATGCAGCGAGTTATCACCGGAGATCATGTCATGCAGCCTTGTGGCTGCTGCCACACTTGCAGCTTCACCGTGTGTTGATATGTCTAGATGTAGTATATCAAGCTCACACTCACGAGGCAGGAGTGTCTGTGTCTTGTTCTTATCTATCTGATATACGTCCTCCACGCACAGCATCTCTTCCTATTCACTCTATACACTAGTTGAAACAATGGAACAAGTTACTATGGTACGAGTTATCCGAGTCCTTGGTGAGTGTCGCATTGTTCCATCAGCTTCATTGATCAGTGAACTCATTCTATTTTCTCAGAATTCATTGGGGAGCTCAAGGATCAATTTCAACGACAGCTTGTCGTCAAGTACTCTGCCAAGGCAGATAGTCCTCTTCAAAGTATTGAAAAACAATTGGACAACAATATCAGGATCAAACAGCAGTTGAAGCTGACCCAGGGATTGTAAGTGGAGTTGTTCGATCCCATGAAGTCCTGTATAGTCATGTGGTGTAGGATTTTCAGGGAAGGAAGTAACTTGAACATTGAGATACACAAGCATTTCAAACGACCGAGAATTTTGAGGTCCAAGAGCGCCTCTCAGGATAATCTACTGTGTCAAGTCAATATCAAATTCGACGATTTATGGGATCACCTGGCCTCCCAAGCACAGCAAGAAACCAATTGTGAGTTGATTTTTGCATCGATTATTTCCCATTTACTCAGGGCACCTTAGCGAACTTCAAGGTAGATTTCACTGATCCTGTCTTAGGATTACAATTCTGGATTGTGGCTGAGGTATGTATTTTATCACTGTCAATGTGTAGATCTCTCACTCAAATGGACTTTTAGGCCTACAATAGTGATCTACGTGCTCTAGATGCACAAATTAAGAGTACAGCAGAAAGCTTGCGATTGTTCAAACCACTTTTGAGCCGCCTCGGTCCTGCAAACGCTGGTGCTGGGATGCTTCTTCAGTTCGGCCAGGTCGTCAGTGGGGTAATAACTGTTGCCTCTCATGTATGAACGTTGTCTGACTTCGAATAGCTGAATTCTGCAGCTCGAACGGTGGTGAATTGTATTGACGTCGCATATAAGGTTGGTCACTTTTTCGCTCTATCCGAATAATATAATTGATTGGTTTTGTAGCATTTCCAAGCTCAAAAAGAGTCTCATGAAGCAATGCAAGACCTCGCCGAAGGGATGCGTACCCTAGCTGGCCAGCTTGACAGGCTCAAGGAAGCTCCAAAGTCAGACGGACTGCATGCTACTATAAATGAATTACCTAGAATGATGGAGGAAGTAGTGAACTTTATTGAGAAGTGGCTGGAAAGTTGGTCGGGTGCGTATTTAGCTGCATGAGATGAATTGACGACTGAGTTGTTGGTGGCAGCCAAACATGTCCTCATTGTCCCTCATAAGGACAAAGCAATTGAATTGCGCAGGAAACTAGATACCTTCGCGGGAAATTTTGGCCGAGATCTTCTTATAGAGATCCGAGCAGAGCAAGGTCTGATTTTTGTGCCTGATATCCAATGTATAAATTGTCTGATTCGTGGTATCAGCCATCATGGCAAATGATACAAAGATTGTGGCGAATGACGTGAATATTATACGGACCAACATTACCAATGCTCAAGGTAAGTTGTCTTTGATTCCTGCTTAGCATTTGTGAAATTAAGCAACCTATACCAGAAGATATGAGGACAGCCAATGAAAAGAAGGAGCTGGACGATCTGGTGCGCGCTCTCGGGGAGAATAGGCTTCCCCTACGCAAATCATGTATGGAAGGCACCCGCACTACCATCTTACAGGAAATCGAAAACGAGATAAAGAACGTCAATGCACCCAATGTGATCTGGATAAGGGGATCGCCTGGTGTTGGAAAATCAGCCCTGGCAGCTAGCATTGCCAGCCGACTCGAGGATCAGAAGCGACATGTAATTTCATTCCGATTCGATCGCACACAATCTACGACGATCACCACGAACACGCTCTGGCGTGCTGTCGCCTGTGATCTTGCCCGCCTGCACCTCTCTCTTCGGTCGCACTTAACTCAAAGCACTCAGGGGCACAGTTCATCCGACATTGATCGACTTTTCAAATTGCTCATCGAGGAACCACTATCTACGCTGGCCGATGATGTTCTGCATGAGAAACTTCCGGTAATTGTGATAGATGCATTGGACGAATGTGGCGGCCTCAGGCATGATGAATCTGGGAAGGAAGATCTCCGGAGCCTCTTGTGTACGCTCAAGCGCTGGACTCAGGCTGATCACTTGAAGAAGTTCAAAGTGGTCATTACAAGCCGGCCAGAGGACTGTATCACCCTACCTGATTCCATCAGCATCTACGAAATTCCTTCTGGCAGCAATGTCAAGTCTGGGGATGATGCTTTTAAAGACATTCATGCATTCCTCAAGTCACGACTCGATGATATGAAAATGAAACCTGGATGGATCGCAAAGGCGCTTGATTATCTCGTTCCTCGTGCTGGTGGGATATTTATCTGGGCAACAACGGCTGCTAATTTCCTTGAATCCGATCCCGTAAGCCGGTTTGCGATGCTTGAAAAGGGTGATAGGAAGGGTTTGAAAGGCTTGTATCCCCTGTACTCCACTATTATCAAAGCATCATTTGGACATGATCTCGAAGAGGAAGAGATCAGAGCAGTGGCCTCGGTTATAGGTGCCATGATTTTCGCCAAGAAGCCGCTTGATGATGATATACTTATCATGCTTCCCCAAGTCAAGATTCCAGACTCAGATGTGAACAGGCTAGGGCTTATCCGCAAGGGTCTTGCGTCTGTCATCGACTCTGGTCCTATCCTTCATTTTCATCACCGCTCCTTCGAGGATTTTCTTTTATCAGAATTCTTTCGACAAGAGCTACCTAGATTTTCCGCTGTCCAGGATCAGGATCATCACGAACATCAGCTTGCCATGTTGTGCTTGAAAACCCTGGTATCATCCAAGCTCCATTTCAATATGTGCCACTTGGAGTCTTCGACCACAAAGAATGTTGATATTCAGCCTACTGTCAAATCTGTTATCCCTCCTCTCATTTCATATTCATCTTTGTTCTGGGTGGACCACCTCATTCAGACTCGATCTGATGAGAAGATGATGAAGGCAGTGAAATTTGTGCTGTATGAGAAGCTACTGTTTTGGTTGGAGGTCATGAGCCTGATAGATAATATTCATGAGGCATATTTGATTCTGAAAAAAGCATTATTGTGGAAGGTATGTGTCCAGGTCATTTCTCTGTGATACATCTGATATTGGTCGGCTAGTCCCTCAACCGTGATGAAGTGACATCGTTTATCAACGATGCTCTCCGATTTGTTTCTGCATTCTTCATTCCAATATCTCAGCGCACCCCACATGTTTACCTCTCAGCACTCCCCTTCGCACCTCAGCAATCTCATGTTGCCAAAAAATTCTGTCCGAGAGTTCCCAACACGCTTGCGATCACTCAAGGGAAACCCAGTCAGTGGCCAATAGTGGTATTCACTGCAGAGCACCACAATACTGCTGTGCGGCGTGTGGTCTTCTCGCTGGATAAAAGCACCTTTGCTTCCATAACATCCCAAACCATGTATGTCCGCGACTCTGAAACGGGTCATCGCATTTCAGGCCCATTTGAGCTGCCTAATTATGAGGAGGTATATAATGCCTGCTTCAGTCCTGATGGGAAATGTATCCTACTCAGATTTTTCTCTTGTGCAGTAGTCTGGGACATTGAGGTGGGTGAGGAGCAATTTCAAATCAAGGGCTATGATTTTGCCTTCATTAATCACAATGGAAGAATTGTGTCGGCCTGTTTGGTAGATGGAGACTGGGACGGCTCTCAAGATGAAAGTGGATTTCGGATTCTGGTCCAGATTTGGGATGGTGGCTATGGTACACTAATATCCGACAGGCTGTTGAAGGGGAATGATGTTGTTCGCACCCAATTTTCCCCTGATGGACATTTTCTGGCCGTAGGAATGAGATCTGAGGATGTCATTGAATTATGGGACTTGGAAGACGGCAAGGATCCCCAACGATTCACATATCCTCCTGGAAAATTGTCATCCCTCCGCTTCTCTCCAACCAGCGACACTTTGATGGCCGCATTTAAGGAAAAACCTTGTGAAATTTACCTTTGGAGATTGGACACACAGGAGATGGTATCCTTCAGCCATGGTTTCAGATATATGCCACATGTTATTCATTCATCCCTTACCAACTACCTATTCATCCAACGACTTCACACAGTGGAGATATGGGATGTGTCTACGACCGGCTCAAAAATGATCTGGGAGAAGCCTCAAGCCACTTCATATGTAAGGAGTATCTGTCCATCACGCGATGGCCACAGGCTTTTAGTTGGATATAATGATGGAAGTGTGAGGATGTGGAATGTGGACCTAGAGGATTTGACGGGAAATCGGGTTGACACTATAGACACTCAAGATGATACTGATATGCGACGAGTCATTAGAATCTCACCCTCTGGAAAGGTGGTGGCTACAGAATTGCAGCAATCTCACAACATCAAATTACTGGATACAAATACTGGGGAAGTCATAACGCATATAGATGTTGAGTACGAAGATGGCATGAGGATTGCATTTTCCCCAGATGACAGCCAGGCAGCAATTTTGTCTAGATCACTCATCACCATATGCGATACAATGCACCCGGAGAAGCGTGTCTCATTCGACCCCTGGCCAAGAAAAGATCTCTGGTATTGGAGGGTCGCCTTCCAATCATGTGACGAGCTAGTTATATGCGGCATCTTTCATGATAACTCAGGAATACTCCAAGGTTGGCATCGGCAGGATCCTGCAGGTTTCCAATGCATCTATTCTTTAAACTTCGAGGTGGACAGAGGCTCAGTTCCATTCCTGGCACCCGATGGCTTGACCGTCGTCATCGTGTCTTCATCTTCCTCTACGTGTTACTCATGGAATCACGACACTGCCCAGTTTGATCCTGTCCACTTTGACGATCAACTGCATATTTGCTGGAATGACTCGCCTGCGTACTCACCCGACGGGAAATTCTTTGCATGTTGGTCTGAAAAAGACTCCCATGTCTGAGTCTGGGACGTGCCAACTCGCCAACTCGTTTCCAAGTTTCCAACGTCCGAGGTGTATGACATTGCCTTCTCACCTGCTCTGGTTGAACATCCTCTTGGTGACAGACTCATTGCTCTTAGGTGCACACATGAGAGTGTAATTCGCCTCTTTAATGCCTATAACGGTCATCTGTACGGTCAAATTTTGGGTCAAGAAGATGGAAGTCTGGCGTTTATACGAGATGGAACAGCGTTGGCATACTATTACTCCAACATTGGTCTGAGAACATGGGAAATAGCAGACCTCACAGCTGAGCACCAACATTCCACCGATGGACATGAACTTATGATGCAAGGCATGATGGATGGATGGGTGATGGGTCAGGATGATGAGCCACTGTTTTGGGTCCCAGTCGAGCACAGGAAAGATGTGTATGCACCGCCATGCAGAGTGGTGATTAGGGCTCCCGAAATCTCGACAATCCTGGACATGTCAAACTTACGATTGGGCAGAAAGTGGACAGAATGCATTGACAAAGAATGGTTGAGAGAAATGGGGGAAAAGGAGAATGAGGTGGGAAAACTGTTGGAGTAAGAAACCAAGGTGGGCATTGTCTTCAGTCGAAGTACTTAAGGTGTTGAAATGAATAGGTGAATTGAAGAGAAGGACGATTTCCGCAGAGCTCGCTGCTCCACCGAAGATTTTGCTCTCTTGATCTCTCAAGACGTGTTTTCGCTTTAGAGAGTCGTGCTTGCTGATTCCCTTCACCTCAGCCCTGAATACATGGCAAAATTGCAACCAAGTACTTCCCGATGCAGGACTCGCCGACCCCTTGGCCATCGGAGCGAAGAAATATGTGCATTTTCAACTGTATCGTTCGACAAGACCTCTGCTAGGCCACTCCATCTCGTCCAAGTACCCGTACTACCACCAGACGACATCACACGTCGATTGAAGAAGCCTGAATTTTATCTCTCGACAACGATAACGATACGAGTAGAAATGACTCCTCTGATAACAGAATCTCGTTCCGACTACCAACACACAAGTATTTTGACTCATTCCAATACAACAACAACTACGATCCGACAAAAAATGTCTCCGTCATCGAAGATGACCATGTCAGTCCATTAGAAAAGGAGCCAGTATCATGCTCGCGTCGGATAGAAAGTGGGAAGCCATGAGCGAGAGAGAAATTGGAAAGGGGGGAGACGCCGTTTTGAGTTGTTCGGTTACCGTTCTTATTATTGAACCATTGTTGCGGTCCAAGAAATCATCGTATGGATTGCAAACGGAATCATGTTACAAATCGTATTGTGTTTATAATTTAATATTTCTTCATAATGACAACATAAACTAAATGAAACAAACCTTTCGACTTTGACCAAGCAAGAACAAGCCAAAAAACTGCAGGTTCAAGGAATTCCTACTACTCCTCTTCACCTATGATTCACAACCAGCTCTCAATCCATACAACACTCCTTTTCTCAAAGTTCACATTTACTCTCACTACCATCCTATTCAGAGACGAAAGCGATTGAGTTTGGGCTTTTATTTTGTCGCGCAAAACGAACGGAGAAAAGAATGGTGGTGATGATGAGTTGGGCTAGGAAATTAAAGTTAGCCATTCGAACTGCTATACGACTGGAGTTTTCGATGAAAAAGATGAAAGGGCATGTAGCCCTCTTTCCTAGCTGGTTGTGGGACATCACGAGCCAGTCTGACGACCAGTCTGAGAGCGGCCTGTTTGGCTCAAATTGTCGTCGTTTCTTTCGAAGGAGTGTATCTGAAAACATTGTTCCTTTTTCTCATGAAAAGGTTTCATTTTGTCCAAGTCTCTCACGGACATTTGGGGCATCTTTTTGAAGAGTCTTGTGTATGATAATGGCATGGTTGATCGACTACACCTCAAAGTGACAATTGATGACAGCAAGGTCAATATTCGACTAAGACAGCACCCATAATCTACCATCTGTACGTATCATAAGAGTTGCTATGCAGGGAATATTGTGCTACCCTCACAGTCCCAGAAATGTTCTCATCATGGGGTCACAACTCATGCATGGTCATGTCTCAGTCATGTGTGAAAGGTCATTAACTTATAGTTGGCATAGACTTTGCGTTTGATCGTCTCCATACTACTGTCGCCGTGAAGCCAAACAAAAACGTCGATACATCAGACATCTTCTGTACTTTGTAGAGAAGCTACTAGCGAGACTAAACCGGCTAAATCTGACAGCATACAAATTTTGGATATTGGAAATACAGCCATCGAGATATCATTGGTACCGCAATTTCTTTCCTGTCTGACATCCACTTTAGAAATATATGTTATTGAATCAATAAATACCCTTACCAATATCTCGTCTTCATTGTGATTCCGTTTTCTGTTCTTGCAAGACAGTGGATATACCTCTGGAGCTACCATCATTTCTACATCTCTGTCGACGTCTTTGAAGCCTGATGAATCGAGGGGAGTATCCTTCCATATTTGAATTACTCGCCACCTGTTACTATGACTTGATTCTTACATTATGTGGCTCAATCAATACGAAAAAAAAGTGATGGACAAGCTCACCTCATTGTCGGGGAATATTGAGCGAATGATACCAGTATGAAATTTTTACGGAGTAAATGAAAGATCCAATTCCCAATCGACTTTGTGGGAAGTTTAGGACTCAATAAACGAGGTGGGGTAATGAATGCTGCATCTCCCCTGGGAAATTCTAATGAATGGGAAGCAAAGCATACTCGTTAGATCCCACGTGTAATCTCAAATCTTCTTGGAGAGGTAGGCACGCAATGAGATAATGCGTTACCCAAGTCCGAGACTGCGTGTGGACTGAAGGAGAGCGGATGTCGGATGACAGCAACTGATCGAGCTTGGAAGAATCAGAGACGATGGTGAATTGATCTCAGACAAGATGGCAAACCTCGTCCGACCAGAGACTGAATGCTTCCATGTCGCTAGCGGTCTATACCCCATATGACGATGCGTTGGCACTTGAACAGTACTAGCCTGCCTGGGAGATGCTAGTGTCCCACGAATGGACGTGTAACATCGCTTCATCCTCATCTGTTTCTGTTGGATTTGAAATGGTGAGGAGACCATTTGATGAACCTGAGAGAATGAGAGGCGATGACACGGCGGGATGAAATGATATGGTTGTCATCAGAATGGGTTGAGGAGTATTTATAGAGGGGAGGATCTCTGAGAGAGTTTTAAGAAAATTGTACACTTGGGAATGGAGCCAGAGCAGACAGTACCAATATAGAATGAATGAGTCATCATCCCCAAGTTCTGTCCCAGCGACTACAAGATGAAGCTTCACAACAAAGGAATGTCTTCCGGATTTGTTACTAGAGGCTGCAGGTTGGTTGGCAGGGTGGGCAGCGGGTGGGGTGGTTGACAGTTTTTGTGATACAGAACTAGTTAGGCTGCTCTTCGACATGGTAGAGTGGCCTGGCGGAGGTCTTGTCGAACATTGTAGTTGAATGCAATCTGTAGCGCGTTTACACCAATTTTCATCGGTCGGATGTGTCCTAGGAATTCACTATGCAAAATGATAACTTTGTAAGCATAGGCTTCGGTAGCTCTCTTCTCTTGTTTATAATAGTGGGAATCACGCGTTGTGCTTGTAGTTGTTTGTTTCCCTAGACACATTGTATAAAACAATGTAATCGGTTACTTGATCTAGAGCCGGACAACTGACGACGTCGATCTGCCTAGAGCCTTGTCAGACAGCTAGACGAACTCCACCTCACCCTCGATCAATGACTTGATTCTGCAATCGAGCCAAGTTTTGCAACTTTGCAACAAATTTGAATTTGGATCGATAGCGGCCGAGCGTTTCCTGATATGGTCGCTTGATCTTGATTTGTTTCGCACAATCCGGGCGAGCATACGAGAAAGGTGGACTCTGAAATGGGCGTCTGTGTGTTTATTCCTCCCCTCGCGCACTGGATGCCGCTGTCATCACACGAGTCGCTATGCTGGCAATGTGACGGTTAACTACTCAATTGCGGCAGCGCCGTATCTTAAGTTCATAGAAGTCAACTCCGGCCAAGTCTCCCACATACCCCGCAGCATCTACATCTCCGTGTTCCACCTTGAGTTCCAACACGAATGGCGACACGCTTATCTTTACCAAGGCTGCCCGCGTCGTCCACGACGAGGTAGTAGTATCCGACGACGTGGCAGGCTTGTGCCTGATGCCGCTGAAGTCTACAGTTATCCCTACCCAGTGGTCCCTGCATGGCGTGTATGAGTTCATAAAATCGCTGTTCATATCCGATGTGGAACTTCTCGCACTTATGTGGTGCATGGAGAATGCGATCACTGATCCCATTGATACGTCCAAGTTCGTGATCCTGTACGGCGGTAGTGGAAACGGGAAGTCGACTGTGATCAAGTGCGTCGAGTCTGCCTTGTGAGGCTGCACATCACCTCTTCCGCCCGACACACTGGACAGGCGCG
>Ga0153996_1001261_pt1 | contig 10428 bp, 10 predicted proteins | sample TSNC080MetaG_FD_104728 | JGI IMG/M metagenome (GOLD analysis project Ga0153996, IMG submission 104728) | Attine ant fungus gardens microbial communities from North Carolina, USA - TSNC080 MetaG | ecosystem: Host-associated > Fungi > Mycelium > Unclassified | place: USA: North Carolina, Lumber... | reverse complement strand
TCTACAAAACCGACCCCTCCCGCGGCAAAGACAAAAAAGGAACCGGCCTGGGCCTGGCCATCGTAAAAGAAGCTCTCCAAGCCCACGGCGAAAACATAAATGTAATCAGCACCGAGGGCGTTGGCACTGAATTCATCTTCTCACTCCCGAAAAATTAATCAGTAACCGGTTTACGGTTTCTCAAATGTCACAATTTGACGACAACTTTTTTGCAACCTTCTCCCTATCTTATGCTATGATAAAGGTGCTAATATTATTTATATTTAATAGGGGGTATAAAAAAGTATGGGCGAAGTTCATTATATGATTTCAGAAGCCGAGAAACGAATCGCTGTCAATGCGGACAAGCTGGAACAGTGGGAAGACGATTTCAATCTGCCCATTGGCCGGACCGAAATGGGGCATCGGTTCTATACCGAAGATGACATACAGCTGCTGCGCTGCATCAAGGAGCTGAAACATCAAAAGATTAACGATACCGAGTTAAAGCAGCTGGTACCTGATCTGATTCTGACCAGACAGCAGATCCGATTAAAAAAACACCTGGCCGAGGCTGAACATACTCAGACCAGCCGGGAGTTAAAATTAGAAGATCACCGCACTCTGGCATCTGATGATAAAGAGGAATTGTTGCTTCTGGCTAAAATGATGCAGGAACTGCTGGAGAAAAACAATGTGGTTCTGGAAGAAGCGGTGTGCAGCGGAGTCAGTGAAAAGGTGACCAAGAGTATTGAGTTCCTGCTGCAGGCGAAAGAACGCACGGAAGAAGAACGTTACCGCAGCCTGGATCACCTGATCCGGCAGCAGCAGACAGCCCGCCGTGAATCTGCTAAGGGGACGACACTCAAGCGGCTTTTCAAAATACTTAGCGCAACATAAATAAAATACCTGGTGACGGTACAACAATACGAGTTGTACCGTTTATTCATGTACGGCGTTTTGGATGAGGATATCAATAAAATGTTTTTCCCTGTCACTCAGTACCGTGTTCACATTCTTAATCCAATAGATATTCCAGTTAAATGGCAGCATATAAGGAACCGCTACAAGACCCTCATATAATGCTTGCGATCCAATTGATGAGATGGCTGTAAAAAGTGCATCGGTATTACAGACAAGGTGATATGTACTATGCATATTATGCATAAAAATCGTCTTTCTATAAAGGTTTTTTTGATGCAGTGAAAAGACATTGTTATTTGGCATTTCTTTTTCGAGACGAAACGGTATGACAACCGGATAATCCTGTACATCATTATCGCTTAAATGATGATGTTTCGATAGCGGGTGATCCTTACGCATAATAATTTGACTTTGAGATTGTGTAAGGAAATGATATTCTATATTTTTGCTGTCCAGATCAGACTTCCATATGGAATCATTTATATCAGCAGTAACAATAATGCCAATACTGGCTTTCCCCAATACGATGTCATTGACCACATCACTAGAAATACCTTCGAGTATACAGGAGGTCTCTTTTCCAGCCCCGCCTTCTTCCACAACCATACCATAATGATTAAATAATTCAACAGCGCTCTGGTAGACAAATGGCAGTTTGGTGGTAGAGAGCCGCAGCATGGCATTTGGATTGGGATTGCAATAGGTATTTTGCAGTCTATTAACATGCGAAAGAATCAATTGCGCCTGGGAGATGAATTCCCCGCCTTCAGGAGTGAGGGTAATCCCTTTGTTTGAACGCAAAAATATTATAATAGAATATTCTGTTTCCAGATCTTTAATAATTCCGCTGAGCGTGGGCTGAGAGATATGAATACTTTCTGCGGCCCTTGAAATCGATCCGAGACGAGCAACTTCAACAACGCATGTTAACTGATGAAAGGTCATATTCTAACTCCTTATCAATAAAAATTTGAATTAATTTTAACACATATATAGGGATTTTCCTATAGTTACTATTGAATAAAAATATTATACAAACTTTTAAATACCATGTTAAATTTATTGTAAAAGAAAACAGGAGTGAGAAAAGGAGGAGTAAGTTTATGGATAACAAACAAGACGAAACACAGCTGCAAGAAGAAAAAATTGGGCTTGGTGCCTATATTGCACTGGTGTTCGCATTATTGTTTTTCTCCGGAATTTTTGGTGAGATAAGCAAAATAGGGAATGGTGAATGGAGTTGGCTAGGTGCATTTGATTATGTAACTCTATGCGGAAAATTTGGAAATCTCGGTGCATTGACCGAGGGCAGCGGTACTTTAGCGGCAAATTTTCGCGGTGTAGACGGCAGCGGGCCAAAGGATGCTTTTCTGTTTGCAATAACACTAATCCCTTCCGTTATGTTTGCGCTCGGGGTTGTGAGAATCATTGAAAATTATGGCGCATTGAAGGCCGCCAGCAAGTTACTGACGCCAATCCTTCGCTTTATATTAGGGGTGCCTGGATGCAGTGCATTATCACTGGTAAGCAATTTCCAATCCTCAGATGTTGGTGCAACAATGATCGCAAATCTAAAACGCAATGATATGATCACTGAAAAAGAACAATTGATACTGACCGCTTTTGAGTATTCTTCACCTGCAATAATGGTCAACTATTTTTCGATCGGCGCAGCTGTATTAGCATATCTGGAGATTCCTTTGTTAGTCCCGATGTTAATCATTATAATCTGCAAGTTTATCGGCGGAAACATTATGCGGATAATTGCTGATCCCTTACTAAAAAGAGTTAAATAAATATACCTATAAGGAGAGAGGAGAACATTTATCATGGGACAACCGAAGGAAAAATTTATGGCAGCATTTAACGGCGGAGCTTATTCAGGGTTGATGATCGGTGTAAAAAACATTATACCAAATTTGGTATTCGCTTATGCTGTTATGGAATTTCTTAACATCACAGACTTAATTCATTATGTGGAGCTTATTTTCAGACCTGTTATGTCATTATTCGGCCTGCCCGGGGCCGCAGCAGCAGCATTGCTGATGGGATTTCTTACAACGAGCGGAGGTCTTGGAATAGTCGCTACATTAGTAATAAGCGGAACAATCACAGCCGATCAGGTAGCAATGCTTCTGGTGGGAATCATGTGCCTTGGTGCATCAATACAATACATCGGAAGGGTGCTGTCAGTAGCTGAAGTGCGGCCTAAACTGTATCCGGTAATGCTAATCATTAATGTGATAAATGCCTTTATCGGCATGACCATTGTACGACTCATCATATAATAACTGCACCTCAATAATGAGCAATACATAAAGGAGGATTCAAATGGACTTCTATTCGAGAGCGCAAGAACTCAAATCAGAATTAATCAGGCACAGACGAACAATCCACCAGTTAGCAGAAGTTGGAATGGAGCTGCCGAAAACGACAGATTATGTCATAACCCAGCTGAAAAATATGGGCTATCAGCCCATAGAAATTATGAACAGCGGGATTGTGGCCACCGTCGGCAGCGGGGGAAAAACCTTTTTACTCAGAGCGGATATGGATGCCTTACCGATGGGCGAAGAAACCGGTCTTGATTATGCTTCTGAAAACGGTAACTGTCACGCCTGTGGACATGATACACATACCGCTATGCTGCTCTGTGCAGCAAGACTGTTAAAAGAAGCCGAGACAGAGCTTAAAGGAACTGTAAAATTAATGTTTCAGCCGGGCGAAGAACTCCTATGCGGAGCCGCAGCGATGATTGAAGCAGGGGTGTTGGAAAATCCCAAAGTGGACCGTGCAATGGCCTTTCATGTCAGAAGTACCGATCCCAAGGGTGTCAGTTACATTTATGGCCCACGTGCGGCTTCTGCAGGCAACTTTGCAATTACCGTTCACGGTGCTGCAACACACGGGGCGATGCCCTATAACGGTGTTGATCCAATTGTCATAGGTTCACACATCGTTTTAGGTCTTCAGGAATTGATCAGCCGGGAAATTTCTTTTACCAAAGGAGCTGTTCTGACAATTGGACAATTCACCTCCGGCAGCAGCTGCAATGTTATTCCAGCCACCGCGGAAATAAAGGGTACCATGCGTTCATTTAGCAATGAAACCCGGGAGCATCTGCTCAAACGGGTACCAGAAGTAGCAGGGGATATCGCCAAAGCATATCGGGCAGCCATAGATTTCGAGTGGCTGTGCGACGTCCCGGTTTTAATGAATGACGAAACGTTCACAGACCAGATACGATCTTATATTGAAGACCTCAGCGATGGACACTTCGACGTCTTCAGCTGTGAACCAACAACCGGGTCAGAGGATTTTGCATTGCTGGCAAATAACGTGCCGTCCAGTATGTTTAGTTTTTGTGCACCATACCCGGATGAAACCAAGCGATATCCGCTCCATAATCCAAAGGTTTTATTTGATGAAGATTTCTTGCCAACCGGTTCAGCGGTACTTGCTGAGAGCGCTACGCGCTGGCTGGCAGATTATGCTTAGCAACAAAAAACAGCTGTGGAATTGTCCACTGCTGTTTTTCTTTTGCATCCTTATTCAGCTATGATAGCTCCTGTGGGACAGGCTGAAGCGCATGCTCCGCAGTCTACACAGGAATCAGCGTCAATTTCATAGTGGCTGTCGCCCTGAGCGATTGCCCCGATCGGACATTCTGCTTCGCAAGCACCACAGCTTACACATTCATCATTAATTACGTGTGCCATTAGTCAATCCTCCTTTTTGATTGATAGATAATTCTATCAAGATATGATTACATTCTAATACAAATATATTAATTATACAAGTTTTAATCTGCTCTTATTTCAATACAACAGATTGGAAGAATTATCTAAAATATCCTAAAATTTTAAGAAAAACTTTCAAAAGTTTTCACCCTTTTCTACGCTTTTTAGTGTATAGTATTTGATGTAAGTCAGAAGACATTTATTTTGGGGGATAATTATTATGAAAAACAGCACTAAAATAATTGTATGTATATTATGCGTGATGCTTCTGTTCAGTGCCTGCACAAGCGCTGACAGCCAGGAGGAGAAGACGAAAGATACCGCCGCCGAGGCAGTTGCAAACGAAAACCAGAGCAACCTGGACGTAATTCAGCCGACCGCTTACGGAAATGTGGACGACCTGGATTTAGAACCGGGTTCTTACATTTCGGTGATTGGCCGATCGGGCAGCGGCGAATTTTGGAAGGTTATCGAAAGCGGAGCACAACAGGCAATTAATGATATTAATGAGCATCTGGGCTATACCGGTGAAGACAAAGTTAAGTTGGCCTACAGCGGTCCCAGTACCAAAGACAGTGTAGATGAGCAGGTGAATATTCTGGATGAAGAGCTGGCTCTTTATCCGGCTGCAGTTGCTATTGCCATCGTAGACTCCACCGCCTGCGGGGTTCAGTTTGATCTGGCCGCAGAAAATGATATCCCGATCATCGCATTTGAATCAGGCAGTGATTACGAAAATATCCAATCGATGATCTCCACCAACAATATAGAATCAGCACATACTGCAACCGCTAAGCTGTGCGATGCAATTGAGGGAAACGGGAAAATTTTATTATTTGCCCACGATTCATATTCCACATCGGCAATCGAAAGAGTCCAGGGGGTTACCCAAAGAATCGAGAATGAACAGCCTGATGTCACTATCGATGGAATATATTACCTCGATCAGCTGGATGAAATCAGACAGCAGATCACAGATGAGCGCAATGCAGAAGACGAAACGGCCGCTGCGGAAGGTGACGGTGAAACGATACCCGTTCCGGTACCGACACCAGCACCCGAACCGGATGAGGTTGCCACCGCTGATATCACCGACGAAGAAGTATTCGCCTATATTTTAGAACAGCATCCTGATGCCAAAGGCTCCATAACCACCGACGCTGACACTACTCAGACCGTTCTAACAGCAGTCAAAGCAGCCAAACTGAGTTCATTTAAAATGGTTGGTTTTGAAGGTGGAACAAAACAGCTGGCTGCTCTGGGAAGCGGTGAGTTAAGCGGGCTGATCGTTCAGAATCCATATGGAATGGGCTATGCATCGGTAGTAGCAGCCGCCAGATCAGCCTTAGGACTAGGTAACGAGGCAGTGGTAGACTGCGGTTATATATGGGTTGATAAAGACAATGTCGATACCGATGCAATTCAAAAACAACTATATTAAATAAAAAGGTTGTCCTGGGGAAGTTTTTCCGTCAGACAACCTTTTTTAATAGTCGACATTCTCTCTTGTCGAATTGGCAAATTTAGTATAGTTGGGAAGCCAGGTCAGATTTACCGTACCGATCGGACCGTTTCTCTGTTTCGCGATAATAATCTCGGCCTGGTTCGGGGTTTCTGTATCTTTATTATAATAATCATCACGATAGATAAACATAACAACGTCGGCATCCTGCTCAATCGCCCCCGATTCACGCAGGTCAGAAAGCATGGGCCGATGATCCGGCCGCTGCTCAACCGCCCGGCTGAGCTGAGAAAGCGCAATTACCGGAACAGAAAGTTCCCTCGCCAGCCCCTTCAGTGCCCGGGAGATATCAGATATCTCCTGCTGCCGCGAATCGGTCCGGCTGCCGACGCTGGCTGACATCAGCTGCAGATAATCGATGATGATCATATCAAGCCCGTGTTCCATCTTATATTTACGGCATTTAGAGCGCATTTCCGAAATAGAGATACCCGGCGTATCGTCTATGATCAGTTTAGATTTTCCAACGATTCCGGCCGTTTCTATCAATTTCTCCCAGTCCGAATCTTTAAGATTACCAGTTCTGAGAGACTGGGAATCGACCTGTGACTCCAAGGCAAATAAACGGTTAACCAGCTGCTCCTTTGACATCTCCAGACTAAAGATGATCGCCGGACGATCAGCGTGAAATGCGACATGCTGCGCAATATTCAGGACAAACGCCGTCTTTCCCATCGAAGGCCGGGCCGCCACCAGAATCAGGTCGGAAGGCTGCAGACCGGACATCTTATAATCCAGATCGATAAATCCGGTCGGAATACCGGTAATATTTCCTTTGGTTTTGGATGCTTTTTCGATCGCTTCCAATGCATTTAACACAACATCTCTGATCGGCACATAATCGCCTGTATTACGGTTCTGGACCAGTTCAAACACCCGTTTCTCAGTGGTTTCCAGCACCGCCTCCAGCGGTTCCTTACCTTGATAGCAGATGTTTGCAGTCTCTTCATTAAGCCTGATCATCTTCCGCAAAATCGCTTTCTCGGCGACGATCTCAGCATAGTATTTCACATTTGCCGAAGTAGGTACTGCTGCCAGCAGCTCTCTGGCATATTCCAGACTGCTGACCTCTTCGGGTACATCTTTTTCTTTCAGCCGCTCCTGAAGGGTGATCAGATCAACCGGTTTTCCTTCATTAAACAGCTCCACAATGGTATCAAACACAATCCCGTAAGCAGACTGATAGAAGTCTTCTCCGCTGATAATCTCGGCAGCTACCATTATGGCGTCCTTATCCATCAGCATTGCGCCGACCACCGACTGCTCAGCCTCAATACTGTGCGGCATCACTCTTTTGATGAGTGCTTCGTCCATCTTCTACCTCCCTAAGCTTCGTTCACAACCACCTTCAGGTCAGCTGTTACTTTTGGGTGCAGCTTTATCGGTACAGTATGGGTTCCCAATGTCTTGATGGTCTCTTTCAGCTGAATCTTCTTTTTATCAACATCATATCCCATCTGGTCTTTGACCGCTTCCGCAACCTCTTTCGCCGCAATGGAACCAAAGGCCCGTCCACCTTCGCCGGTCTTAATGCTGAGTGTAATCTGCCCGGCTTCAATATCGCTTTTCAGCGACTGTGCTGCTTCCAGCAGTTCCTGAGCCTGTTTATCATCATGGGCTTTTTTCAGCTTCAGATCATTAAGGTTCTTGCCGCTCGCTTCTATTCCAAGCTTCTTCGGCAGGATAAAATTTCTGGCATAGCCGTCGTTAACATTAACAATTTCACCTTTTTTGCCCAGTGTCTTAACATCTTCAAGCAATATAAATTTCATATTAAATATCTCCTTTTTTCAGCATTTCATCGAGAGTTTCCTTCAGAATCCGGACCGCCCGGGAAATATCTGTATAATCAAACTGAGTTCCAGCGCTGTTCATGTGTCCGCCGCCTCCGAGGTTCTCCATAATAATCTGAACATTGATCTCATCGATAGAGCGGGCACTGACATAAATGCGCTCCCGATATACCGTCAGCACAAAGGAAGCTCGAACCCCTTCAATATTGAGCAGTTCATTTGCCACCTGGGCACCGATGATGGTCGGGCTGTCGATCTCCAGTTCCTCACTGGATGCAATGGCAAATTCCTCACGGTACATCTCAACATTACTGATGATCTCTGCTTTGGCTCTATACGCGTCCATGTCATCGCGGAAAATCTTCCGCACATAGGTCAGGTCAGCACCATTACGGCGCAGGTACGCCGCCGCTTCAAAGGTCCGCACACCGGTGCGGTTCATGAAATTATTTGTGTCCACCATAATACCAGCATACATACAGCTGGCTTCAATCCGGGATAATTTGATATCTTCTTCGATGTACTGCACCACCTCGGTAACCATCTCACAGGCCGAGGACGCATATGGTTCGATATACGAAAGGACGGTGTTTTCAATCGGCGTACTGCTCTGTCGGTGGTGGTCCAGTACCACAATTGTCTTACCCATCTTAAGCAGCCGCTCACATTCTGTAATATCCGGCTTGTTGGTGTCAACCACCACAACCATGGTATTATCATCTACAATATCATCCACATCTTTCGATTGAATAAATAAATCTTTCGGATAAGCCGAATCCTGCGAAAAGGTATCATAGAACTGGCGGATTGAAGTAGTCACTTCATTAATAATGATGTGCGCCTTCTTATCCATCGCATCAGCAACCCGATATATCCCGATCGCCGCTCCAAATGAATCAACATCACCCAGTTTATGCCCCATGATGATCACCTTATCTTTGGTCATCATAATTTCACGCATGGCTTCTGCTTTAACCCTGGCTTTTACTCTGGTATTCTTAGAGGTCTGTTCCCGCTTACCGCCGTAATAGGTAATCCCCTCCTGTTCCTTAACCACCGCCTGGTCACCACCCCTGGCCAGAGCCAGATCAATAGCTGCCCGGGCATAGTTAGATGTCTGAGAGTAGGATTCACCGTGGAGGCCGAGACCGATACTGAGAGTAGCCGGCATACCATTACCGATATTGATATCTTTGACTTCCTCCAGCAGCGAAAATTTATCTGCTTCCACCTCTTTAAAATAACGTTTTCGAATGGCAATAAAATATTTATCTTTTTCTAATTTCTTGACAATACCGTCAGCGTGACGGAAATACTGGTTAATCTTTCGGTCGATCAGTGCTACTAAAAGCGCCTGACGCACCTCTTCCACGCTTTCCATAACTTCATCATAGTTGTCGATATACACCAGTCCGGCCATCAGTTTCTGGTCTTCATGTTTGCGGATATATTCAGTCAGCTCGGTCACATCGCGCAGATAGATGGCGATAAAATACTCTTTTTCCGCCGGAAGAGCCAGCAGCTGCTCGGCATCGCTGAATCCATGAACCGCAACCCTGGTCATCTCCACAAGGTAGGTATGATCGTCATATTCCACCTGCAGTTCTACCGATTGTCCGTCTTCCTGCGGAAATACACTGCGGTTGAGTTCAGAAACATACTTGCTCAGATAAGTATCGGCTTTATAATCCTGGCCCAATACGGTAATAAACTGATTATTCGCCCACACGATCTTACCGTCATCGAGCAGAATCGCATAAGGAATGGTCAGCTCCCGCAGCAATGTGTTCTGTACCACTCCGTATTGGGCGGCAAACTCAACCAGATCGGAAAAGATGTAGGACTTATTGTAGAAATACAGAAAAACCGCAATAATTATATAAACCACAATGAAGGCAGCCAGCATCAGCCCTGCCTTCTTATCCACCTGATAAATCCAGATATCCATTGCGATCAGCAGCAGCGACATAAAAGCCGGCCACTGCATATACAGCTTGAGTTTACCTCGTAATTGTACTTGTTGTTTCATAAACTTCCTCTTTTACTGATAACCATTCGGATTATCTGACTGCCATCTCCATGTATCCTCACACATTTCGGCTAATCCGCGCTTCGCTTCCCAGCCTAATTCATCACGGGCTTTGGCCGGATCGGCATAGCACATGGCAATATCTCCCCCCCGCCGCGGCTTCATCTCATAGGGGATCTCTTTACCGCATGCTATGGAAAATGCATCAATCATATCCAATACGGAATATCCTATCCCGGTACCCAGATTATAAACTGCCAGGCCCGGATTTTCAAATAATTTCTCAATTGCTTTGACATGGCCGTCAGCCAGGTCAACTACATGGATGTAATCACGCACACCGGTTCCGTCCGGAGTATCATAATCGTTTCCGAATACTCCCACCTTATCCAGTTTCCCGACGGCAACCTGAGAGATGTAAGGCATCAAATTGTTGGGAAG
>Ga0153996_1001259_pt1 | contig 10432 bp, 11 predicted proteins | sample TSNC080MetaG_FD_104728 | JGI IMG/M metagenome (GOLD analysis project Ga0153996, IMG submission 104728) | Attine ant fungus gardens microbial communities from North Carolina, USA - TSNC080 MetaG | ecosystem: Host-associated > Fungi > Mycelium > Unclassified | place: USA: North Carolina, Lumber... | reverse complement strand
TCGCGCGGACGCCGTATTGCCCGGTAGATTTTGTGCCTGCTGTCCCGTCTTGCGCGTTGTTCGCGAGAGTGGCCGCAGGGTTCGGTTCCAGCCATGTTGTGCCGGAGGGCGCGGGCGTTGTCGGGGTGTAGGAACTGCCGCCGCTGTCGCTGGATGAGCCGCCGGAGGAGCTGGTGGGATTGGTGGGATTGGTGGGGTCGGAGGGGTCGGTGGGGTCGGTGGGGTCGCCGCCTGTATAGGAAAAATTAGCGACTAAGCTGCGGTCTCCGCTCACGGTGAAGGTGTAGCTGGCGCTGGTGCTGACCACAGTGCCGCCCTCCGTCCAGTTTGTGAAGCGGTAATTGCTGTTTGCGGTGGCCGTGACAGTGTGGCTGCTGCCCGATGTAACCGGGCCGCCGCCGCTCACCGAGCCGCCGCCGCTGGATGATACACTGATGGTGTAGAACGGCAAATTGCCCACCGTCAATATGCCGTTCACATAGGTAATCGTTGTTTCGTAGTTGCCCGTGGCCGGAACCGCCGCGCCGCTGGGGGTGATGGTGTACGTTCCCGCGACGCTCATATTGGCGTTGCTGGTCAGCGTGGGAATGGTCGCCAGCGTTTCGCCGGTGGCAAGGCCCGACGTCTGATAGGTGTAGTCCGGTTCCGGGCCGCCCACCGTGGCGGTTTTGTTGTCGGCCGTGATGGTGATTTGTGCTTTTGTGATATTGGCGCTGGCGAACACCGGCTGCGCTGTTGGCGCGTTGTAGTTTCGGTGTTCCTCAATGCCCCATCCGCTGGCGGTGACGGCAATGCCGTTTGCCACATTCGCACTGGCAAAGACCGCCGTGCCTTCTGTCACGATCACGGTGTCACCGCCGCCGACGCCGTTCAGTGCGGGGTAGGTGGCAACCGTGGCGGCGGCGGTGCCGTCATAGGGCTTGTCGTTCACCGTACCGTCCTCGTTCCATGTGAGGGTGATTTTGTTTACTGTTACGTTCAGGGGGATAAAGCCCTCGTTCGCGCCGTTTTTGTAGGCAATGCCGGGGCCGTCCTGTTGGTCTATATACCAATAAGCCTCCGCGCCGCTTGCGGGCAGGATAGACAGGCCAGTCGAGGCATAGACTGTCCCCTCCGCGCCGCTCCAGCGGATTACTATGCCGGTGCCGCTCGGCCCCGTCCATGAGCTGGGATAGACCACGCTATCATTGCTCGTGCCTTGCCCGAACACCAGCCCGCCGGTCATGGTAAAGCTGCCGGAGTAGCCGACAAACACACCGCCGCCGGCATTGGCAGCCTCGTTGCCGGAAATCACCGCGCCGCCGCTCATTTCAAAGCTGGAATCGTAGACATCCACCCCGCCGCCGTATCTGGTAGCCGTGTTGCCGGAAATCACGCCGCCGCTCATGGTAAAGCTGCCGTAGAGTTCCACCCCGCCGCCGTCGACAGCCTTGTTGTCGGAAATCACCGCGCCGCCGCTCATGGTAAAGCTGCCGAAACTCATGACATACACCCCGCCGCCGTTGGTAGCCTCGTTGTCGGAAATCTCGCCGCCGTTCATGACAAAGCTGCCGTAGTAGACATACACCCCGCCGCCGTTGTCGGTAGCCGTATTGCCGGAAATCTCGCCGCCGCTCATGGTAAAGCTGCCGGAACTGGTGAAATATACCCCGCCGCCGTCGGCAGCCGTGTTGCCGGAAATCACAGCGCCGCCGCTCATTTCAAAGCCGCCGCCGTTTGTGACATACACTCCTCCGCCTTCAGCAGCCGTATTGCCGGAAATCTCGCCGCCGCTCATGGTAAAACTGCTGCCGTGAAAGTTGACATGCACCCCGCCACCGTAGGTGGCCTTGTTTTCGTAAATCTCGCCGCCGCTCATGGTAAAGCTGCCGCTTTCGACAAACACCCCGCCGCCGCCGCGAGCTGTGTTGTCGGAAATCACGCCGCCGTTCATGGTTAAGCTGCTGCCGTTGCCGTTGACAAACACCCCGCCGCCGTCGTATTCTGCCGTGTTGCCGGAAATCTCGCCGCCGTTCATGGTTAAGCTGCTGCCGGAAGCGATGACATACACCCCGCCGCCGCTGTATTCTGCCTCGTTGCCGGAAATCTCGCCGCCGCTCATGGTAAAGCTGCCGGAGTCGGTGACATACACCCCGCCGCCACCGTCTGCCATGTTGTCGGAAATCACACCGCCGCTCATGGTAAAGCTGCCGCCGGAACCGTAGACATACACCCCGCCGCCGATGGTTGCTCTGTTGTTTGTCAGCACCGCGCCGCTGTTTATTGTCAGTGAACCCCCGACATACACAAGCGAATGTGTGTTGGTGCTATACGTTTCCTTTTCCCCGTCCAGAGTGATATTCTCCAGCACAAGCTCCGCGCCGGTGGACACTTGGAGCAAATGGGAATTAATGACAGCCCGCTTTAGCGTCCCGCCCGTGATGGTGAGTGTGTGGTCGGTATTGGTGATTGCGGGAAGTGCTGCGGTTATGTTTATGCTGTCGCTGACCATGATGGTCATATCATTGCTTCCGGCGTTGAAATTGTTGATAGCACTTTCCAGCGCCTCAAAGTTTAACACAGGTACAACTGACAGCGACATGATGCCGCCAAGCATCTGCGGCGGCGCGGCGTCCGCCTCCACCGTCACGGTGAAGGTCGGCGCATTTACGCCATCGGCCAGTATGTAGCCCGCGCCAAGCGACCCGGTAAAGCCGTAGTCGCCGGAGGTATCGCCGTCGTAGCCGTCCTCGTCCGTCCATTCCACAGGAACGTCGGCGGTATCGGTTTCCCCCTCCACCGTGGCGCTCAGATTTTCCGGCAGGGGAAGATCATCGTAAGATGTCCCCAGCGGCACCGTGGCGGTTACGGCAGGCGTGGAGAAGCCCAGCACCGTTACAAAATCGGTGGGCGTGGCCGGTTCCCTCGTACCGCCCTGCGCGTAGGCCGTTAGCGCCGTCACCGGCGTTGTGGTCAGCATTAACGCAACGCACAGAACCATTGCCAGTATCCGTTTTACAGCTAAAGTATTCGTTTTCATCCTAAACTGCCTCCTCTTTCCGTGAATAGCAAAAGCACCCGCGCACGGTTTTTATCGTCCTCTATCAGTAAAATTGTTTTTCCGTTCATAGCCTGTGTCCGGCCTCCTGTCCTCCGTATACCGGGACGGTGAAGGTTACCGCCGTGCCTTTTCCCGGTTCGCTCTCAATTTTGATTGTTCCGCCGTGGGCCTCCACAACGGTTTTGCAAATATACAGCTCGTAGCCTGTGCCGCCCTTGCCGGACATCCCGCGCTCCAATACGGCGGGCAGAAGCTCCGGCTCTATGCCGTCGCCGGTGTCGGAAACTTGCACGGTGATAACCGAGCCGCCATGCTCCGCCGTGACGAATACCTGTCCGTCCCACGTATGGTCCACCGCGTTAACAAGCAGGTTCGCCATCACCTGTGCAAAGCGGTCATGCTCCACAAACACATCCGGCAGGCCGGGTTCGATCTTCACCCGTAAGGTATTGTTGTGCTTTTCCATCGGCAGCCGGAACGCCTTGGCGGTGCTCTCCAGCAGGGCGGCGAAGTCCACCCGCTTCCGGTTCTCGGCAATGCCGTTCATGGCGGCAAGGCTGACCATGCCGCTCACCATACGCCCCAGCCGCTGTGTTTCCTCCCGAACGGTGTCGAGGGCGTCGCGCGCTTCGGCAAGGTCGCCGCCGTCCCTGCCGATCTCCATGTCGGCAAAATCAATGCCGGTGGCGATCACCGTCAGCGGGGAATTCATTTCATGGCTCATGTCCCGCAAAAATTCGGTTTTCATCCGGTTTAGGCCGTCCAGCGCGGCGTTGTGCTCGGCAAGGCGCTCGTTGGCGCAGAGCAGCTCCGCCGTGCGCTGGGCAACCTTTTCCTCCAGCGCCTCGTTCGACCGTTCCACGGCGGTAATAGCCCGCGCGTAACGGTCGGACAGCAAAACGATATGAGCGACGACAAACACCGTGTTGGCAATGACTGTCAGATGCGGAAACCAATCCGTCAGCAACGCGGAGAAAACAGAAACGACCGCGTAGAGTAAGAGCGAAGCCAAATATAAAAGGTGCAGCTTGTTTTCTCGCAGGCCCCGCGACGTAACCACCACGAAAACACAGTAAGCGTCCACGAAAACCGTCAACAGCAAAAGCGGCAGGTTTACCGTTAGCGTATTGACGCCATTATGAACAGCGACGGTGGCAAGGGCGTACACGATTGCCACAACCGCGTTCAGATATGGGAGCCGCTTCTTGTGGTTTGGCGCGGCGAATATCTCGAAAATAAAGCATATAATCCCGATGATGCTCAAGCCGATGGCCGGATAGCGGATGCAGAGCGCCGCGCCGTAAGTTATACCCGGCACTAAACCCATCAGTGTCATGCTTCCCTCCATCACAAGGAAACGCGCCCCCGTACCGACGCAGAACAGCGCGAAATACAGAGAAGCATTTTCCACGCGCCGGAACAGACACAGCGTAGACGCATATATCGCCATCATAATCATGCCGCCCGACGCGAAGCCGGTGATCGCCCATATGACCGCCGGGTTTACGGCTGCGCCTCCGGGTCGAAGCGTCAGATAATATAATAGGAATCCAAGATAAGCGAGAACGAGTATCGAATACAGCGCGGCCTGCGCGCGGCGTCTCATACCTTCACCCCGCTTCCCGGAACATGGACCTCGCGGGGTATGGCAAAAACCGTGTTTCTTGTTCTGAGCTTTGGAAAAATCTTGCTTGCCTTCATGCCATGTGCCTCCTTATATCCCAAATCTGCGACGTGTCTCTTCCAACAGCTCGGAGTTAAAGCCCGGTCCCCAATTTGTGCGAAACACATAAACGCCGCCACTTTTAAGCTCTATCCACGAGAAACCGCCTGCCGCCGCGTTAAGCCGCATTGCAGCCCTGCCAATATCCCCCCGCGCCGCCTGCCGCGTTTCCGGCGTATCAGGGCAGCGAGGCGAAACCCACACGGATGCGTAGATTTGCTCAAAGGACAGACATTCGCCCTCACGGCGCGCCATAAACAGGAGCGCGTTAAATTCATTTTCGGAAAAGATAAGCTCTCTGTTTATCGTAGTTATGCGGTTTTTATGTAATTCAAAATTCAGCGGCCCGTAACACTCGCAGCGTTCCGGCTTGCCGGGCGCGCTGTTTTTCACAGATGGATTCATCCCGTAAATATCCCCTTTCAATAGAAAAAGCGCCCGTGGGCGCTAAAAGCAATCCTATTTTAATATACAATATTCAGAGGGGAAAGTGGGCGAATGTTTCTAAATCAAAATCTTCGAATGAAATATGTCCAATTCATTGCGTCGATATGGGCGGTTATTTGTACATTATCACGGTTCTCCACGCTCAAAGCAATACCCTGCTCCGCGCGTACTTGATACGGTATAGCCGCAGCCCACAAGCTTTTTCCGCAGATTGGACACCGCTACCCTAAGCGCGGTCGCGTCCCCAATCATCGGCTGGCCCCACACGGCTTCATAGACTTGTTCCGCGGTCATAACGCGGCTCTCATTCTGCACAAAGTATTGCAGCAGATCATATTCCTTCGGGGACAGCCCCATGCTCACGCCGTTCACATACGCTTCACTGGAGATGGGCTTGAGCGTCAGCGTTCCTTTCGTCAGGATTTCCGGCACCTGCTCCGTCCTTTCCAGCAGGCGCCAGGTACGCATCAGCAGGATTTTGAAGGTGTACGGCTTCGGCAGGTAATCGTCACAGCCGCTGTCAAAGCCTTTCTCTACATCCGAGTCTTCGCCGTAGCCGGTAAGGAGCAGCACCGGGATATTTGAGGTCTGCCGGAGTTCTTTCAGAAAGTCCAGCCCGTTGCCGTCCGGCATCCCTATGTCGAGTATGATCGCGTCCGGGCGGCTGCCGTCTGCCGGCTCGTGTCCGTCAAGATACTTCCACGCTGCCGAAAGCGTCATAGCGGTAGCTATGGCAAAGCCTTCGTCCTCCAGCATCTCCTTATTATAATTTTGAACCTCCTGGCTGTCCTCTACGAGTAAAAGAGTTTTTCCGTTCATAGCCTGTGTCCGGCCTCCTGTCCTCCGTATACCGGGACGGTGAAGGTTACTGTCGTGCCTTTTCCCGGTTCGCTCTCAATTTTGATGGTGCCGCCGTGAGCCTCCGCAACGGTTTTGCAGATATACAGCCCGTAGCCTGTGCCAGCACCGGACTGTCCGGCGACCCTGCCGGATACGCCTCGCTCAAATACTTTTGGCAGAAGCGGCCGCTCTATGCCATCGCCGGTGTCGCTCAGACGCACGGTGATAAACGCGCTGTCAAAATCCGCCGAGAGGATAAGCTGTCCGTCCCGCGTGTGATCCGCCGCGTTTGTAAACAGATTAGCCATGACTTGCGCGAATCTGTCGCTTTCAACAAACACGTCCGGCAGGCCGGGCGCAATCTCCACGGACAGACGATTATTTCTCTGCTCCAAAGCCGGCCGGAACGTCTCGGCGCTGTTTCGGAGCAGGGCGGCGAAGTCTATCCGTTTACGGTTCTCGCTGATCTCACTCATGGACGCCAAATTCACCATGCCGCCCACCATGCGCCCAAGCCGCTGCGTTTCCTCCCGGATATTGTCAAGCGCGGCGGCGGCTCTCTCCAAGTTGGCGCTCTCCTTATGGATTTCCCTGTCCGCAAAATCAATGCCGGTGGCGATCACCGTCAGCGGCGCTTTCATTTCATGGCTCATGTCCTGCAAAAATTCGGTTTTCGTTCGGTTTAGCTTATCCAGCAGTTCGTTTTCGCTTATTGCACGGGAATAACGGTCGGACAATAAAATGGTGTGGACGATAATAAGTACGGAATTGGAAATAACGGCCAAATTAGGGAATGTACCGGGAGACAGGGCGGTGAATATGCTTATGCCGATAAACAATAGCACAGATACAAAATGCAGCTTGCATATTTTGTTTGTCCGAAAGCCCGGCGATTTTGCAATCATAAAAAGAATATGAATAAAATTGATTTCCGAAACTAACAGCAGGGCGACCCTCGTAATAAACAAGTCGCCTATCAGAGCGGTAATGATAGCGCCCGCGCCATGTATAATGGTTATTGCCGCTATAAAATAAGGCAGCTGCTTTTTGTAATTCGGCGTGGCGAAAAGCTCAAAGTTCAAACACACTATTCCGATTACGGTTATCCCGATTGTAACGCCGTATATATTGATAGCGGCAACATCAGACAGTCCCGGAAAAATCTCGGTGAGTATCACATTGCCCTCCGCGACAAGAAAACGTATCCCGCCTGCAAAGCAAAACAGCGCGAAGTATAGCATGGCTTTTTCCCCGCGCCGAAAAAATGAAAGTGTCACCGCGTAAACCGCCATCATAATCATACCGCCCGAAACAAAGCCTATGAGCGATTTTATAACAACGGGGTTTCCGTCCGCGCCTCCGGGACGGAGCGTCAGAAAATAAAAGAGAAAACCGAGGTAGGCGAGAATGAATATCGAATACAGCGCGGCCAGCGCGCGGCGTTTCATACCTTCACCCCGCTTCCCGGAATATATTTGTAACCCCTGCCGGTCAGGTATTCGTGATTGGCCGCTTGTATTTCGGCGTTGTTCTCAATGTGCAGAATTTTATTCATGCGTGGTCTCCTCCTTTTTGGGATGTCGGCGGTTGTTTTTCCGTAAGTCCTCCGGCTTCGTGGCGTCCTTCGGTATCAGCCACAGGTTGCCTATTTTCACCGCGCCGGGAACACGGTCCCTTGCTATATGGATAACGACCATCCGCTCGGTGACGCCCCATGCCTGTGCCGCGTTTCTCACGGTTATATAGCCGGTTAAATTAACATCCAAATCCATCACCACCTATTCCTATTATATTTCGTTTTATAGAAATATTCAAGAACAATCTGCGATAAAGTCGAAACATGCGACAGGGAAAAAGCGGGAATGACATAAGGCCCGTATCTTGCCGTCATGGCAGGAACAGCTTGGACGGCGCGATGGCCGAGGACAATGGATACCTTTACAGGGATTTGAAAAATGTTATTAAGCTATGTGAAATCCCTGCTTATTTTGTTTTAAAATAAAAACAGGGGTATAGGACGCTTGTGCGCCCTATACCCCTGTTGTCCCTGCGCACCGCTAACCGGCGCGCCTGTCAATAAAAACCGAATTAAGCCGCAGCGTTTTTCTCGTCACCGAAGTTGATGCTGTTCAGAATGTCGTCGCCGCTGTTCTTGGCGGCAGGCGCAGTGTTGTTTTGAACGCTGCCCGCACCGTTTACAACCTCGCCGTCACCGAAAGGCAGGTCGAGATCGTCCATGTCGGAAAAATCGTCCTCGGCCTTGCTGCGCGCGCCGCCGAGCGGTTCGCCGTCCGCAACCTTCTGGACATGATTGAGGCCGCAGCCGACGCCCTTGTTACCGTTTGAGCTATAAGGGAAGAAATTGAGGCTCAAACGGGCCTCGCAGCCGGAATATACCTCGTCCCTGTCAAGAATGTCCTGGATCTGCAAGTCCACGATACGGGGCTTGCGGGCAGAACTGGCGTTGAGGAAATAGTGACCGCGATATTCTTCCCCTTTTTCGTCGGCCTCCGCGTCGCCGTCCCGCAGGGGGTGCTTCAGCGGATTGGGGAGCTTGCCGCCCCACTTATCCATCTGGCCGAGCTGTGCGGCCGCGTTGATGGCGTCCTTGATCTTTTGCAGCGTCTTTACGTCGGATTTGGGAATGAGAAAGCTGGTGGAGTATTTCGGCTCTTTGCCGTCCTCCTCCGGGCGGGGTTCCCAAATATAGGCGTAGGACAGGACACCCTTGCCGGTGATTACCTTGCAAGCCTGATAAAGAGCGGTTTTTTGAGGATTGTTGTTAGCAGCCATGATTACACTTCTCCTTTATTTTGGTTGTATTTATGTATGATAGCGACCAGATCATCGTTGCAAAACCCGGCCCGCATCATTATCCATGTGTTTGTGACCTCTTGCTCGGTTCCCTCGAAAAAGGGAACCCATTCTTTGCCGTCGAATGAATAGCGGATTGACCTTTTCAGCTTTTTTAGCTTTACCCGGTCAGCTTTCTGCGTTTCTAATCTCCCGTCCATTTAACCGGCCTGCTGTGTTCCGGTGTCGGGGAGCTTCCACGCTATACAAAAGGCCCCGCCCGATATCTGCGTGAGAATGTCCAGCCTGTTAAGCTCCCTGCTGATAGAGTACCAATGGGAAACAGGCGGCAGGCTGATTTCAACCGTGAGGTCGCAATAGCTGACGCCCTGCGCGGAGAGCCTTTCTATCAGCGCGGTAATCTGATTTCGCCCAACATTGTCATACCACAGGCTTTTTTGCTCGTATCCGCCGCTCCACGCGGTAAACCGGCTGCAAACATTCCGCATAAACTCCCGGACGCGGGGCATGTTACCCCAGCACCACACGACGCCCATCGAGAGGGCCAGCAGCGCGCCGAGCGGACGAACCACGACCAGACGCAGCAGAAACGCTATAAAGGCCATGAGCCAGAACGGGGCGGCGGCGGTCATATCGCGGGCTTTTCGGAGTGTGGCTAACAGGGTATCCTTTACGTTTTGCATTTTCGTTCATCTCCTTTTGGTTTTAAAAACAAAGGCACTCATATTCTCATATGAAATGCCTTGTCAACTGATTATGTTATGTCGTAATAATTCATTGCCTTATCAATAGCGCTGCTTGTATCGGCGTCCTCGCCCGGGTTCCTATCCGGCTGAATAGGGGGAGCCTCGGTGAGATGCCTGACGCTTCCGTTTTGGTTTTCCGAAGCCTCCAATGCAGACCGTCCGCGCCCGTTATGCAGGTTTTCAGCAATCGGGGTTTTCGGCGTGTACGTCCGTTCGCTCTGCCGGTACATATCCATAAGTTCCTCAAAGCTGATCCCCATAGGATGCGTTTTCATGTAATACTCTATCGCCAGGGCGATAAAGGAGGATTTGTACTGCTTATCCACCGAAGCCAGCGCCCGCGCGGAGCTTACATGCCTGGGGTTCCGACCGTTGAATTTTAGATGAAATTCCAGACGCGCGCTTTTTTCTTTCGCCATATGAAACCACCTTTACTTGCGCAGGAGGGCGCGGAACGCCATTTCCTCATAGCCCGCGGCGTTTGCCCGGATATCCCCGATAAAATCCAGCTTTCCGAACAAGTGCCGGGAATTTTCCCAACAAGCCCTTATGATTTTAGAGCCGCCGCCCATGAGCAGCACATAGCTGCTTCCAAACGGCAGCTTTTGCTCGGTCAGCTTCATCAGGAGGTTATCGGCATAACGCTGGATACGCTCACGGATAAAACAGGCGTCCGCCTCGTCCATCCGCGCCGTTTTACCGTCCAGCACAAGGCTGATAACGGATTCGGACACATCCCGGCCGCTCTTGGCCTTTATTTCCGCGCTGATCTCGTTGTACGCCGTAATGATGCCTTCCGACAGGGAAATGTGGATATCGGGC
>Ga0153996_1001258_pt1 | contig 10440 bp, 9 predicted proteins | sample TSNC080MetaG_FD_104728 | JGI IMG/M metagenome (GOLD analysis project Ga0153996, IMG submission 104728) | Attine ant fungus gardens microbial communities from North Carolina, USA - TSNC080 MetaG | ecosystem: Host-associated > Fungi > Mycelium > Unclassified | place: USA: North Carolina, Lumber... | reverse complement strand
GCGGCCGGATCGTAACCGCTTATGAATGTCCCGGCCACGCTGTCGGTGAAATGATGTTTCTGGATGAACAGACCCGTTCACCGACGTATGGCCCTCTTGGCATTGAGGAAAGTTTCTAAATCGGCTTGACCATGCAAGGGAGCTGGAAGAAATTCTTGAAAATCGAATAGACTTTGCGCTCCTGATGTGGTACAATCTACATACTATTTCACCAATAACGTAAGGGGGTATACATATGGCATTAACAAATGATGATTTACAAGCAATTGCTAGCCTGATTAAAGGAGAACTAGAGCCAATAAACGAACGTTTGAACGGACTAGAGCCAATAAACGAACGTTTGAACGGTTTGGATAATAAACTTGATAAAGTCCAAACGACACTTAAAAAGCAGATAAATGATAACTCAAATCTAATTCTTGGCGAACTGGAAAAATGTATTGCGAATTTAGAACAAACCACATAAAACACACCAAAAAGGCTTTACAGCTTTTATTTTGTTACGTTTCTGAATCTCTACATTTATGTAAACCACTCCTTCGAAAAGTACTCTTTCTTTAATGCTTATCAACCTCCAAAAACGCATCCCGGTATTCCTTACACTGCATCCCCGTCGTATCACGAAATACTTTACTGAAATAATACGGACTGCCAAACCCAATCGCATCGGCGATCTCATAAATCTTCAAATTCGTAGTGGCTAAAAGTTTCTTTCCTTTCCCGATTCGATACTGGTTCAAATAGGCCACCAGATTGATTCCGGTCTCCTGCTTAAAAAGCATTGACAAATAGCTCTTGCTGATTTGGATATTATCGGCAATCTCCTCAAGGGTAAGATTGGTCGCATAAAACTCTTCCATATAAGCAATGGCTTTCCTTACACTGGCGCTGTAACCCGAGTCCGATGCATTCTTTCCTGATATGATACTGTCAAAGACATCATTTATGTAACTTTCGGTCTCGTCTACCGAAGTTAAATTATTCCAATTATCATAATCCAGCTTATTCCTTATATTCTCAATCCCCTCCAGGTTCAGTTTTTCAATATTGGACTTGGCAATGGAGAGAAAATCGATAAAGGTGTGATGGACACAGGAATAGGAATTCCGCTCTTTTAATTCTTTAAAAACATTTTTGATATACGTTTGCAGACTCTGTTGATCACGCTCCGCTAAGTATCCGGAAATCTTCGAGTTGCTGACGTGATAAGCGGTTTCCTTTTTTACCGCTTCCTGAAATCTCTCATCATAAACGATAAAATCAGTCTCAACAAAGAAACATTGCTGGCGGGCCCACTCCGCCTGGGCAAGGATCTGGGGAATGCAGACCGGTTTGCTTTCTCTGCTGATTCCGCCCTTTAGCGTTACGGAAAAATAATACTTCAGTTTTCGCCCAATGGAATTGCTCTTTTCTTTATAATAATTTTCATCTATACTGTTTGCCGGAACAGAGTGTATCAAAGTAACATAATAATGCATTTGATAAACCGCCTCACAGTAAACTCCGCCTGGAAACTCATCTTCAAGCAGAGAGACCATCATTTTGCATAACATGTTGACACTCTGTTCATTCATCAGCCCGGTATTGCAAAAGTATTTTAGTACCACATAACGGTCGCCCGGGAAGATGCCTTCCGGCGGTTCTTCCATCCGATCGCCGGAGATACAGGAGTTAATCGGAGCTTTCGACAAATAGTCTGCTAAATAAGCTTTTCTTGCCTGATTCCGATCCTGTCTTTTTTCCTTCCCTGAATTCCGCTCCATTTTTACCGATTCGAGAGTTGCCAGCAGAGTATCGGCATTAATTTCTGATTTCAGCAGGTATTGTGATACGCCCAGCTTCATCGCCTGCTTGGCATACTGGAAACTCTCGTGATTGCTTAAAATGATAAATGATATATCCGGGTTGGTTTTTTTTGCTTCTGTGATAAACTGAATACCGTCCAGCAATGGCATCTTAATATCCACTAAAACAATATCCGGGCCTTGAGAGCGTACCATCTCCAATGCTTCTTTTCCGTTGGACGCTTCCCCGACGACATGATACCCATGCGCCGGCCAGTCAATGGTCGTTTTCAACCCTAAACGTACTAAGAATTCATCGTCTACAATCAATATATGGTACATTCTTCTTCCCCTCTCTTTATCTGCCGCACTTATTCAAACACCAGCGCCACCTTAAAGTCACCATACTTGCCGCCAGCATATGCAAAGGCTTTCTCCCATTCCTCGATCTTAAACTGGCTGGAGACAAGCCCCGCGGTCTTTAGATTACCGTTTTCAATATTTTCGATTACAAACGGATACGCATAGGGACTCAGATGTGCGCCCAGAATATCCAGTTCCTTCCGGTCACCAATAATCGACCAATCCACGCTGGTCGGCGCACTAAATACACTGAACTCAACAAAACGGCCCAGCTTGCGGATCATCCCCAGTCCCTGCACCACACTGGAAGGATGACCGGTTGCCTCAATGTAAACATCACATCCATAACCGTCGGTGATGGCTTCGACCTCCTTGATCACATCCACTTTGCCGGGATTCCAAACGATGTCAGCGCCAAATTCCCTGGCTTTGGCCAGACGTTCTTCGACCAGATCCAATACAATCAGTTTCTTCGGGTTTTTCATTCTGGCATAGGTCACCATTCCCAGTCCCAAGGTTCCCGCACCGGAGATGACCACCACATCCTCATTGGTGATACTGCCTCGGTCTACCGCATGCTTTGAGCAGCCGTACGGTTCGATCAGCAAGGCATCATGAAGCGCCATCTCTTCCGGCACTCTGCTGATGACAGCCGTTTTCGGAAACCGGACATATTCCGCCATGCCGCCGTTATTCTCCGACTGGAAGCCAAAGATATTATGGGGCTGGCACATCCAGTAATGTCCGTCAGAGCAAAACCGGCATTTTCCGCACGGCACGATCTGATCGGCAATAATCCGGTCTCCCAGCTTATAATCTTCAACATTCTCACCCATCTCGACAATCCGGCCGAAGAATTCATGGCCCGGGATAAAGGGCGGCTTTACCCATGACGGCTGGACGTCATCGCCCCAGAACATCGCCGCTCCATGGCTGCACTTTAAATCACCCGCACAAATACCGCATGCTTCCGTTTTAATAATGATGTCATCCGGTCCGCATTCCGGGGTTGGGTATGCTTTCTCAAAAACATAGGTATCCTTATCATAGGCCACCAACGCTTTCATTGTACTGGGTTTCTGTCCTATATTTGCCATAATTTATTTCCACCTTTCCTGATTCTGATGATTGTGATTGTCATACTAAAAATTCATCCCATACCGTATCCAGCGCCTGACTGAGCTTGCGGTATTTTCGATATTTTTCCTGGTAAATACCGGTTACTTCCGGATTTGGATATACCCTCTTTGCAATATGAACCATATGTTTGGCCGCTTCCTTATAATCTTCATACACCTCTGCCGCCACTGCTGCCGCCATTGCACATCCCAGTGCTCCCAGTTCCTTGACCGTAACCGTCTCCACCGGCAGATTCAGGATATCTGCGAACATCTGAACCCAGACCGCTGAATTAACCGCCCCGCCGGCCATCCTGATCGCTTTGGGCGGCTCTCTTGTCGCCAGCAGTTTATCAATATGAGTCTTGTGGGAATACACCACCCCTTCATAAACCGCCCGCAGCATATGGGCTTTTTGATGATACAAGGTCAGGCCGGCAAACGTTCCCTTGCCCAGAGGATGAGCATTCGATGCATACAAAAATGGCAAAAAATACACTTCGCATTCTTCCGGCCGTACTTCCTGAACCTGCCGGTTGATCACATCATAGATGCTCTCTCCGGCCGGCACGGTCTCATGTTCCATGCACCGACTGATAAACCACTCCAGATTTCCGGCACTGGTCGCACTGCATTCCTCAACAAGGTAGTAGCCCGGTATCGCATAAAGAGAATTCATCGCGATGCTTCCATCCATTACCGGCTGCTTTGCAATATATTCATTAATGCTCCAGGTCCCCGCTATGGTGCACATATCCTCCGGTGTGCTGACATTCAGGGCGATCGCTGCCGCGTCGATATCAAACATCCCGCCCGCTGCCGGCGTTCCAGCCAAAAGCCCGGTAAGTGCGGCCGCTTCGGCAGTAATGCCGCCACATTTTTCATAAGAGTATTTTAGCGGTGCCAGTTTCTCAAATACTTCCCCGATTCCCAAATCCGCCAGCAATTCCCTGTCAAATCGCGCATTCCGGACATCCATAAGCCCCGATCCGGAGATATCGGTAGCCTCACAATAGGCCTCTCCCGTAAGGCGGAAACGGATATAGTCTTTGACCGAAAACACCCACTGGATATTGTCATATACGTCCCGGTGATGATCCTTAAACCAGGCTAATAACGATACCTGCTGACAAGCCATCATATCCTGGCATGTCTGCGGCCGGATTTTGGCATGGGTGCCATCCGCTTTCCACTTCCGGGGATATTCCCATGCTCTCCCGTCGGTAGAAACGATGCCGTTCCATGCCGGCTTCCCGTCTTTCCCCCACGGATATAAACCTTTACCGTGGCCGCAAACGGCAATTCCAATCACTTCCCCGGCATCCACCCGGGTTTTATCCATAACCTCTTTTACACACGCACAGTTGCACTGCCAGAGATATTCCATATCCCTTTCCGTGTAGCCGGGCTGCGGTGTCAATATCGGGGTCTGTCTGGATGCCACCGCAATTTCCTTTCCCTGCATGTCAAACAGTGCTGCCTTTATGACCGTTCCACCGTTGTCTAAACCAATCGCATATTGCCCCATCGATCTCCTCCTACTGCTTGTCCGGAACCTGGATCCGCCCGCCGGTCTCCGGATCAAATAAATGGGTTCTCTCTTCATGAAAGACCAGCTGTACCTGCTCGCCCGGCTCATAATATACATCCTCTACCGTAGTCATACTCAGCAGCATCTCGCCGACCCGGACCGAGATTCTCCGCTCATCGCCCAGATTCTCATAGACAGCTACCGGAACCGGTGTGGATGATACCTCTTCCCGGGATATCAGCACATCGACCGGCCGCACGCCCAGGGTTACTTTCATGCCGTCTTTTACCACGCTGTTATAACGTTTTGGCACCTCCACCTGCAGCTGACTGCCGTCAAAAGTAAACATAAACCGCTTATCCTTCATGATAATCTCCGACCGGATCAGATTCATCGGCGGTTCACCGATAAAACCGGCAACAAACTCATTCGCCGGGTCATCATAGACTTCCAGAGGTGTACCGATCTGCTGTATTTCACCGTCTTTCATGATAATAATGCGGTCAGCCAGCGACATCGCTTCCATCTGATCATGGGTTACAATAATCGTAGTACACTTGATTTCATGATGCATCCGCTTGATTTCCTGGCGCAGCTGCTGCCGCATCTTTCCATCCAGATGACTGAGCGGCTCATCCAGCAGCAGCAGTCCCGGCCTTCTGACAATCGCCCTGGCAATATTGACCCGCTGCTTCTGGCCCCCCGACAATGCCGTCGGTTTCATCGTCAGCAGATCATCAATCTTCATCAGGGGCGCGACATAATCGATCGCTTTCTTGATTTCCTCTTCCGACCGTTTTCTGGCCCGCATATTAAAGGCCAGATTTTCATATACGGTCAGCGGCGGATACAGGGCATAATCCTCGAATGCCAGCCCGATGTTGCGATCCTTTGGCTGCAGATCATTAATCCGCGTATCACCAATATACATCTCACCGCCGGTAATGGTTTCCAGCCCGGCGATCATTCGCAGGGTGGTTGATTTTCCGCATCCGGAGGGGCCGAGGATACCGATAAACTCTCCGTCTTTGCAGGCATAAGAGACATCCTTTACCGCAAAATCATTGACGGCCGTCTTTTGAAACCATTTCCTTTTTTGATTGTCATACCGTTTGTAAACATTTTTAAGCATAAGTCTGGCCATAATATCTCTATCCCTCCCTTCTGCGTTTTGTATACCGCATCATGTTATTGCGGGTAATAAATTCCTGCGTCTCGCCGTTAAAATAAATGGCATTCTTCATGTTGAACCTGATGTAGACCTTCTGATCCAGATCTGCCGCCGTATCATTGGGACAAGTGACGGCCATCTTGATATCCTCCACTTTGACGGTCATGATGACCTTATTGCCAATCGGTTCATTTGCATATACCGTACCTTCGATCCAGTCCTCACCGGGCTTTTCAAAGGCAAATGAAATATCATTCCCGCGTATGCCGATATGGATATTATCCGTTAATGCTTCCAACAATGACTTCTGCGTATCCTCCGCCGGATAAAGTGAGACATTCTGTCCCGGCATCCGAAAGAATACCTTGCCGCCATCGGTATGCCTTTCCACCTGCAGAATATTAATCTCCGGTTCGCCAAACAGACAAGCGACGAATTCATTTTCCGGCGTATAATACATTTCCTGCGCGGTGCCGATCTGGACGATCTCACCGTGATTCAAAACCGCGATCCGGTCGGCCAGCGACATCGCTTCCATATAGTCGTGCGTTACATAAATCGTGGTAGAATTAATGGAGGTCTGCATCTCCTTTAACTCACCCCGCATGAAATGCCGGAGCTTTGCATCCAGATGGGCCAGCGGCTCATCCATCAGAAATACGTTGGGTTCCCGCACCAGGCATCTGCCCAGTGCCACTCTTTGCCGCTGTCCATTGGAAAGCTGACTGGGTTTGCGCTCCAGTAAATGATTGATTTTCATCATTTTGGTCACTTTATCAACCGCTTTCTCAATATAGTCTTCCTCTTTTTTATAAAGCTTACTTCGCATCGGCGAAGCAATATTATCATAAACCGAAAGATTGGGATACAATGCATAATTCTCAAATACCATCGATACATTTCTGTCTTTCGACTCAACGTGGTTCACAATCTCACCATTGATTTTAACCAGCCCCTGCTCGGGAAACTCTGCTCCGGCAATCGTCTTTAACAAGGTTGTTTTACCCGCCCCGGCCGGTCCGAACAGGACAAAAAATTCATTATCCTTAACGGTCAGGTCAATATCCCGAAGCGCTGTCACATCACCGAATTTTTTTGTAATACCTGCCAGTTCTATTTGCGCCATTTCGCTCCTCCTGCAATTATCCTTTTACCGCGCCAAAACTTAAACCGCGAACCAGATGCTTCTGAATAAACAATGCCACGATCACTTCCGGCAGCACGGCTATTGTAGAAGCTACCGCTACCTGGCCATAATGTACCGTGTCCGATGCGATGTAGCGCAGCGCCGTGATGGTTATCGTCTGAACCTTGGAACTGCTTAGGATCAGCGGGAAGGTAAAGCTGTTCCAGGCAAAAATAAATGCCAGCAATGCCGATGCCACCAGACCCGGTTTGATCAGCGGTATCAGGGTTTTAAAGAACACTTCATACCAGGTATATCCATCCAGCTGGGCGGCCTGCTCCACTTCCACACTGATGTCTTCAAAATATCCTCTTACCACCCATATCAAAAGCGGCATCGTAATCAACTGATATACCCAGATCAGGCCGAAATAAGTATCATATATTCCAATCTTCTGGAAAATCAGGAAAATCGGCAGGATGACCATGATCTCCGGCGCAAATTTAAAAGAAAGAATTTGAAATGCCACATCTTCCTTTTTCTTAAAATTGTAGCGCGCCAGCGCATAGGCACACGGCACACCGGCGATTACGGTCACAATGACCGCGCCGCCTGCTACTAATAAGTTCTGAAAAAACGCCCGGAAGTAATCCGATCCCACCAGCACCGCCTGGAAATTTTCCAGGGTCGGTGTAAAACGGAATACGGTGTTGTACATCTGGGCATCCGATTTAAAAGCACAGATCACCATCCAGATCAAGGGAAACAATGCAAACATGGCAAATAATGTTAAACCCAGATTCCTTCCGACCGGCTCTAATATCGTTATCATTCCTTTTTGTTTCTGCTGATTCATTTCACACCTCTTACTTTCCTGCGGCCTGGTTGGCCAGATACCGCTGCCGTGTCACCAGGAATTTCGCCGTTTTATTTATCAAGAGCCAGAGTACCAGCAAGTACGGCAGGGCCGATGCCAGTTTTTGGTAGGTAAAGCCATTGATATAGCCGGTGAGTGAAATATTCATCAAGGTATCACCCGGTCCCCCTTTGGTCAACGCATATATGATTCCGAACTCCTGCAACGCCGCCATTAACCGGAATAGCAGAGCGATGTACATAAACGGTTTCAGCATCGGAAAGGTCAGGGTCTTAAAGGTAAACCATGAGCTCGCCCCATCTACCGCTGCCGCTTCGAACGGTGACTTGGGCAATGATTGAATTCCCGCCAATACCAGCAGGATGACAAAAGGTGTATTCACCCATGCGTCGATTACGATGGCTGTAAACATCGCCGTACTGTGGGATGCCGCCCACGGGAAGTTGTAGATTCCAAAAATATTTAAAAACTTTTCTAAGACTCCTACCGTATTCGAGGTCATCAGCTGCCAGATCAGAACCGCTACCGCCGGTGCAACCATGAGCGGAAAGGTGAACAGCACCTTTAAGATCCTGCTGTATTTTGTGTCTTTTTTTAACAGCAGGGCCACTCCGGTTCCAATCAGCATCTCTGCTGCGGTTGCGAAAATACCATATCTTAGGGTCACCGACAGGGCATGGTAAAACGCTTTACTGGTAAACATATTGATCCAGTTCCGCAGTCCGACGAAGCTCCATTTGGGCAGCCGGAAAGAGTAATTTGTAAAGGATAGAAAAATAGCCGTAACAAATGGGATCATGATACCAATCAGGATAATGAGCCCCGGAGCAATGATATAGTAAGGGCGTCTGCGTATGTGCGCCGGAATCTCATTGTAATTTACCGCTTCATTTTCTTTGATCTTTTTTTTACCAATCATTTAAAGGCCTCCTATATCCTCTACCGCCTTATCCATCTTCTTTTTCAGCTGATCCATCCCCTCCTGTGCCGAACTGTATTTGCCGGCAACGATATCCTGAAGGGTGGCCGCCCATTCGGTCGTGGTTTCAAAGAAATACGGCTGCGGTGTAAACAGGATGGTCGTATTATCGATGGTCGCCTCATACGCTTCGATATATCCCAGCTGATCCTTCATTAAGGTCTGGAACTCTTCTGATTCCCATATCGAAGTACGGGCCGGATCCAGGCTGTTGCCTTCCACCGTTGCATATTTTGCAAAATCCTTGCCGGTAAAATACATGATATAGTACCATGCCGCACCCTTATTCTTGGAGGAAGCATTCATCGCTACCGACCAGGTCCAGTAATTGGATATCTGCGGATCGCCTTCTTTTGCTACCGGCAGCGGTGCAAACGCAATATTTCCCGCCTCTTCCGATGCTCCTTCCCAGTTCTGATGCACCGGGTTATTGTCTGCATCCATTACGATCGCCGCATTACCGGTTCCAAGATCAACACCGCAATCATACCAGGTATACTTTGCCCAGGAGGAACTGCCGCCCCGTTTGATCATATCAACAAAGAATTCCGTCATTTCCACCGCTTCCGGAGAATTTACTGCCGAAACCAGCTTACCACCTTCCAGCACAAAATCTTTTGCCCCAAAGGCTGCATACATACTCATATATGCAGGATGGATGGTTCCCCAGTCACGGGCCCCTCGCACTGCAACAGCATAGGAATTTTCACCATTCCATTTCTGCAGCTTATCACATACCGCTAAAAGTTCATCATATGTTCTTGGCACTTCCAAACCGTTCTCTGCAAACGCTCTGGTATTATAGGCCATGGTGTAGACTTCAAATGCCAGCGGGATCCCCATTTGCTGTCCGGTTCCTACCGCTTCGCCCGGAACACCCGACCATTTCAAAGCGTTAATCGCACTTTGTACAAAATCCGCAACATCATAATCCGGTGATATCATCGATGCATCATCTAAATATGTATTCAAATCTTCCACATAACCAGCTGATGAATAATCCCATAACTGATATGCTCCCGACATAAACAAATCGGGACTGCCCGAACCGCTGGCCAGAGCTGTCGATACCCGGTCAAAGTAGCTGCTCTCCGGCGTAATGGAATATTCCACATGGATTCCGGTCAACTCTTCAAATTCCTCCAGTTTAGTAACCATTGCTTCCGAAGCCGTATGCTGTACCATCTGAATCTCAATCGTCGTGCCTTCATATGCCTTCCAGTCAAATTCACCGGTGCTGCCGGTCTGCTGGTCGGACCCGCTGCCACTGCTGCTGCCGCTGCCGCTGCTGTTATTACTATTGCCGGAACCTCCGCCACACGCCGCAAGCCCGGTTACCATGGCTGCTGATATAACAATTGCAAACGCTCTTTTTAAATTTTTTCCTTTCATAAATGGAACCCCTCCTTCATCCTTTCATTTTGTTCAATTATAGCGTTCCTTTTCCCATATCTAAATGAATAATTTTTCAAAATTTTACAAATTATTATG
>Ga0153996_1001257_pt1 | contig 10441 bp, 9 predicted proteins | sample TSNC080MetaG_FD_104728 | JGI IMG/M metagenome (GOLD analysis project Ga0153996, IMG submission 104728) | Attine ant fungus gardens microbial communities from North Carolina, USA - TSNC080 MetaG | ecosystem: Host-associated > Fungi > Mycelium > Unclassified | place: USA: North Carolina, Lumber... | reverse complement strand
TGTTTGACCTATTGTCCCCGCAAGTGAAGAGTTAGTGGCAATATCAGATACTTTTGTATATCCCCCGCCTCCTCCGCCCGCGCCTTGCAGGATAAACTTAACTTCCAGAGGATTTCCTCCTTTGTTGGTTAGCTCTATTACGTTAGAAGACACAACTTCCAACATTTTAAGGGCATCACCTTTAGGGTAGAGAATAACGTTATCTAAGTCATTATCAACTACTAAAAAGGCTGAACTGCCCGATGCTGAGTCAAGGTTAACCCTAAGTGAATCATTGTACCTTTTTGTTATCACGGGAACAAACGCGGCAAGTGTTACAGACACGACAAGCAGCAGTACTAAAACCTCTATCAGCGAGATTGCTGTATGCATACGCGAAATCACGGACGCTCCCCTTTTAAGGAAGCAGTGTTTTTGTTCTCTCATTGGATGGACCCTTTGTTCTCGTTTGATAATATATTAACCGTTTTTCTTCTTGAGCACAAGAGTGTAAAGAATAATTTAATATTTTTTTGTTATAATGAGAAGCGAGCATAAGCAGAGCTTATAGTGAAATGAGCGGGAGTAAAGAAAAGATTTCAAAAAGCAGGGGGTAAAAGATATGGAATTAGATTTGGTAAAAAAAGTCGACAGCGAAGTGGCTCAATATATTGAGGCGGAGCTTAAAAGACAGAGAGAGACTATAGAGCTGATAGCAAGTGAAAACTTTACATCAGAGGCTGTTATGGCTTGCTGCGGAAGCGTTTTAACAAATAAGTACGCGGAGGGGAAACCTTACAAAAGATTTTATAACGGCTGTGAAAATGTTGATAAAATAGAAGAAATAGCCGCTGAAAGATGCAAAAAGCTTTTCAATGTAGAGCATGCCAACGTACAGCCGCACTCGGGCGCTCAAGCTAATATGGCAGTGTTTTTGTACGCCTTAAAACCGGGTGACAAAGTCCTCGGTATGGACCTTTCAAACGGCGGCCACCTTACTCACGGCTCGCCCGTTAACTTTTCGGGTTTGTATTTTGACATAGTAAGCTACGGAGTAAACGACAACGGTGTCATAGACTACGACGCGCTCGAAGAGCTTGCGCTTAAAGAAAAACCGAAAATGATTATCGCAGGTGCGAGCAACTACTCTAAAATCATTGACTTTAAACGCTTTAAAGAAATAGCGGATAAAGCCGGCGCGTATTTATTTACGGATATTGCGCACATTGCAGGGCTTGTAGCAGGAGGCGCGCACCCGTCGCCTGTCGGATACGCGGACTTTATTACCACAACCACCCATAAAACCCTGAGGGGCCCGAGGGGCGGCATTATTATGTGCTCTAAAGAACATGCTATGGGCATAGATAAGGCGGTTTTCCCGGGTATTCAGGGAGGCCCGCTCGAGCATATTATTGCGGGAAAAGCGGTTGCGCTGAAAGAAGCGCTTGACCCGTCATTTAAAGTTTGGGCGCAAAACGTCGTTAAAAACGCTCAAACATTGGCCAAAACCCTTATGGCGGAAGGAATAGACGTCGTCGGCGGAGTTACCGAAAACCACTTGATGACAATGGATTTAAGGAAATTAAACAAAACAGGAAAAGACATCGCAAACCTTCTTGAAGAAGTAGGCATCACCGCGAACAAAAACACCGTGCCTAATGACCCTCAAAGTCCTTTTGTAACAAGCGGCGTGAGGCTTGGTACGCCTGCAGCTACAACACGCGGGTTTGGCGAAGCACAGATGGTGGAAATCGGAAAAATAATTGCGGACACGGTACTTGAGCGTGACAGCATTGAAAATCTGCGCATGCGCAGTTTAAAGCTTTGCAAAGAATTTCCTTTATATCCTGACATGCGTTAAGATATTATCAAGACTAATGTTCACTAAAGCTTAGTCGGCGGGAAACGTCCTGAACCGCTGTTTATGCCGTTCCCGCACATCCAACGGTTCAATTTCGCACAAGTTGAAACCGGATTTTACTAATTTGTGCGAGGTCTCGGTATATGGGGAAAGTTCTAAAAGGTTTATATGACTCTCTTGAAGAGCCTGTTATCATTTACGACAGGAGAGCGGATGCCTATCACAGCAATCTGGCTTTTGCGCGGGTATTCGGTGATGAAAACTTTAACAAAGTAATCAACAAGTTTCACTTTGACATCTGCATTTTGGAAAACGAAGACCTGAAAACGTATACACCTATTTCCGCCGCCCTTTCAAGCAAATATGACTACTGCTCCGCCGCCTCTTTTCAGCGCGACAACATAACATTTGAACAGTACATTATCAAAGCAGTCACAATAAAAAATCTCAAAATTATCTATTTTTACGACATAACAAAAGAAATCCTGCTCGAAAGGCTCGAGGCAGAGAACGAAAAATTGAAAATCCAAAATCAGGAGTTTGCATCGACAAGTTCCATGGCTCAAAATCAGGCCGTGAAAATGGGTCTTTTAAACCGCATATCTACGAGCATCTTGGAAACAAAAGATATCAAAGACCTTATAAATACAGCCCTTAAGGAACTCAGCATTATTTTTGCGGCTGCCAAGGTTTACTTCATAGCCGATACCAATAAAATAGAGTACATATACCCCGTAGGCTATTCTTCGCAAATCGGCGAAGATGTGCTGTTTGACGACAATACTCAAAAAGATTTAGCGGCCAAAAAAATCTCCGCCGTGGCTGTCATGAAAGAACATCAGGGTATAGCCGAACACCTCAAAAGCCCTTTAACACGCATAGTTATGCCGTCTTACAGCGGTGACAATTTAATGGGATACGTTGTGGTTTTAACATCGAAAAAAGATATCAGTGAAGTTGAAAAAGAACTCCTTACAAGTATTTGCGTGCAAATCACCAATGCTCTTTTGAAAATGCAGCTTTTTGAAAAAATAAATTTTCAAAACGAAGAGTTGGAAAACACTCTTAAAAAATTAAGGGAAACACAGTTGCAGCTTATAAATTCAGAGAAGATGGCTTCTTTGGGACAACTCATAGCTTCTGTTGCCCATGAAATCAATACTCCTTTAGCTTCAATAAGCGCGAATAATGAAATGCGTCAAAAGGCCTCCGAAATGGGCGAAGAGGGTCTTGAATTAATCAAAGAGTTTAATGAAATAGACTCTGACGCCATAAAGCGCATAAACAATCTCGTACAGTCTTTAAAACGCTTTGTAAGGTTGGATGAAGACATTCAACAGCAGGCGGACATTAACGCGGAACTTGATTTAACCCTGAATATACTGCGCCACAAAACGAAAGATAAAATTGAAATAGTTAAAAACTACGCTCAGGTTCCTTTTATAGACTGTTACCCGAATATGATAAATCAGGTCTTTTTAAACCTTTTAATGAACTCAATTCAAGCAGAAGCAAGCAAAATAACTATATCAACTTTCATCGAAAAAGATGATATGTGCATTTTAATTTCCGATAACGGCTGCGGCATAAGCGAAGAGTGCTCACAGAAAATATTCCACGCGGGCTTTACAACTAAAAAAGTCGGTGAAGGAACAGGCCTCGGGCTGGCCATTTGCAAGAAAATCATTGAAAAACATCAAGGCAGCATTTCTTTCACAAGCGCGGGGGGAACTACGGAATTTAAAGTCAAAATTCCTCTTTAGCCGCCCCGTTTTTGCTGAACATCCCTTTTGTGTATAAGCAAAGTATATTTTTCTCCCTTTTCAGCTGTTATGTAATCAACAAAACGTTCGTCGAAATTTTTAAAATCATCGTTTCTCACAATAACATAAAGGGGTGACTTTTCTTTAAGCGCGGTTTCCTCTACCTTTTTCAACTTGTCGTAGTCAAGATTGTGTATAAAATAAACTTTTTCAGGCCTTACGTTAAGAATCGAGTATTTAGAAGAAAAATCAAAAGTTACAAGAGTTGTGTTTGGCACAGCTTTTGTTATATTCGCAAAACTAACAAGCTCGTCCTGACCGTACAGCAGTATAAAACCCAATACTCTTGAAGTTATTATCAACGTAGCGCCAAGAACCAGAAAAACATTCGTTAAAAACAGCAGGGCACGGTTTTTGGTCAGCAGACACATCAGGGCTATTAGCGAGAGAACTATTGCCCAACACACGCTTATAATCCTGAAAGTATCTATGCCTGTTGGCAGAGATATAAAGAAGCCCAGATTCGCGCCTGCTAAACCTGCAAGGATAAACATTATTACGGTTATTACCGTTGATATCACTATGCCGCGGGTGAATTTGCCGTATGAAATATAGCCCCACCAATAGTATCCGCACAGCATTGCTAAAGGCGGAAGCGCAACTAAAATGTATGTAGGGATTTTTGAACTCGATATACTGAAAAACAAGAAAACAACAAGAAAATAAATGCTCATTGTGACAAGTATTTTTTTATCGTTTGTATCTGTTGAGAATATAGGTTTAATGAGCTTTGTAGCCCTGAAATCTCTTATGATTACCTTTATTCCGCTAATCATCGCGGACACCATACTCATTGTCCAGGGAGCAAAACCCGCAAAAAGTATGGGCACATAGAATAAGAAAGGTTGTTTCCGCCCGATACCTTCAGAGTCTGTAAACCTTGCAAAGTGGTGAACCATTATATAATCGTGAATCCATACCTGCTTATGTGCAAGCCATACCTGATAATGCCAGGGAATTGTTATTAAAAGAAACAACGGAATACCCACCAGCCAGTTAACCGGTTTGAAAATTTCTTTAAGCTTTCTTGTCGCAAGAAGACAGAAGAAAACAACTAAAACAGGTATTATTATTCCTATAAGGCCTTTCATTAAAACCGCGAGGGCCATAAAAATATATCCGGACCACCAGCAATATTTTTTATTCTGTTCCCGGCAGAATAAAATAAGAAGCACGCTGTATATCGAAGCGGTTACCAGAGACAAAAAGCCTATGTCTAGAATAACTACGTGTGAAAATAATAAAAACCATACTGAAGACAAGAGTATCATGGCTGAAATTAACCCAAAGGCCTGACCTAAGGCTTTTCTTGCAAAGAAATATGTAAAAAATACGGTGAAAACCGCAAACATCGCCGTAGGAAAACGCGAAACAAAATCGCTTGTATTCCCGAAAATCTTATAAGATAAAGCACCCAGCCAAAAAAGCAGAGGCGGTTTTTCTAAAAACGGTTCGCCGTTTAAAAACGGTGTCACCCAGTCTCCCGTTGAAAACATTGCCTTGGTGATGGCTGCGTATCTTGTCTCATCAACATCTATGAGCGAATAAGCACCCAGATTAAAAAATAAAAACAAATAGCAAAAAAGCGCCAGTACAACAAGACTAAAAAAATGGCTGTGTTTTACAATAAAATCCTTGAAGTTTTCGTATGTTTTTAACATTTTTTCTCCTACTCGATATGGTGAGTTTTTATTTTAATAATATATTTCTTCCCTGCGCTCTCTTCGATTGCCACCTCGTTATAAAAACCCCCTTGAGAGAGCGAAGGAACGCTTATGTGCATTATACCGTCAACTTCTGTTGCGTCTTCATTTTTTGAATGGCCGGATATAATGGCTATAACATTGTTGTGGCGGGACAGAACTTTTTTATATTCATCAACTTTGTGAATCGACTCTGCATCTTCCCTGCCTGCCTCCATTACGGGAAAATGTTGGAAAATAACTACTTTGTCATTTTTGTACTGCTTCAGCTTTTTTTCAAGCCAAATAAGTTCATCGTCTTTAAAATACCCTTTTGAGCCCGGTATAAACTGGTTTACGCCATCCATGTACAAAAAGACAAGGTTTAAACTCATTCTTCTGTCATCAGGCAATTTTCTTATTTTGTTATGGGAAAACTTGTTTACAAGCCTGTAGTACTCTTTTTTACTGACGCCTATCGCCTGGGCTACATCAGAGTTACCCGTCAAGACATAAACGGGTTTTTTCAGTTTGTTGATAATTTTTCCAAACGCAGCAGCTCCGTTTGTACTCGGAGTTTTTATATTATCGCCAAGAAACACCGTAAAATCGGGGTTAAGATTGTTAATCATTTTTACGGTTTTTTGAAGGTCGTATATTGATTGAGACTGCTTTACCTGAAATCCGTTTTCCATTTTGACATCAATGACGGCATCAGACACAACCATAAACTTTGTTGTCCCTGCATAGGCGCACTGTGTGAGAGAAAAACAGAACACAAAACCTAAAATAAAATTCAGAAACCTATTCATAGAATAGATTATACCTTAAAATAACTTGTAAGCAATGAAGGAATACATTTCCCTTAAGATTTCTTTTTAGCCTGCTTCCAAAGCTCTTCCCACTCATCGAATGTAAGTTCTTTTAAAGGTTTTTGACTTTGCTCTTCCATGCATTTAAAGCGTTTGGTAAACTTTTCATTGGATAAAATCAAAGCCTGCTCCGCGTCTATGCCGTTCCAACGCGCCAGATTAACCAGAGCAAAAAGGATATCGCCCAACTCTTCCTGTTTTTCTTCTAAAGTACAGGCATCTTTAAACTCGTCGAATTCAGAAAAAATGCACTCATAAAGCTGCTCTTCATTTTGCCATTCAAAACCAACCTTTACGGCCTTTTTAGAAAGTTTTTGGGCAGACATTAAGGCCGACTGGGATTTTGAAACGCCGTCTAAAACACTTTTCCTGTGCGGCTTTTCTTCACCCTTTATCTGTTCCCAATTTCTCAAAATATCATCAACACAACTGACTTCTGTGTTGCTAAACACGTGCGGGTGGCGCCTTATAAGCTTTTCATTAATAATACAGGCCACATCGTCAACATTAAAATCACCTCTTTCATCGGCAATTTGAGAATGTAAAACAACCTGCAAAAGAACATCTCCAAGCTCTTCTCTAAGGTGCTTCATATCCCCCGAGTTTATAGCGTCAACGGCTTCATAAGCTTCTTCAAGCATATGCGGACGCAAAGTTGTGTGGGTCTGCTCCCTGTCCCAATTGCAGCCGCCTTCTCCTCTTAATGCCCTGACTGTTTCGATTAGTTTTTTTATGTTTTCCATAACTATCTGACCATTTGATCAACAGTAAGAATCAAAATTCCCTCGCCGCCGAGATTTTTAAGGGCGTCTATGCTGTCATAAATTTTGTCTTTATCTACAACAACGTGTATCACCACGCAATCATCATTGCCCCACAAGGTCATTACCGTGGGAGATGAAAGGCCGGGCATGAATTCTTTAATTTTGTCCAAATTTTTCTTCGGCACGTTCGCCATTAAATATTTCTTTTCTCTGGCGTCAATAACAGAATCAAGCGCCCTCAAAAGCGTTTGTACCTTGGATTGTTTCTCTTCTATAAGGTTTTTACGGGCGACAACAACTGCCGTTGAGCTCATAATAGTGTCTATCACCCTTAGCCTGTTAGACTTTAAAGTAGCGCCCGATGAAGTTATATCAACTATAACATCGCTCAAACCCAAGGCGGGCGTGATTTCTACAGCTCCTGAAACTTCTATGATTTTAGCCTTTTTGCCCAACTTTTCAAAATATTTTTTAGCTAAGTTCGGAAATGAAGTCGCGACATTAATGCACTCAGGCAGGTCGAAGGGCGATTTGTACGTGTCTTCATCTTTTACGGCCACAACCATATCGCAGCCGCCAAACTCTAAATCTTTTATCTTATCGAGCTGATTTTGTAAACTCGGAGCCTCTTCACACACTACATCCCAGCCCGTAAAGCCGATATCCGCCACACCTGCGTCTAAAAAGCGCGGTATGTCCTGAGTTCGGACAAATATCAAAATGTATTTGCCGTCTTGTGTGCACACTTTTAAGCCGCGGTCTTTTTTAGTCTCAAACACAAGGCCCGCTTTGTTTAAAAGTTCATAAATCTTCTCTGAAAGTCTTCCCTTGTTGGGAATAGCTATTTTTAAAATTTCTGTATTCATACGAGTAATTTTAGCACAAAAAAGACGAAGTTAATCTTCGCCTTTTATTTTTGAGATTTCCGAATTTTTTATAATACTAGTTTTTTAATAATTCATCGCCCCTTCAGAGAGGACTTTCGCGGCGCAGTAGTTGCCAGAAGTATTGCACTCTGCATCAACAACACTTGTCGGAATCGGGGTAGTGCTGTCGGCATAATAAGAACCGTGCGGTTTAATGCCAAGGCTTGATGGGTAGACTTGAAATTCAAATATATCTCTGCCAAGTCTGTTAGGCCCCTTTAAGCCGTTAACATCTACAATGAAATGGCCCCGCACTTGCAGAGGATTTGTGAAGCCGACTTTATAATACGCCCAGGATATACCGTCAGATGTTACTATTTTGTAGTATTCTGCGGTATTGCGGTGACTCATAGAGCTGCCGCTCAGGACTGTAAGCTCCTCCGCAAAGCAGCCTTCTTCTGTTGTCGCACCACAGTTTTTTAGAACGTCAAAGTGTGGGAGAAAGTATTTTTCAAAGTCGGCTGTGGGGTCTTCTCCTGTAGACCAAGTCCAGTTCTCCATAGGGCCGTATTTTTGTATGGCCTCTCTTTCAACCGCCCTAAGCGTATTGTAGGCCTTTTTAAGGCCTGTGACGTATTGGTCTTTCGTGACTTTTGTGACAACGGCAGGAATTGTAAGCGCCGCCACAACTCCGATAATCGCCAGGGTAAGCAGAACTTCTGCCAAAGTAAACGCATTTGCTCCTGTAGAATTTCTGAAAGAAATTCCTACGTCGCCCATCTTCACGCCCTGTGGGAGCGCTCTCGCGCCCACTACGGGCTGTCGGCTCGCGCATTCTTTTTGCATAAGCATTTCTCCTTTTTGTTCTCATATTTTATTTTTTGATAAAAATTAAATTTTAAGTGTTAGGGCCATTATAGTACTTTTTAGGGCTCAGTGCAAGAAATTGAACATTTTTTAATTAATATATATTAGAAAAAATAAAGCCGCTTTGCGCCAAAAGTCCCTCAAGGCATAAGAAAAGAGGGACTTTAAAAACTGTAATATAATAAGAGTAAAAATTAATAGTTCATAGCGCCCTCGGCCAGCACTTTAACCGCACAGTATTCTCCATGGTGGCCGTCGCTGCAGTTTGTTTCAATGGTTGAAGCTAACTGCTGCCTGACAGTTTCGGTTGAAGCGTTGTAGAAAAAAGCACCATAAGGTCTTATTCCCATAGTCGGCCAAATGTCAAACGCAAAAATATCCCTGCCTGCCTTATTTGGTTTTTTTGTACCGTTTAAATCGATTAAAATTAAACCGTGAGAATCCGGCGGAGCCGCTGTGCTTGAGGTTGTAACATAGGTATAGGCTATGCCGTCTGCTGCCACTATTCTATTGTAACCAAAATAACTTGCATTATTAAAGTTATCTCTCCACACATCATCATTTAAAAAATAAATTGTATCACTGAAGCACCCGTCGTCTGTTTGTGTGCCGCAATCTTTTATGATGTCAATGTAAGGTTTAAAATATTCTTCAAAAAATTGTGCGCCGCTCAGCGACCAATCCCAATGCTCCAGAGAACCGTTTACTTCTGTTGATTGCCTTTCAACCGCTTTAAGCGTGTTGTAGGCCTTCTTTAACCCGACAACGTATTGGTCTTTAGTGACCTTTGTTACAACAGCGGGAATGGTGAGCGCCGCCACAACTCCGATAATCGCCAGAGTAAGCAGAACTTCTGCTAAAGTAAAGGCATTCTTTTGCATATTTTGTTCTCCATTCATTAATAGTTCATAGCTCCTTCCGCGAAGACTTTCGCAGCGCAGGACCAACCAAAAGAAGAAGTATTGCAGTCTGAATCAACATCACTTGTCAAAATCGGGGTAATGCCGTCGACGATATAAGAACCGTGCGGTTTAATACCGGAGTTTAGGAAGACATCAAATCGAAACACATCTCTGCCAAGTTTGTTAGGGCCTTTTAAGCCGTTAACATCTACATAGAAAAATGGGATGTCGCTTCGACTATACGCCCAAGACATACCGTCAGATGTTACTATTTTGTAAGAAAAGGTGTTGTTGAAGCCATTAGTCAACCAAGAGCCGCCACCCAGATATGTAAGTCCCTCCGCGAAGCAGCCTTCTTCTTCTGTTGCACCGCAGTTTTTTATGACATCGAAGTGGGGGAGGAAGTATGTGTCAAATGTTTCGTCGAGAGTGCCTGACCGGTCCCAGTTCTCTATAGGGCCGTGCTCTTGTATAGCTTCACGCTCAACAGCTTTTAGGGTATTGTAGGCCTTTTTAAGGCCTGTTACATATTGGTCTTTTGTGACCTTTGTTACAACAGCGGGAATTGTAAGCGCCGCTATAACACCGATAATTGCTAAAGTTAACAACACTTCAGCCAACGTAAAAGCATGTTTTTTTATATTCATATATTTATCCTTCTTGTAATAACTTACTTTTTTCTTACAGCTCTTTATTGCCTGTATATGCTCTGACTCTATCAATAAAAATATTATACAATTTTTTAGGCTTGTTGCAAGATATAAGTGTATTTAACAAGACAAAATACTCTTTCAGGTGTATTTAGAAACTACAAAAGAAGAAGCA
>Ga0153996_1001256_pt1 | contig 10446 bp, 10 predicted proteins | sample TSNC080MetaG_FD_104728 | JGI IMG/M metagenome (GOLD analysis project Ga0153996, IMG submission 104728) | Attine ant fungus gardens microbial communities from North Carolina, USA - TSNC080 MetaG | ecosystem: Host-associated > Fungi > Mycelium > Unclassified | place: USA: North Carolina, Lumber... | reverse complement strand
TATCTCAGAAACCACCATGATCTAAGCTTCAGTTCTAGGCTCATCAGAAGCCCTCCTCATACCGCTCAGAATGAGCCTAGAACAACCTCAAGGTAATCAATATCAGTGGAGATATGAAGGCCTTAATGTTTGTACATGGACTTTATTAATTACCCATAGATAGTCATCTGTCCTTTTCTTAGAACAAAGGACAGCCTCCATAAGGTTAAGTTATCACTATTTCTAGCACAAAGGCACTACCATATATAGAACAATAGGTAGTAGCATGTGATGATCTATTCTAGTGCACAGACTATCACTTTTCTATATATAAGGACTCCTTGTCTGAGGATTAGACCTCAGACTTAACAACATCTTTTGTCACTGTCTAAACTTCACATTTTTGAACCTTTCAAGATTCTAAAGCACCAATCACAAATAAGTAAGTGACTATTTGTGATACCTTTCAAGAAGGTTGAAATACCTCCAATCAGGAATACCTCATACTCTGGTATGCTCCCTGTTATCCCCACCTCTGGTGGAGCCTTTAGAATTCCACAATGTGGATCCCGTTACTGTTTCTTATGTTGACGACAACCCAGAGTGGATCGACGCTCCTATTCCTGTTTCTACCTTTGTCTTCCAAGCTCCACCTCTTGTCTCTGACCGTAACTCTGTTAACAATCAGTTAGCTGAGGCTCTCCAACAATTATTGGAAAACCTTAATAGAGGATTGGCACCAAAGCCTCACCAATTAAAGGTCTGCATTCCAAACACCTTCAATAGTTTTGACTCTCACAAGCTTAATCACTTCCTGTTTCAATGTCAACTCTATTTCTGTGCCAATACTTTGCAATTTCCCACTGATAAAGAAAAAATCAATTTTGCGATGACTTATCTCTCCAGTGTAGCACAAGATTAGTTCAAAGTCACACTACAACAGGAAGACCTCAGTTATGCACAACCTTGGCTTTCCACTTGGCAGCTTTTTGTGAACAAACTCCAGGTCCATTTTGGACTCTCAGACCTAGTAGAAGATGCCACCAATCTTATCGACAACCTCTGCATGAAGCCAGGAGATAAGATTGTCACTTACAATGTGAAATTCATATAGTATGCAGCACAGTTGAACTGAGGTGATTCAGTTCTATGCTATCACTTCTATCAGGGTTTGCCAAATCACCTCCAGGATCTGATAGCAAACTAGAAACAAGACAAACCTATTTCCTTCTATACCATGTACCAACTGGCAATCATCTTTGACAATTGCTACTGGGAACAGAATCGCGAACGAGATCACCTCCAGAACACGGAGAAGGAGGCAGCAGACAGCTACAACCAAAAACAGGGAAAAATGGCTCAGTACTCTACCTCCTCACAAAGCTCTGCTCCATCTTATCCCCAGTCATCCACAAATCCACCACACACTGTGCCCTCTCGGAATTCTCTGAAACCCCCCAGACCACCATCTTTCATTGCTAAATTGCCATCTCCATCTACTCCATGTGTTGACCTCTCTGACAAACTAGGCAGAGATAGTAAATTGAACAGTAATAAGCATAAGCACTATATTGACAATAACCTCTGCCTGTATTGCAGATTGAAGGACCACTGTCAAGGACGGAATTTACAGAGGACAGAAGAGTGGAGTTATAAATAGAATTATACTACTTTGGAGAATATATAATACCTAGCGAGGGTATAACCCTAAGAGAAGACTCCGGTAGTTAGAAAAAGATGTTGGAGTAGAGTATGACTTGATGAACAACCTTACCTTGGCTTTAACTTATGTGTTGCATCCCAGTCTCTGGTCATGATGTTGGTCGTGTATTTTGGAGTGGAGGGAAGTCATTAGAGAAGATGTCCTAAGGAAGTAGAATAGGAAACAGAGTAGACAGAAATAGGATTAGGACTAGATGATGTTAATTTACAAACTAAGGAATTACACTGTAACTACTCAGTACTTATAGATAGTCCAGAATAGGAAGAGAGTAGTCTACTATACTATCCTACTAATTATAATCTCAGGAGAATTATTAGAAGAAATAAATTACATAATTGTTAGATTTCTGGAATATGACAACCACAAGGTAGATAGTTGTCCTAGAAAACAACTATTAAGAGCATGACTAACTACACTGGAGGAACAAGAAACTCCACCCTCTGAGAATTTCTCAGAAAACTAGAGCACGGCCCCCAAGACTCAGCACAAACTAGGGGTCACGTTGAACTCATTTGTGCAACTATAAGTCTAATGTGTCTTAATGCATCTGCTCTTTCTGATCCCAATTCCCTTTGTATACCCCTTATTTCTCTTCTGGTGTGTGCTCCAGACCATCTCCAGCCTATACCCATCTGAATGCTGGTAGACTCCAGATCCACGCATTGCTTCTTGGACTTTGCTTTTACTCATAGACATTCTCTGTCTACTATTCCTACTCTGTCTGTAGAACTATGTCTATTTAATAGAACCTCAAATAATATTATCTCTGAGGTAGTGTTATTGCCTGTAAAATTCTCCTCTGGTAAATGCATGACTCTTGACTTTTACGTCACTTTGCTTGATTCTTGTTATTCTCTGGTCTTAGGTCACTCTTGGCTCACCTGCTACAATCTATTAATTGACTGGGTTTCTAGGTCAATATCTTTTCGACCACCATCTTTACTTCAAAGTCCGGCTTCTGTTTCTTCTATTGAAACCTTGGTAAATCCTCTGTTCTCTCTAGCAGAAACCCTTCTACAGTTCATCCTATTTGAAATGTTCTTGTCTAACACCAAGCGATCTCATATCGCAATTATCAATGCACCAGCCCTATTCCAGGCCTTGTGCCTCCCAGGCTCGATAACATTTTTCTTCCAATTCTGTTCCACAATATAGGCCAAATCCATCACTATCTCCAAAAAAATTGACCATTCTTTTGTCCCAGAGGAATACTATGAGTACACCGATGTTTTTAGCAAGTCTAAAGCAGAAACACTCACTTCCCACTGTTCTTATGACCTTTGGATTGAACTAGAGAAAGATTCCCACCCTCCAGTAGGAACCATCTACTCCTTATCCAAATTTGAACAAGAAATGCTAAAGGAATTCATTGACAAAAACCTTACTAATGGATTTATCCATTCGATGTCGTCTCCTTATAGAGTGCCAGTCCTGTTCATAAAGAAGAAAGATAGGTCCTTCTGGCTCTGTGTAGATTTCTGTGGTGTCATGTTGTACAACAGTTTAGGCAAAATAAGTAATATTTTTCACTGTAATAACCAGACTAACCAGCTCAAGAGAAGAGTTTGGCCTTCCAGAAATGTTACCCAGATGCCCAGTCATGGACTTAAGCATTTCACTTGAGTAGCAGAGTAGTAGCTGTGACTACTACTACATATACCTCATAGATGCTTGCCCAGGTGCTCCGTATCGGATTTCTAATGGGTTTCCCTTCTAGAAGTGCTCTTGAGGCCAGAAATGAACTTAGATGGCCTAGCAGCTACCAGAGTGACATCATACCTCAGTGGCTGACAGTGCTATTTGCAGAAGAGTTATGATCAGATCTGAGCTATCATTACTAATGGCTAATTATAGCAAGATCAAGAGAGTCAAACAGTTATAGAGTTGCATTACAATAGCAGTGGAAGAAAACTAGAACTTGAAGGAATAAGAAGACATAGAAGAGGTAGAAAGAGGGATAGAGAAGCTGAGGAGAGAAACAGAAGAAAGGTTAGACAAAGATAACATGCTCAAGGGCAAGACAACTTGAGATTGCCATCTTTGTCTACAGCCTAGCAAGAGGCTTGAGACCCACCTATTGTGTGAGGGAGGATTTCTAGAGTAGGATTAGAAGAGTAGAGAGCAGTCACCTAGTATTTGGGAAGGGCGCTGTCTTATTATTTCAGCCTTGCTATGTTTGGGAATTTGAAGGTTTTCTTTGTCTCACTTTCTTTGTTGGCTCTTTGCTTTGTAATCTTAATAAAATACTCTAGGAAACAGAAGGAAACTTAAGCATCATACCCCCATCCTCATCCCTTTCTGTTGCTCTAGAGCTTAATGGCTATTTGGAGTGACTAAGTCTCTATTTTTCTGAGTGCTCTACCTTCTTTTTCTAAAAACCACAAAACCTCTCTCTTGACGGGAATTCGAGCCCCAACAGACTTGGGCATTCGCTTATGCTAGGAGTTAATAGCTCACTACGTATTATTGGAGTCAGCTTCCAGTTGTACAGTCAGCTGAAGAAGAGCCCACATGATGGCATGGGAGTTCTAGGTAGTTCTGCTATATCAATAGCAAGCCAGACTACTAGACTAGGTAAGGGCAATGTAAGGGGATAACTCTAGAGGTGTGCTTAGTGACGTGGGTAGGTTCCCACCTAAGAGCCGTCATCCTGCCGACCGCACTCTCACTCTCTCCTATCTTCCCTTCTGTGACATACTGTGTGATTCCTCTAAATCTAATAAAGGACAATGTGTGAATATCTGTCAAGTACCATGAGAACGGTGCCTTGACGATCTAGTAATATAAATACTAGTCTTCTGTTGTAGATATACCTCAGTTGAATATTACCTTAGCTTCTGGGACTATCCAATAAGCTTACTGGGCCTTCGCTTGTGAAGTGTGCTCTAACAGGCAATAGTATCACAATGCAAGACGAATGCATGTCTTAGAGAGCCTATTATGGTGAGATCTACCTCAAGTGGATTCATAAAAAGCTTTATTATTCTTTCTTTTGGTTATTTGAGTTTCACTCTCTATTCTCCCTTTTCTTGAGCTCTCTTTGTTATTTGATCATCTCCCCAGTGCCTACTTGTTTAGTGCACAATTGTGAAACATCTCAGAGACTATTTTACTTTCATTTCTTGTCACCCTTGTCTTGTGGACAAATTCCCTTTGATCCCCATCAGCAGACTCAACAAAATTACAAAAAAAGACTGATACCCACTTCCTTTTATCTCTAACTTTCTAGATTCTCTCTGCAAGGCTCGCATTTATACCAGGATCGATCTCCGACATATGTACTATTTGGTCTGCATTGCTAAAGGAAACAAATAGAAAACTGCCTTTTAAACTTGCTATGGAGCCTTCAAATGGTCAGTAATGCTGCTCGGACTAACTAACACTCCAGCTGCCTTCTAATGCTTTATGAACGGCATATTCTCTGACCTTCTTGATGTGTGCATAGTAGTCTACTTGGATGACATCCTGATCTACTCAGATGATATCACACAACACCAGAACCACATCAAAGAAGTGTTGAAACAACTCTGCAAAGCAGGATTATATGCAAAGGCAGAAAAATACGAATTCTATTTAGATTCCATGGAATATCTAGGCTATGTTCTATCACCATCTGGCTTGACTATGTCCAATGCTAAAGTGAAAACTATTCAGGAGTGGCTGGAACCAAAGGATATCTAGTCTTTTTTAGGATTTGCTAACTTCTACAGGCGTTTCATTTTTAATTATTCAGACATAGTTATTCCACTCACTTGTCTTACTAGAAAAGACACTCCATGGAATTTTGACGACAAATGTAAAGTGGCATTTAATACCCTGAAGTAAGCTTTCACCTTTACTCCAATCCTTATACATTGGGTTCCAGACACATAACTTGTTGTGGAAACCAATACCTCAGACTATGCTCTTGCTGCTATTCTCTCTATTATGACTAAAGATAATGAAATTCACCCCATAGCATTCTACTCCCAGACATTTTTCACTCTAGAGCTCAACTATGACGTCTATGACAAAGAATTACTTGCAATATTTGAGGCCTTCAAAATTTGGCAATACTATTTAGAAGGGTCTGCTTCACCAATCAATGTTGTAACAGATCACAAGAACTTAGGTACTTCTCAATGACCAAGATTCTAATGTGCTGACAAGCAAGATAGTCAGAATACCTCTCCCAATTCAACCTCATAATTCACTTCTGTCCCAGATGTCTTGGTACCAAGCCAGATGCACTCACTAGATGATGGGACGTCTATCCAAAAGAGGGAGATAATAGCTATGCTTCAGTAAACTCTCATAATTTTTATCTAGTCTTTACTCATGAACAAATTGTAGCATTTCTCTGAACAACCATTCTTACTACTCCGATACTTTGCGCAGCCATAATATTGGACCAAAACCAACTCTACTTTGATATCCTGGCAACACTTTTCTTTGACTTCTTCATCACTGACCATTTACTCTATCTGGAAGAACATTGGTCAAAAGATAACACAGATTTCCTTAGACTTGATGACAGAATGTATATTCTGGATAACACCAACTTACGCCTCCAAGTTCTCCAGTATCACCACAACCATGTTCTAGCAGGACATCTGGGCCAAAATAAAACACTGGAACTCGTACGGAGGTATTATATCTAGCCAAATATCTGTGACAATATACAAAAGTTCTATAAGTCTTGTATTACCTGTATGAGATCCAAACCACAGCGTCACAAACCATATGGGTCCCTCCAACAACTCCCTATTCTGGAATGTCTGTGAAATTCAATTTCCATGAACTTCATCAAAAAACTTCCTTTCTCCTCCAGTTTTGACACTATTCTAGTTATAGTGGATTGCCTGTTGAAACAAGCCATATTCATTCCCACTCATAACACCATCACTTCAGCAGAATTAGCGTACCTTTTTGTTGTTCATGTCTTTTCAAAACACAGAGTTCTGTTTCATATTACGTTCGACCATGGCTCCGAGTTTGTCTCTCACTTCTTCCGCTCCCTAGATACTGCTCTAGATATGAGACTTCACTTTACCAGTGGATACCATCTAGAGGCAAACAGTCAAGCAGAACAGACTAACTAGACATTGGAACAGTACCTCTGCATATACTGCAACTACTAACAGAACAACTGGTCTGAACTGTTATCCCTGGCTAAGTTCTCCTATAACAATGCTTCTAGTGCTATCACTGGTGTCTCCTCATTCTTTGCTAACAAAGGCTACTATCCTAACCTCAGTGTATACCCAGAACGAGATATAGCTTCCTCTTGTGCCCATGACTTTATAATTGATCTTGATGAACTACAAGGTATGCTTAAAGAAGAAATTGCCAAAGTACAACAACAATATCAACCCTCCACCGATTCTCATCAACGCCAACTACCAGACTTCTAAGTTGGACAATCAGTATTCATTAGAGCACAGTACTTCTGGATGACTCGCCCATTAAAGAAACTCTCCGAAAAGTACCTCAGACCATATGAAATAATTGCTCAACCCAGTCTGTAATCCTTCACACTCTGCCTTCTAGATACCATAAAAGTTGTTCATCCTGTGTTCTACGTCTTTATGCTCGAACCAGCTATACCCAATACCTTTCCACAGTGTTTCGAACCTCTGCCAGCACCTGTAATCATTGATGGAGAACTAGAATATGAAATCTCCAGGATAGTTGACTCTAAGATTGACTGCCAGAGGACATGCAAGCTGCTCTATAAGGTTATATGACTGGGATACGAAGATACCAACAATGACTCTGAATAGTTACCAGCAACAGAACTGGAACATGCAAAGGAATTACTGAGTGATTTTCATATCAAATATCCCTCTAAACTGGGACCATTATGACTCTAATGATGCCTTTATTCCACTTTCTCATCTTCATTTCTCCACACTCATACTGCTTTAAAAAAAAAAAAAAAATTTAAGTACTTGTATACAATTCAGAGTACAGTTTCCTTTGCACTGACTTGCTTACTTGTATTCCACTCTGCAGTTTCCATTGCAATCTGATACTTGTATTTAGAAGCAGTCTCCATTGCAAAAAACTTGCGTGTAAGGGGATAGCACTAGGATTGCTTAGATAATCTGGTAGGATGAGTATTGTCTAGCTTGTCCTCGGATTCTCAGAGTTTGTGGTCCATAGTTCCCTATCCCTCTAGTTTGGGTCTGCTCCATCAGTACTATGTAGCCTTATTAGGTATGGTAGTTATTAGTGTCTTGATTTGGGTTCCCATAGCGACCGGCACATAGACCAAGCTAGTCTAGTATATATAGCTAGTGATGTACAATAGAATACCTTACCTCAACATTGATTAGAGCTCCTGGGCTATACATTGCTCTTACTTAAGATGTCTCTTCCACTAATGTCGAGTGTGTTCTGGGTTGCCTTCAAATAGCCCTTTATATTGTGCACCTGTATTCCTCTGCAGTCCTCTATTGTGATTGTCCAATACTTGTATTCTTGCTTTATCATTTGTCATTACTTACATCCACTTTCTACCAATAGAAAAAACAATAAAATTTATTAAACAAGAACTACAGATTTTCAGTACCAACAGAGTAAGTGACCGGAGAGAAATTACTACTCCCTTCTTCCACACCCTCCATTCCATTTTCCTCTTTCTGCCCTCCGACTTCTTCCTTCTCCACTCTGTCTAGCTCCTACTCCCTTTGCTTTCCCTTCTCCTTACTCCACTGTACCTTTATCTCCTCTCCTTCAAACTCTAGCCACAAAAACTGTTCCTCATTGGAGTCCTGGCCCTCTATGCCAGCCAGCTTTTCCAATGCCACTGCAATCCTTTGAACATCCTTCCTCAAACTCTACAACTCACTCAAGTCCTTTAATTTTCTTGAAACCTCTGCCTTCCACTCCATGTCCATCTGTTGCTTCGTCTTTTTTGCCTTGGACCTCCAGATTGCTTCTGCCCTGGTCTTTGCACATGCCTTATCTGCGTCAAAAGGCTTACAGGCAGCCTTGGCCTTGGCACAAGGAGCACATGAAGTTGTGTGACTATAAAAGTTAACAAATAACAAAGGAATTGGACATAAAACTCATGGCAAATTTTGGGGAATGCACAAAATTCTGAAGTTTACATATCTCTCGCAGGGACTTCCTCCACCAATAATAGCTATCCCTATTTCCTTTGCTAACTCCTCATGTCGTTGACGGGCCTCTGGAGTCTCTTTGGGCAGATATTGAACACGTTGCCTTTTGGTTAGAGGCAGAAGGTCTATAAGATTCATCTCCTCGTCGAAAGGAGGATTTGTGGAAGGCAAGAAGGTCTTGGACCAATTCTTGCGATGTTGTTTTTCAACGGCGACAATACAGTCTACCTCAAGACGATGGGCCAGGTTTCTCTGGCACTCCTCTTCTCTCTTCCATGTCTCTTCCTTCTCTTTCCTCCATGTCTCTTTTTCTAGTCTTTTCTGCTCCACTAGTTTTGCCTCTTTTTGGGCTTGGCGCTCAAGTCATTTCTTTTCTTCCTGCTGTCAGAGCAGGGTCTCCGTCTTAACATATCTTCTGGCTAGTTCAGCCTTGTAATGATCGTCATTAGAGTTGAAAAGATTAGTAGTGGAAGTAGGGACGAAGGACATAGTGGTAGAGTTTCAGGAGAAAAATCCATAGAAACCGATTTTTAAGACCAAAGTCAGGTGATATTTAAATTGCTTATGTGTAGAAGCTTTGAGGGCTTAGCCTTAAAGGGAAGGTACTGTCATATTCCAGAAATCTGACAATTATGTAATTTATTTCTCCTAATAATTCTCCTAAAAATTAACAATAGTAGAATAGTGTAGTAGACTACTCTCCTCCTATTCTAGACTATCTATAAGTACTGAGTAGTTACAGTGTAATTTCTCAGTCTGTAAATTAATGTCATCTGGTCTTAATTCTATTTCTGTCCACTCTATTTCCTATTCTACTTTCTTAGGACATCTTCTCTAATGACTTTCCTCTACTCTAAAATATGCAACTAACATCATGACTGGAGACTAGAGCACAACAAATAAGTTGAAGCCAAGGTTGTTCATCAAGTCATACTCCACTCCAATGTCTTTTCCTTTCTGCCAGAGTCTTCTCTTAGGGTTATACCCTTACTAAGTATTATATATTCTCCAAAGTAGTATAATACTCTGTTCCAGAGTATAATTCTATTTATAACTCTGCTCTTCTGTTCTCTGTCATTCTGTACTTGACAGCTATTTGGCTTTGCTAGGACAGTACCAGAAGTGAATATTATTCCTGCCATCTTTGCTGAGGAAGGATTTGATTGTAGAGGCTAATGGGATGAACATGTTCTGGAGGGAGTCGACTTTGGACTCCAGAATTTTCCTTACTGTGGTGATGGAGTCAGTGATGATAGTGACGTTGTGTTATGAACATTGAGTGGGACTACAGTTATTATCAGCCTTGGTCTGATAATGAATGGCTAGTGGACGAAATGATAGCAATGCGAGAAGAGACGTTGATGGTATAGAACGAGGACATTACTATGCAGTAATGCATAGAATGTTGAAGCATATTAGGAGACAATGGACTCATGGTATGGACAGGACTCTTCGGAGAAATCTCGGACTATTCTTCCTCTCTATATTTGGACTTATGCTAAATGGGATAACATCGGACTAACCCATTATTAGACACTGACTCATCTCTGACTCACTTGTCACCTTGTCACTGATCTGTCACTTAACTAGTCACTCTTAGTTACAAGTAGTGTTACCACATTGTAACGATTGTTACAT
>Ga0153996_1001254_pt1 | contig 10467 bp, 7 predicted proteins | sample TSNC080MetaG_FD_104728 | JGI IMG/M metagenome (GOLD analysis project Ga0153996, IMG submission 104728) | Attine ant fungus gardens microbial communities from North Carolina, USA - TSNC080 MetaG | ecosystem: Host-associated > Fungi > Mycelium > Unclassified | place: USA: North Carolina, Lumber... | reverse complement strand
TATTAGACTGTTTCATATATCATGCTGATGTAGTTAGACTTCGTGTTCTAATAGGTACATCAATGAATTAGTTCTGCACACTTCAGACTGAGACTTCGTGTTCTAATAGGTCGCTTACTCATCCCACTGGAATAAAAATTTTTACAAGTTGTGTTGTGTTCATGATTTATCATTGTTCTCCGGGTCACTTTTTATAAGCTTATTATGGATTGAAACAACTGGTCCCTGTCGCTGAGCTAAAGCTTTCTCTTGATAATGACAACATAGACTAAATGAAAATCAACAGTGATTCAACGAATACACCATTTCGACTTGAGAAAGCAGCCTTTTGCTAAAAAAAACCCAAGTCCAAAGGATTCCTACTGCACTCACAACCAGCTCTTAGCCCATACAACACCCGTCCTCTCAACTACATCCTGTTCATGTTCACTCTCACTACCATCCCACTCATTATCGACATCACCACATCCCACTCATTATCGACATCACCACCTCTCCCTCTCCTCGTTTTCTTCCGCGTGTCTTCTGTGTCCTGAACCACATCCTTCCCAAACGCTTCTTCTATTGCTTATCCTACATTCCTAACAAATGCAAACTTGATTTCATTTTTGATTTCCATTGAAACATTGTGTTCATGTACAAGTGCAGCGCAAGGTTATCTATGTATTTGTCCAGGTTCATCAACATCGTCAAGAAGAACAACAGGATCAACACGCCAGTCTTTACGGAGCGCTTGAACGATAAGTCCGGAACCGGATGTGATGGAAATACACCTGTGACGCATTTCCATCACGGGTACCACCAAAAGATATATAATTTGACCGAGAGATGTTTTGCCTGTACCTGGTGGCCCGACAGATAGAAGTATTGGGGCCTTGGTCGATGATGAACAAGGTTTGGAAAGGGGAGCAGATGGCGAAGAATTTTGTAAAGGGATGGTTATATCGCTGGAAGGTTGAGTCTGTATAACAGGTTTGTCTGTGTCGATAGGGGCAACAGTTGCAACTTGTTGAGCGGGCTCCTCGACTATGGTTTCCTTGTCCGTATTACATTCTTTGAGACGGACTACTGCGAGGTGTTCAAACGGCCGTTTCTTGATTCTTCTAGACCAGAGTGATCTGCATCGAATTGAGACTTTTGTCGCACATAACGGAGGAGGAAGCAAAGAATGGTGATTACGATGACGTGGGCGAGGGAATTGAGGTTAGGCACTCGAGCTGCATAGTGTATATGAGTGGAATTAAGGATGAGACAAATGACACTATTTTCCACACTCACTTGACAGATTTTCGAGCCTTCTCCATTCCATACCACCCATCTTCCTCTCTTCGGCATCAGATTCCATGATATCGATCTCCTTCTTCAGATCTGCCAAATCATTTGCTCCATGTTACTCGTCATCGTCCAGTTTACTCAGACAGCATTACTGGCGGGGTTATATGCAACTGAACCACTAACACCCTTTTGGATGATCGACAATCCGTGTTGAATGGCTGTGTGTTGTTGACGCAAAAAAAATTCTTTTCATTGCTTGGACACTGACTCAGCTGCGGCAGAAGCCATTTTCTTTGATACCTCAGATATGGAGGCCTCCTAAGCAAAATGTCAGCAGCAAGCAAAAAATGAGCATTGACATCTGGCAGCTAAGCGGATGATTAAAATGGAAGGAGAGGCGACAAGAATTGGAACTAACCAAACTTGCTGTTGTAGTCAGTATCGCTGCTCCCAACGAGAACGTCGGCCATACAGGGGATACGATCATCGATTATTTCTTCGAGCATGGTGACAATCTTGGTGTAGCCCTCTTTGCTAGCCAGCTGCAGGGCATCACGAGCAAGTCTATCAAGAGATTTAACAGCGGCCTGTTTGAACCGTGCAGTTGTTTTCTAACCTTGTCAGCAAGGAGATATTCGACGAAAGGAGGTGAAGAATCAAAGAGGAGAGGAATGTGGGGGCAGGGGCTTTAATGGGCGAGAGAGATGAGACAGTCCTAGTTCGAGTTGCATGTTGGCGGCTTTGCGATGTGAAGGACATGTACAGCTATGCCCCACTCTGTGAGGGCTGGGGCAGTATTGTCGAATGGCGGGGAGAGGGAGTCGGTGGAGACCCCGCAATTTTGAGACGCAAAGCACTTAATGAAGAGTCAAACGCAGATGCTGTCATCCAAGAGGCAGTCATTCACCCCACTCATTGACTGCCTCATCTTTTCCTAGTCTCCCCGGCTCCTTGAGAGGTGTGCAAAAGCGACTTGGCAGAAGCGTTGAAGAGTCCGAGGTTCTCGCACCTGGACTGAGTGTCGGACACCACGCCCATTGTCAAGGCACTCAAAACTCTCCTCACACTTCTTCGATCGACGTATATGATCGTCTTGTGCTAGTGCGAGTACACGGGCGATGTTAAGTGGTCTCACAGAGGTCTCGTTGAATGATGCGGTTCAAATATAGGGCCGTGTTTGTACCAATTTCAATGTCAATGGAAAACCATATTTTTTGTGCGAGATCATCTAGGGAGGTGAACACCAAATATTCTACAAAAGCACGTTGAGGCCACTCATTACAACTACTTCGAAGCCTGGAAGCCATAAGTACAGGGAATACTGAGTATCCTTAGACCCGCCGAAGTGAAAACATGTATTGAGACGCCGAGAGAGCGAAAACCAGAGTAAAGCAGCGAGCTCATCCTACTCTCCTGTTCACATATTTGAACACCTTCAAGTACTTTGGCTGAGGATAAGATGCACCTTGTTTTCTCACTCCAGCCGCTTTCCTACCTCCTTCTCCTTTTTCTCAAGCCCTTTCAACCACTCTTTGTCGACACATTCTGTCCACTTTGTGCCGAACCTCGAGTTAGAAAAGTCCAGGCTTGTTGTGATATCGGACCCCTCAATCAGCACTTTGAATGGTGGCACGTACAGACCTCGCCTGTTCTCGACTGGGACCCAAAACAGTGGCTTGCCATCCTGACCCATCATCCATCCATCCCTCATGCCTTGCAGCATAAGTTCATATCCATGAGTGGAATGCCGGTACTCGGCTGTGAAATTTGTGATTTCCCAGATTCTTACACCAGAGTTCCGGTAATAGGTTGCCAACACTGTTCCATCTCGTATAAATGCCATGCGTGCGTATGTTTCACCCAAAATCTGAGCGCGCAGATGGCCGGTGTAGGTGTCGAAGAGCCCTATTACGTTCTTGTGTTTGAACCTAAGAGCAATGAGTCTCTCGCCAAGGGAATGGTCAGTCAGAGCAGGTGAGAGGGCAATTCCATCCACCCTGGACGTTGGAAACTTGGAAACGAGTTGGCGAGTTCGTGTGTCCCAGACTCGGACGTGGAAATCATTGAAAGACCAATATGCGAAGAGTTTCCCGTCGGGTGAGTACGCAGGTAAGGGATTCAGGTTAATATGCACTTGATCGTCAAAGCAGACACTATAAAACCGGGCAGCATCATGATCCCATGAATAACATGAGGGGGAGGAACGCCAATCCGCGATGATGAGGGTCAAGCCATCGGGTGCCAGGTATATTTCCGCGAACATTTTTCTCTTGGAAGAAAAAGAATCCGTGCATTCGAAACCTGTGGGATCCTGCCGATGCCAAACTTGCACTAATCCTGAGTTATCACGTAAGACGGCGCATATAACCAGGTCATTGCATGTTCGGAAGGCAACCTTCCCAAACCAGACACCTGTTCTCGGGCAGGGGTCGAATGAGACGCGCTTCTCCGGGTGCGTTATATCGCATATGGTGAGATACTTGTACAAAAATGCTACCCGTTCTTCATCTGGGGAAAATGCAATGTCTAGTTCGTCTTCGCCGTCTTCACACTCAATATCTGTACGTGCGATGACTTCCCCAGTAGTTGTATCCAAGAAGTTGACTTTGGAAGATCCCCGTGGTCTTGTAATTATCATCTTTCCAGATGGTGAAATTCTAATGACTCGTTGCTCATCGGCATCATCTCGAGTGTCCATAGTGTCAGCCTGATTCATCGCCAGATTCTCCAGGTCCAGGTTCCACATCCTCACGCTTCCATCCTTATATCCGACCAAAACTCTGTGACCATCTCTTGATGGACAGATACTGGTTACACGTGAAGTGGATGCATGCTTTATCTCCCAGATCATTTTTGAGCCAGTTGCAGAGACATCCCATATTTCCGCTCTGCGATCTCGTAGGATAAATAGATGATTGGTAAGGGGAGAATGAATAACATGTGGTGGACTCCAGAAACCACCCCAATCACAGCTGAAGGATGCCATCTCTTGTTTGTCCAATCTCCAAAGGTAAATAGTTTTTTGAGTAAAACCAGAGTCAGTTTCAACCATCAAAGTGTCACTGGTTGGAGAAAAGTGGAGAGATGGCGAATTTCCATGAGGATATGTAAATTGTCGGAAATCCTCGCAATCTTCCAAGTTCCATAATTCTATGACGTTCTCAGACCTCTTTACTACGGCCAGATAATGCCCATCAGGAGAAAAGCAGGGAAATGACAGACGTCCAATAGGATGTCCACGAGGATAGGTAAATCGTCGAAGATCCTCGCTATCTTCCAAGTTCCATAATTCAAGGACGTTCTCAAACTTCTTTTGTATGGCCAGAAAATGTCCATCAGGAGAAAATATGGCACTACAAACATCGTTCACCTCCAACGGCCTGCTGAATATTAGTGCACCATTGCCAGTGCCCCAGAACTGGACCAGAATCCTACTTGCATCTTTATCTCCAGACTCGTCCAAGTTTCCATCTTCAGGGTCGTCCAAGTTTCTATCTATTTTCACCGAGGCAATTCTTCCATTGTGATGAACAAAGGCAAAATCAGAGCCCTCGATTTGGAACTGCTCTTCTCCCGTCTCTATGTCCCAAACTCCCCCATAAGAACCATATTTAAGTACAATATGCTTCCCAGCAGGACTAAAGCAGACATATGTATGATATATCGGGCCTAAAATGCAACGACCTGTTTCAGAGTCACAGATATACGTAGCGATTTTTGATGAACGATTGCTTTCTGATGTGTATAAGAATGTGCTTTCATCTGGTGAGAAAGCTATTTTCTCCACAGAAATTTTCTGGTGCTCTGCAGTAAACACCGCCATTGACCATTGACTAGATTTCCCTTCAGTGACTACAAATGTATTGGGAAACCTCGAGCGGAATTTTCTGGCAACATGAGATTCCTCAGGTGCAAAGGGGAGTGCCGAGAGGTACACATGAGAGGCAGATTGTGAGATTGGAACGATGAACACAGAAATGAAGTGGAGGGCATCATGGATGAACAATGTCAGCTCATTATCAAGGGTGAGGGGCTGGCCAGCAAACATCAGATATGTTGCAGAGAAATGAGTTGGAAACGCACCTTCCATGATAAAGCCCTTCTCAGGATAGAAGACACGTCATACGCTTTTCCTGATAGGCTCATTGTCTCTATCCAGAACAGTAGTTTCTCGTACATCACGAACTTGACTCCATCCTTCAGCTTCTGGAAAGATGGCTCATCAGACCGAGCATGAACAAGATGGTCCGCCCAAAATTGAGAGGAATATAAAACGGAAGGAGGGATAGTGGATATGACATTAGCCTGAATATTGACATTCTTAATGACGGAAGAGTCCAAGCTGCACATATTGAAATGAAGCTTGGGTGAAACCAGAGTCTTCAAACATAACGCAGAAAGCTGACATTCATGATGGCCTCGATCCTGAACAGCGGAGAAATCAGGGAATTCTTGTCGAAACGAGAGCGACAGAAGATAGTCTTCGAATGACTTGTGATGGAAATGAAGGAAAGGGGCAGAGCCAACGACGGACGCGAGTCCTTTTCGGATCAATCGCATTATATCTGAGGCCCCGATCTTGACTCCAGGAAGCATCACAAGTGCATCGTCACTGAGAGGCTGCTTGGCATAGATCATGGCGCCCATAACAGAGATAATCCCTTGGACCTCTTGCTTCGAAATCCGTCCGAATGATGTTCTGACAACAGTTGCATACAGAGAAAAAAGATCGTCCATCCCCTCTATGTCATCCCCTCCCTCCCTTGATGTAAGGATGTGAAATCGTACTTCAGGATCATCTTCAAGGAAATTTGCGACAGTTGTGGCCCAGATGAAAATACCAGCAGCACCAGGAACAAGATAATCGAGAGCCTCAGTAATCTGTGCAGAATTCATTTTCATGTCGTCGAGTCGTGACTGGAAATATGTACGGATGTCATTTGAGACACTGTCTCCTGGCTTGACCACATATCCAGAGGGAATATCATGGACGCTGATGGGATTGGGGAAGGTGATACTGTCCTCTGGCCGGCTGGTAATGACTAACTTGAACCTCTTCAAGTGATCAACCTGAACCCAATGCTTGAGCGTACATAGAAGACTTTTATAATCATCCTTTCCAGACGAGTCTTGCCTCAGGCCACCACACTCGTCCAGTGCATCTATCACAATCACGGGAAGTTTATCACATGGGACATCACTGAGTGTGGATAATGGTGCCTCAATCAGGGACTTGAATCTTCCATTGATGTCGAATGGATCGGGCACCTTATCGTCTTGGACTGTGTTAAGAACGTGTTGGCGCACAGAGGGGTACAGGCGAGCAAGGCTGAGGGCGACGGCGCGCCAGAGAGCATCTGTAGTGGTGGATTGTGTGCGGTCAAACCGGAATGATATAACCTGGCGATCCTGTTCGCGCAGCCGAGCAGCGATACTAGCTGCTATTGCGGATTTTCCGACACCAGGCGATCCCCTTATCCAAATCACGTTGTGGCCATCGACATCCTTGATCTCATTTTCAATCTCTTGCAAGATGGTGGTGCGTGTACCTTCCATACACGGTTTGCGCAAAGGGAGCCTATTCTTTTCAAGGTTCCTCGCTAAATCATCCAGCTCCTTCTTGGTGGCTGATAACAACCACAAGTCAGTCAAATTGAACGATAAATATTACACATAAAATAATACCTTGCTCTGCTCGGATCTCTATGAGAAGATCTCGGTCGAAATTTACCGCGAAAGCATCTAGTTTCTTCCGTAATTCAGTAGCTTTGTCCTTATGAGGGGCAACGAAGAGGTGTTTGGCTGCAACCAACAACTCAGTCATGACTGTATCATACCCAGCAAAATACGCACCCGACCAGCTTTTGAGCCACTGCTCAATAAAGTCCACTACTCCTTCCGCCAATCTAGGAAATCCATGGATAATTTGACTCAGTTTGTCTGATTTTGGAACTTCCTTGAGCCGGTCCATCTGAGAAGCTAGGATTCCAATGATTTCTGCCATTCTTTTCATTTCTCTGTGAGATTCGTCTTGAGCCTTGAAATTCTGCAAATTTATCAGCATCATTCACGTTGGAATTAGAAAAGGGGTCCAACTTTGTATATGGCATCAATGCAAGAAAACACCGATTTAGCTAAAGAATTCAGCTGCTTCGAGTTAGATAATGCACATGTATGCTAGTCAACAATGATTTACCCCACTGATAGCCGTTCCAAAATCAATGAACATCCCAGCCACATCATTTGCGGAGCCGAGGCGATGCAAAATAGGCCGGAAATTTTTCAGGCTCTCCATTGTCCTCTTGATTTGCCCATCCAAGGCGCTCATGTCCTACATTTGGACTTGAGCAGGCAATCTACATGTTGACAACAACCATGATAGCGTACCTCGGCGACGATCCAGAAGTGTAATCCTCGAATTCCATTGGGGAATTCTACCTTAAAATTGGCTGGAGTATCCTGAGCACACTTGGAGCGATTGAGGCAAAGATCAACCTACATTTGGTTCCTTGATGTGTTTCGGACACCAGGTGATCCCATAGATCGTCGAACTTGACGGTGACTTTGCACAGAGGATCATCCTTTGAATAATGCCCCAAACTGGAGATCCTCCGTCGCAGAAGATGTTTCCTGTGTATCTCAATATACAGGTCAACTTCTTTCTTGAGAATACTACATTGTACGAATGTTTAGCACTGCCTAGGCATCGGGCGTTCAACTCACCATCTGCTTGTCAACTTCAGGTGTTGCTCTCCCTCCAAGTTTTTCTTGAGTTTCCCTTCAGTATCTCTGAGATGGCTAAAGCCATCAGCCTTGTCAGAGTGTCTGACAATCAATGATTGTGGCAATGGAGGGTCGAGCTGCCCAATGAATTCTAGATGCAGTTAAGCCTACGGATAGATTGAGCCGATGAAACAGAATGATACTCACCGACAATTCGGATAGTTGGTACCATAGTATCAGTTTCGCCTAGGTTTTCCATTGATTCAACTGTGGGTAGAGTAGAGGGAGCCAGAAACAACGCTGCGAAAGTGGATATGATAATATGGACAAAGCTGTGGGACCATCCGAAGCAGGTGCTACTGCCTCACCGAATCAAATCCATTGGGTGGGAATTTGATTATCATTGTCCAGACATATCAGAAGCACAGCCAAGTTACAAGTGCCCCGGCTTGTATCAGCCGTTTTCTTTTGGCTGACCTGGTCTCTAATTATAGCTGGTGAACTTACTGCATTGGTTATGAGAAGCACAGGAGACCTCATGCCTTTGTGTGAGTGTTGCCTTCTATTTTCTCACCACTGTCCTGATGTTCTGTTTTACTCAATCCAAGTCGACTCTGAGCACTGAAAGAAAATGCAAATATTCCTGCCAGTCTCGATATAAGCCACAAGGAGAGAGCCATTTCATCGCATCGACCGCAATCGATACTTTTTAGTTTCTAGATTAGTGTAGGAAAGCAGGGTAGACTGAATATTTATTTGACACACCAAGCCCTTTGTGTCGTGTAATGAAAGAGATCACATGACCAGAATAAAATAAACTGGGTCCTCCAAACCTGAGATATAACTGACACAAAAGAAAAGAAAGTACCCAATTAAATTAAAGAAATGTTGAAAGCCGGTAGAAAATACAATATAGGTTATGATGCCATAGTAGCAGGAAGAGACCAAAGGTTAAAAATGCCAATATGGCACCACATAGGAGTGCTAGACAACCACTCATGGAATAAAAAGTTAGCATCATGCTTAAGATTGACCCATAAGATCAAAACAGTTGGCAACCTTGAAGACTATCTAAAGAAGGATAGCAAACATTGGCACTGTAAATGACTAGTGCAAACAATAATGAATAAAATACCACAGTGACTGCACCTGCAGAAACTAGAGATAGAAGACAACCTAGACTTCACACCTAAAAGACTAAGAATGGAGAAAGAAGGAAACAATGAAATCCAAGATATCCTAGACCCAAATACAATAGATAACAGATCACCAGAGAAAGCCATCTGCATCTTTGGATCATATAAAAAATACAAAGACAAAAAGGGAAAGAAAGAGTCAAGGCTATTAAGGACTCCAGTAAAAATAAAAGTAAACAGATCACCCAAGAAGATAGAAGTATACTACACAGTACTCGAACTGGGACCAGAAAATAACCAAGCCTGGTACTTAGAAGCCATAAGAATCATAACAGACAAGACAGATGAAACAAAGACCTACTGCATAAACCTAAACTCACCAAAAGAAACAGCCGACATATTAATAATAATAGAAGCACTTAAACTAAGAGGAGATATACATATAAAGACAGATAGAATAGAGACTATGACTGACATAAAACTAAATATCAAAAGATGGGAGAAAGATGACTTTCTCCAAAAAGAGGATAGAGAGGCATGGTGAGCCATTGTCTATCAATTGCAGCTACACGAAGGGAAAATCAGAATAAGCAAAATAGAAATGGAAGAAGAAATAGACACTATAAAAAAGATAAGAGGAACCCTAAAAGATAGTACACCAGATGAAAGCATATAACTATGCAGAGGGAAAGTACCAGGACTTTTCAAGTTAGAAGGCAACAAGCTAACAGAAATAACACAAAAGAAAGCTTACAAAATGATACTAAGACATCAAAACAGACAGCCTGGAAATAATCCAACAAAAAGAAGAATGGAAAAGACTAAGAATGAACTGTTACAAAAAACAGGAGCCTACATAACCGTAAATGACATATGGACAAACAACGGGAAAGGAATAATCCCATCCAAGATTAGTGACTTTCTATGGAAATTGAGCCATAACAGACATAAGATGGACACATGGTTCCTAAAAATTAGAGGATAGGAGAACAGTATAAGGGGACAGCCTGGAGTAGCTTAGATAACCTGATATAGGTGAGTATCATCTAGCTTGCCCTCAGATCCTCAGAGTCTGCTATTCATAGTTCCCTTCTCTCTTGTTCTCGTTGCCATGGTTTGTACTATGTAATCTTATTAGGTATGGTAGTTATTAGTGTTCTGATCTGTGTTCCCTTAGCAACTGGTGCACAGACTGGCTAGTCTAGTATATATAGCTGAGTTGTAGTGGCATACTGCCTGATCGCAGAAGCAGTCGGGTTGGAGTTCGAACCACGTCTCGACCACTAATTGGTGCCTTGTCAAAGGTGCTAATTCCACATGAAATGTGAAGAAC
>Ga0153996_1001248_pt1 | contig 10492 bp, 9 predicted proteins | sample TSNC080MetaG_FD_104728 | JGI IMG/M metagenome (GOLD analysis project Ga0153996, IMG submission 104728) | Attine ant fungus gardens microbial communities from North Carolina, USA - TSNC080 MetaG | ecosystem: Host-associated > Fungi > Mycelium > Unclassified | place: USA: North Carolina, Lumber... | reverse complement strand
TCATGTCCGGGCGGGGATTAGCCGGCATATCGCTAATGTTAATCTCGGTTTTTTTACCAGTCATACATCCGGTGAGATTAAAAAGGTCATCATCGAAGATGTAGAGCGGATTGAAAAGTTTCTGGCCCATCAGATTCCTGATCTTACAGCAGCACTCTGTGCCCCGGTCATCGTATTTATCTATCTGCTTACCCTTAATATACCGATGGCATTGTCAATTCTGGTGCCGGTTATTCTGGGGGCTGTACTGCAGGGAATTGCGATGGTTATTACCGGACGGCAGATGGAAGTTTATCATACTCTGCTGGCCAAGCTGAATTCTGCCATCATGCAGTTTGTCAATGGAATGCCTGTAATGAAGACTTATAATATGACCGCGGAAGGATATAAAGAATATGCCGATACCGTGACTGAGTATAATAAATTCTGGAAAAACTGTACCCGCGATCAAGGATATACATATGGAATTTTTGTCGCCCTGGTAGAGAGCGGCGTACTCTTTACCCTGCCGCTGGGCGGTTATCTGTTTTTAAAAGGATCGCTGGATGTCGGAACTTACCTGTTCTTTATGATCATGGGGATGGTATTTTTGTCCGGTCTGCTGAATCTGGTCAGTTTTGCACAGACATTTAATCAGATTATGAGCGGTACCCAAAGGATTAAGACTATTATGGATCTGCCCGGAGCAAATGAAGGAAGTCAAGAGTTGGATAAGGAAGAGGGACATCAATTAATCTTCGAAGATGTGACCTTCAGTTACGATAAAGCAGATGTTTTAAAGGACGTTAACATTTGTCTGCCGGAAAGCAGCCTGACCGCATTTGTCGGTGCTTCCGGAGCCGGTAAAACGACGGCAGCACAGCTGATTCCGAAATTCTGGGAAGTGAACGGCGGAGCTATCCGCATCGACGGGCATAACATTAATGAACTGAAAACGGAGAATTTGATGAATCTGGTATCGTTTGTATTTCAGGAGACTTTTATGCTGAATGACAGCATCTATGAAAATATCGCCATCGGCGGTATAAATGCAGACCGGAAGCAGGTAGAAGAAGCGGCAAAGGCGGCGCAGATACACGATTTTATCATGAGTCTGCCGCAGGGTTATGAGACCCGGATCGGTGAAGACGGGGTGAAAATGAGCGGCGGTGAAAAACAGCGGCTGTGTATTGCCAGAGCCATTTTAAAGGATGCGCCGATTATCGTGTTTGACGAGGCAACCAGCTATACCGATATTGAAAATGAATACAAGATCCAGAAGGCTTTGAGCAATTTGTTAAAAGGTAAGACTACAATCATGATCGCCCACCGGCTGCATACGATTGTCAACGCCGATCAGATCTGTGTGTTCGATGAAGGCCGGATTGCCGAAAAGGGAACTCATGAAGGGCTGCTTGAACAGGGCGGATTATACAGCCATATGTGGAAGGTATACACACAGGCGGAACAGGGGGCAGGAATATGATTACATTAATAAAAACCATTCGAAAGGTCGCTGGTGAGCGTTCCGGTACACTGGTGCTGCCGATTGTTCTTTCCTGCATCGATGCACTCCTTCATATGGCCATGTTCAGTATGATGATCCTGACTATCATCCGGCTGGTGGGGCAGACCTTTACCATGCAGATGCTGAGAACCAGCTCTATCATCTTACTGGTGCTGTTTGTGATCCGGGCCTTTTTATACTCCGTCAACTATACCCAGGTGCAGTATCGGGGAGCCGATATCACGGCCGGTTTAAGGCTGTCACTGGGAAATCACGTCCGCAGCCTGAATCTTGGATATTTTAATAAAAACAGCATTGGCCGGCTGACCAGCACATTGTCTACTGATATAGCTGATTTTGAACAGGTGCTGACGCATTCGCTGTCAAACTTTTTTAAAATTGTATTTTTTAGCATTATGGCGCTGGTATTTGCGTTTACCATCGATTGGAAATACGCTTTGATTCTGCTGGCAGTCGTTATACTGGCACTGCCTTTAATGGGACTAGGCGGCAAAGTGGCTAAAAAGAGCAGCGGTAAGAACAGGCAGGCGGTTAACAGTGTGATTTCCCGGGTAGTAGAATACATCAACGGGATCAAAACCTTCAAACTGTATAATCTGATCGGGGTTAAGTTTAAACGGCTGGATGACAGTTTCATTAATCTAAAGAAGCAGTCGATTCGCACGGAATTGTCTATAGCCCCATTTTCCATCCTGTTTTCCATTATGACATCACTGATGATTCCGATATCTTTAGTCGCGGGTACCATTATGCTGAAAAGTGGCAATTTAGATAATCAGACATTCATCGCTGTGATCATGGTAGCGATTTCTTTATCCAATATGATGACCGGACTGGGAGCCTTGTATCCGGAAATGAATTACATGAATAAGGCGGCCGAGAATATCCTTGGGGTAATGGACGAAAAACCGCTGCAGTATCAGCATGAGCAGGCGGCATCCAACCAGCATGATATCGTTTTTCAGGAGGTTGATTTTCGCTACACCGATGATGTGGAGGTGCTGCACAACATCAGCTTTACGGCCCGGCCGGGAACCACGACAGCGCTGATCGGACCGTCAGGGAGCGGAAAAACCACTATCGTCAGCCTGATCTCGCGATTTTGGGATGTCACCGGCGGCAGTATCAAAGTCGGCGGCGAAGATGTCAGGAGCATATCGCCGGATGGTCTTACGGAACAGATGGCAGTTGTCTTCCAGGATGTATATCTGCTCAATGATACTATTGCTAATAACATCCGCATCGGTCAGCCGGATGCTCCTCTGGGTAAGGTTGAGGCAGCTGCCAAAGCGGCTCAATGCCATGATTTTATCACCGCATTACCAGACGGATACGATACGGTTATCGGAGAAGGCGGCAGTACGTTATCAGGTGGTGAAAAACAGCGGATATCAATCGCCCGGGCATTGATTAAAGATGCACCTATCGTTCTGCTGGATGAAACCACATCCAGTCTTGATGCTGATAACGAGCAGGAGATTAATAAAGCGCTGGATGTGCTTATGAGAGAAAAGACGGTTATTGTTATAGCCCACCGGCTGAACACCATCATTAATGCGGATCAGATCCTGGTGCTTGACAGCGGCGGAATCCGTGAACGTGGAACCCATGCAGAGCTGTTAAGACAACAGGGATGGTATGCAAGGATGATTGAAGAGCAGGAACGGGCACGCTCCTGGGCAGTATAGTGAGATTTGTGAATAATTAACAGATGAGGTTTGAATTAACAGAGAATTATTGGATATATATTCTGTTGACGATTAGCTTGCGGTATTATAAAATAAATATAAGTTCATGAACCGACAAACGATGGCGTTGCATTTAGCAGCGTCATTTTTGTCTAAAAATAAATATGTTTTTCTCTTCAGAGAATGTAAAGACGCATTACTTGCCTAAGTATGCGTCTTTATGCTTTTTGAAAAATAAATTATTCGGAGGGATGGATATGAAAAAGAGGGTAATATCAGGCATTATCGGGGTCATGATGGGAGTGTGCCTCCTCAGCGGCTGTTCTCAGAAGTCGGCTGAAGCATCACAGAGCAGCAGTGAGACAACAGATGAAGACGAGGCAAAAGAGGGCGAAGCGGTCGATATTAAGGGAATCCTTAACGGCGTTACATTGAAGGTCGGAACTTCCGGTTTATTTGGACCGTTCAGTTACTATGACGATGACGGCAAAACATTAACCGGCTATGATCTGGATCTCATTCACGAGCTTCAGGATATTCTGGGATTTGAAATCGATGGCGGGATTGAGGCGATGGAGTATTCAGCCCTTACTACATCGGTTGCCGAAGGCAAGCTGGATATGGCGGCAGCGGCACTTTGTGCTACCGACGAACGCCGGGAGGTTATGGACTTTTCTGAGATTTACTGCGATTCTGGTCAGCAGGTTATGGTAAATGCAGAAGATGATAAAGGCATTACCGGTGTAGAGGATCTGGCTGGTAAAAAAATAGCGGTAGAGAAAGGCACCGCTTCCCATACTTATGCGGCGAAGAATTTGTCCGATACTGAACTGGAGGTACACGATGCGATCACAACGGCATACGAATCGCTGGAACAGGGAAAAGTGGATGCTGTTATCCAAGATGGGCCGGGATGCGCCTTCTATATCAAGACCACTGACGGAACCAAACTTGCAATGGTCGGAGAAGAATTTAATCAGGGGCAGGCACCATATGCAATTGCCTTTGCCAAGGACAGCGAATATGTCGATGAATTTAATGCAGCCCTGAAAATATTGCAGGAAGACGGCATCTTGGACCAGTTGTATCAGAAATGGTGTCAGTAATGGAATTTTTAAAGACATTACTGCCGATGCTGTTTTCCGGCCTGAAACTGACAATTGCTATTGCCGTGTCGGGAATTCTGATCGGCATTGTGATCGGCAGCCTCTGCGGTTATGCTCTGCAGGGCAAAAACAAATTAACCAGAGCGGTTGCGGAAGTCTATATTTGGATAATCCGGGCAACGCCGCTGATGGTTCAGGCGCTCTACGGATACTTTGTAATACCCAAGATGCTGGGGATTGATTTGAGCAGTGTGACGGTCGGTATTATGGTTATTGCATTGAATTCCGGAGCCTTTATTTCGGAAATAGTCAAGGGGGCACTGCTGGGAATTGATATCGGACAGAAAGAGGCGGGTAAGTCGCTGGGGCTCACCAAGCTGCAGATTATGGTCCAGATTGTAATACCGCCTGCTTTCAGATCAGCTTTACCGTCATTGTTCAATCAGTTTATTATTTCCGTCAAAGATACCGCCCTGCTCTCAATCATCGCCGTTAACGAGACCACCCATATGGCGCAGAATTACGCCGCGCTCAGTTTCAAGGCAATACCGACCTATACGGTTTTGGCTTTGTTTTATCTGGCGATATTATCGGTCCTGATCGTAGTGCAGCGGCAGATAGAAAGGAAAATGAGGTGATAAGGTGCTGAGAATTCATCATTTATCAAAGAAATTTAACGAGTTGGAAGTGCTGAAAGATATCAATGTAAATATTACGGAAGGTGAAGTGGTTTGCATTATCGGTCCGTCTGGTTCCGGTAAAAGCACCTTTCTTCGCTGCATAAACCGGCTGGAGAAACCGAACAGCGGCAGTATCAGCTATTACGGTGAAAATCTGGTCGATCATGCTTATGATATCAGAAAATTCCGCGAGGAGGTGGGGATGGTATTTCAGCGTTTTAATTTGTTTCCTCTCAAGACGGTGCTGGAGAATGTTATGATGGCACCGGTATTGACCAGACATCTGACTAAAAATGAAGCCCGGGAAAAGGCCAGGGAACTCTTAGAAAAGGTCGGCTTAAGCGAGAAGGCTGATGACTATCCGGATACGCTTTCCGGCGGTCAGCAGCAGCGGGTGGCAATTGCCAGGGCGCTGGCGATGGAACCCCGGATGCTGTTGTTTGATGAACCGACATCGGCACTTGATCCGGAGCTGGTGGGGGATGTGCTGGAGGTTATGAAAACATTGGCAAAAGAAGGTATGACGATGATTATCGTAACCCACGAAATGGGATTTGCAAGGGATGTAGCCGACCGGATCATCTTTATGGCGGATGGCTACATCGTGGAAGAGGGCCGGCCCGAAGAAATCTTCACCGCCCCCCGCGAAGAACGCACGCAGGGCTTTTTAGCCAGAGTATTGACGGCTTAATTAGACATTTAGTCGATTTGAGCACTTGACAAAACATCAATCATTGGGTTATCTGCTGAATACAGCAGCCAGACTGATCAAGCGGGAATTGGATGAACGGCTTAGAGTCTACGGTGTTACAACCTCGCAGTGGGCGGTCCTAAAACTGTTAGAACGCGAAGATAATTTATCCCAGGCCCAAATTGCGGCGCGGTTAAACGGAGATCGCGCGACGTGCGGTACCGTGATAGAAAAAATGATAAAGAAGGGATTGCTGACCAAGGAGTTATCTGCCAGTGACCGCAGAAGTTATCAGGTGAAGATTACTCCGGCGGCCGGCGATATAGTGAGGGAAGTCTCGGAAATTGCCGATCGGGCAAACGACAGGGCGCTGAAAAACATCTCCGATGAAGACCGGGTTTTGTTTATCCGTTGTCTGCAGATGGTTATTACCGATCTGGGAGGTGAAGTCGATGGGATGGAAAGCTGAATTGGTGAAAGCCTTTTTTGTCGCTTTTGGTGCATTCCAGACGTTTGCCAATCTGTCATATCTAGTTCGTAAGAACGGTGTGATATATGCACGGAAGCAGCATCGGGAAATGCCGGACGATGCGAGTGACCGACAAATGAAGGTTAAGATGGCCGGTATGTTTATGTTCGGCTTGCTTATGCTGGTAACCGGTCTGGTTTCCTATCTGATCCGGTCGTATTATGAGATGGGTTTTGTCATCGTGATGGGATTGTTCGCGGTGTATGTTTTTGCAGAAGCGGTATATTATAAATATTGGCGAACCACGGGAGCATTTATTTTGGTCTTGTCCTTATTCATGATTATATTGTTCGTCTGACAATGTCAACATTATATACAGTACCCTTACAGGCAGGGACTCTGCTGATGTAAGAGTGCTGTTTTTGCTTGCCCTGAGTAAAATAGGTATTGCAAATGGAAATGGTTGGATGTATAATTGTATTAAGCGATTAATACAAAGAAATAAAGTTGCCAGTAAGGGAGAACGCAATGAGTACATTAATTCGAATTCAAAACCTGTACAAAATATACAATCCCGGTGAAAATGAGGTGCGTGCGCTTGATGGTATCAATCTGGAGATAAACAGCGGAGAGTTTGTCGCGATTATCGGTCACTCCGGGTCGGGGAAATCTACGCTGATGAATATGCTGGGGTGTCTGGATGTTCCGACAGCCGGTAAGTACTGGCTTAACGGGAATGATGTTGCAGAGTTGCCTGATGATCGGCTGTCCGATATTCGCAATCAGCAGATCGGCTTTATTTTTCAGGGATTTAATTTGATTAATAATCTGGATGCGCTGGGCAATGTCGAATTGTCATTAATATACCGCGGTATCAATAAACGGGCCAGGAGACAGATATCGAAGAAGGCTCTCACCATGGTTGGGCTTGAGAAACGGATGAGCCATAAGCCGGCGGAGATGTCCGGAGGTCAACAGCAGAGGGTAGCGGTTGCCCGGGCTATAGCAGCTAAACCACCGGTAATTCTGGCCGATGAGCCGACCGGTAATCTGGATTCAAAATCTACAGCCGATATTATGGATATTTTGAAGGCGCTGCACAAAGCAGGACGGACGGTAATTATAATTACTCACGATTCTGATATTGCAGATCAGGCAAAACGTGTCATAAAGATAAAAGATGGAAAGATTGAAGCAGACTACATGAATGAGTCAGGACAGGAGGCCGAGATACATGTTTAAGAAAAAACAACAACAAGAGAACTATAGCAGCGAGGAGGATATTCTGCTGGACGATACAGAAGAAGAGCTTCCCGAATTTGATGAAGAAATCAAGCCTCCGAAGAAAAAAATGCCCGGTTGGGTGATCATTCCCGTACTGGCAATCCTGATACTGGTATTTTACATCGGTTCCAGGGTGTTTGGCGGGGCCAGTCAGAGCGTCGCGCAGCTGGAGACGGTAAAGGTGAAAAAGGACGATGTGAAAGAAGAATACACAACCTCGGGAACGGTAAACAGTGAAAAAACAAAAGTGTTCTATTCGCCGGTCAATGCGCCGGTGCTGATCTGCAATGCCGAAGTCGGCGAGGCGGTAAAAGCCGGTGATCTGTTGGTTACGTATGATACAACTACCCTGGAGAGAGATAACCGCCAATCGGAGCTGAATGCTTTATCGACCAAATATTCCAATCAGGATACAGTCGAGCAGGCCAGCCGCAGTGCCGCCAGTGCCGCGGCGGCAGAATCCCAGACAGCGTCATCAATCGCAGGTGTGAAGAAACAGGTCCAGACCAAGCAGGCAGAAGTCGACAGTCTTCAGAGCATCGCCAATTCCTCTCAGAGTGAAGCGGCAAAGAATGCCGCTGCAGCGGCTGAAATTGAGAAGAAGATGACAGAGAATCTGGATAATCAGAGTAAACAAAGGGCGGTTAAGGAGAATGCTGAGCGTGAACCACAGGATGCAAGTGCCGCTGCGCAGGCGACTAACGAGTTGGCTAATCTGGAAATTGCCTACCGGGATCTGGAAAACAAGCTTGCGACGGTTGGTTCCACCGATGCTTCCGGTACTGCTCAGGCTTTAGAAGCTGCCAAGCAGGAACTGGCATCGCTGCAGAACAGCCTTTCGGAATTGCAGAACAGCAGCCAGTCCGGTGGTGCAGCAACAGGGACTACCGAGGCTCAGAAAAAGAATATGCAGGTGGCGGAAAATTTAAACGAGCTGACCCAGTTGAGCACGGAAGAACTTTTGGCAAAAGGTAAAGAAGGGATCAAAGCGGAATATGACGGGATTATCTCGGACGTGCAGGTTGCAGAAGGAACCAGTGCGGTTCAGGGCGGGCAGTTGTTTACCCTGGTGAGTAACCAGGATGTCGCGGTAAAACTGGAAGTATCGGCGAACGATTTTGATAAATTAAGCACCGGAACCCAGGCCGTGGTGAAAATTGGCCAGAAGACCTATCAGGGAACCCTTACCTCGATCGATAAGATTGCACTGACTAATGAAAAGGGCAATCCTGTGATCGGTGCCAAAGTGCATATTAATAATCCGGACGATGATATCTATATAGGGGTCAATGCCAAGGTGACAATGACCGTGGCAGAGCAGAAGAATGCTTTATGTCTGCCGAATGAAGTGGTAAATACATCAGCTGACGGCGATTTTGTCTATGTGATTGAAAACGGTATCGTCAAGAAGCAGATGGTTGAACTGGGGGTTGCTTCCGACAGCAGCGTGGAGATCGTAAGCGGTCTGAAAGAAGGTGACCAGGTTATTTCTGATGTATCCGGTGATCTCGATGAGGGAATGGCGGCCATCGCAGTATCCAGTGAGGAGTGATGGAATGGGACAGTTTAGTGAATACATCAAAATGGCCCTTTACAATATCAAAGAAAATAAAGGGCGATCATTTTTGACCATGCTTGGTATTATCATCGGGATCTCATCGGTGATTACCATCATCTCCATCGGGAGCGGGCTGAAAGCCGATGTGTTATCCACGACCGAAACGAAAAGTGTGACCGTCACGGTAGATGAAGAGGAAACAACCAATACGGAGTTGATTACATGGGAGGATATGGAGGCGCTGCGTACACAATTAGGCAGTAAGACTGCCGGTGTTGTTTCCTCCTCCATGAGCACGGGCAGTGTAACCACCAGAAAAGGCAGCTACGAAGCTTATCTGACGCTTACGACACCCGATGCAGAGAACGATCCCAATCAGGAAAAAATGGTCCGGGGCACTTATTTTACCGAAGATGATGTTTTGAATGCCCAGCCGGTTTGTGTGCTTGATAAAGCAAGTGCATTATATCTGTTTGGTACAACCGATGTAGTTGGACTCGATTTTGATGTAAATATTGAGAATACCATTCAGACGGTTACGGTACGGGGAGTAAGAGATGCCGATGCCGACACGATGAAGGCCAACGAAGAAGCTATGAATATGTTCGGCATGGAAATGCCGGTGTATCTGGAGCTGCCTTATACCGTATCGGAAGGCTGGGGTGAGAATCCGGATAATTTCTCCGCGGTTGACATATATCTGAGTGAAGGCGAAAATGAAAATGCCGTGGCAAAGTCGGCGGTTCAAATCCTCACATCAAGGCACCTGAACGATGGTGATAACCTCTTTACCAAGCAGCAGGCAGTTGATATGACCGGTATGATGAGTACGCTCCTGGATACAGTAACGGCGTTTATTGCCTTCGTGGCTGGTATTTCGCTGTTGGTTGGCGGAATCGGTGTTATGAATATCATGCTGGTATCGGTGACGGAACGAACCCGTGAGATCGGTATTCGCCGGGCTCTTGGAGCAAAGTCTTCATCGATTGTCATGCAGTTTTTATTTGAGTCGGCGATCATCTCTGGATTAGGCGGAGTGATCGGAATTATTTTCGGTGCCGGCATAGCCGGTCTGGTATCAGCTTTGGAAATCGGCGGCTTATCGGCGAAACTATCAGTAACAGCAATTATTCTCACGACATGTTTTTCGTGTGGTGTAGGGATAATATTTGGGATTTATCCGGCTCGTAAGGCGGCTAAGATGAGTCCTATGGAAGCGTTAAGACGAATGTAATATCGAAGGAGGAATGAGTTATGTTTAAACCTAAAGGATTGTTAAAAGTAATTTCGGTGATTATGATTGTATTCGGCGTGCTTGGCGGAATAATGGTGGCTTACAGCTATACGGTGATGCCGAAGCTGGCTGAGACAGCGGGATTGGATATGAGTTTATACGCAGATGCATTTACCCCGCTTAGCATTGCCATATCAGCAGTCAGTACGATCTGCTGTATTATGGCCGGGATCTTCGGTGTGTCTGGAAAATCATTGCGGTGGGCGGTGATCTTC
>Ga0153996_1001246_pt1 | contig 10500 bp, 6 predicted proteins | sample TSNC080MetaG_FD_104728 | JGI IMG/M metagenome (GOLD analysis project Ga0153996, IMG submission 104728) | Attine ant fungus gardens microbial communities from North Carolina, USA - TSNC080 MetaG | ecosystem: Host-associated > Fungi > Mycelium > Unclassified | place: USA: North Carolina, Lumber... | reverse complement strand
TTAAGGGGGGGATACTGTCATATGATGGAAAATACCCATTTAATAATATAATTTCTTTTATATTTTATATTATTACTAATTTTTTGCTTCTAAACTCCTGTTGTCTACTCTTATAGGATCACGATGTAGACTAGTTACTTGTACTCCTCCTATTCCGAACTTAGTATAAATACTCCAGTAGTTACATCTGAGTTCCTTAGTTCATAGATTAAAGTCATTTATGTGTTTAATATTCATCTCCACTCCTATCAATCTATATACCACTTCTTTCCTGCACTCCTGACAACAATTTCGTCCTCCTAAAATATGCAACCATACACACAACAGCAGATTGAGGCACAGTGCACAAGCTGAGGCCAAGGTTGTTCCCCCACTTTTGTTGTCAACTCCCTTCTACTCTGGAGTAATTCCGCTCCATTCCGGGTCACTCCGCATGTCCTTGATAATGAACCAACTTAGAAAGATGGTAAACTTGGACTCTAGAACCAGTACTACTCAGATAAAGAACTTAGACTGATAGATTTTGTGCTTGTAAATAAGCATTGATGGCATCAGATCAGTTATACTTAGATAAATGACCTCTAGGACATGACTTGGAGATACTAGATATTTATTGAGACTTGCTAACTGCTTAACAGGTAATCAATAAAGTCTGCATTACAAAACAGCATCAAAAGCATAATAGGGGAAGACAGAAAAACATTCTAGAAGGAAGTGGCGATGAAGACGTGTTATCTTTGATGGGAAGGACTTGGTGAGGGAACATGTCATCACAAAGAAAGGAGGAGACCACATCATCAGTGGGAATTTGGGAGGACTTAGGGCAGAAAGAGGGCAATGGAATTCTAAAAGTAGTAATAGTTTCCCTTTTTATATTTTATTTCTTGAGTTTCAGGGCTTTGTAATATTTTAATATAGTATCCAGAGTGCAGTTGAATCAAAGAAGAACACAGAATATACCCAGAACTCGATTTAGAGAGAAGACACAGATACAACTCAGGCAGGCTTTGGAGAGGACAGCAGGCTGGAAAAGCTTGGCTAGGTACACACTTGGATTGTATCACACCCATAAGGTTCAGTGTTGGGGGTGCAGATAAGAGGGCAACTGAGTATGGAGGGCCCATGAGTAATCAACTAACTGTATTTTCCAGAGGAGCTTTTGTCACAGTATATAAAGGTTAATACCTTAGGGAGGCTATGTGATGACGATCTAGAGAGATCTTACGATCCTTTCACAACCACCAATATATATTTTACTAAAGCTGCATATAATTCTTATTTCTCTAATTATTTATAAACCTTCAACTTTGATAATCTCCTCTCAGACCTTTAGCATACAATTGAGAGCTAGTACATCATTATTTTGTTTGTCCCAGTATGCAATTTCCTTTTGTACCCTTTCATGACCACAAGCAACATATGGATAAACAATAGGAAAGGAATAATCTCCCCTAAAATTAATGACTTTCTATAGAAACTGTGCCACAACAGACATAAAGTGGGTATATGGTTCCTAAAAATTAAAGGATGGGAGAACAGAGCCTATTGTAAATGCAGAAAATTAGAAACCATGAATCACATTATAATAGAATGCCCACTAAATAAAGGACCCATAATCTGGGGCTATATGAAAAGTGAATGGAAACAAAACTTCCCAAAGACTCAATAGCTACAACTGACAATAGAACTAATAAGAGGACTAGGATCAATACAACTAAGAAAAAGCCCAAGGTAGATAAGTAAAGCATACATAAAAAGAATAACAGAAGCCATATGGCTAGTATAGACAATAAAAAACAACTGAATATTTAACAAAAGAGAGATACTGTAAGGGGACGCTCTAGAGTAGCTTAGGTAACCTGGTATGGGTGAGTATTATCTAGCTTGCTTGGAGCCCACTATTCATAGTTCTCTTCCCTCTTGTTCTCATTGCCATAGTTAGTACTATATAGCCTTATTAGATATGGTAGTTATTAGTGTTCTGATCTGTGTTCCCTTAGCAACTGGCACATGGACCAGGCTAGTCTAGTATATATAGCTAGTGATGTATGATAGAATACCTTACCTCAATATTGATTAGAGCTCCTGGGCTATACATTGCTCTTACTTAAGACGCCTCTTCCACTAATGTCGAGTGTATTCTGGGTTGCCTCCGAGTAGTCCCTTATATAAGGGCGACTAGGCACAAGACTCCAGGAGAATTCTTAGTGATATTACAGATTGTAGTTAGGGTACAACTCACCTCCAGGAGAATCCTCAGAGATTAGGATGAGGCTCCTGGAGGGATCTTTTACATTATATACTAAGCTTATATCCCTTAATGTCAGGATTAGCAGGATCGGAGCTAAACTAGTGTGTTTAAGTATTACTAGTAAAACAGGCTAAGGTAGTTCCAGAGTATCATCGTGCCGTTCAGGGGTAGAAATAGAGATGTCCTCTTACACACACTAGTTTAGCTCCGATCCTGCTAACCCTGACACTAAGGGATGTAAGCTTAGTATATAATGTAAAAGATCCCTCCAGGAGCCTCATCCTAATCTCTGAGAATTCTCCTGGAGATGAGTTGTACTCTAACTACAATCTGTAATATCACTGAGGATTCTTCTGGAGTCTTGTATCCAGTTGCCCTTACAGCAGATTAGGATCTTTAAAAACAGAGCCTTGGACCATCCCAGTGGACAGCCACCCAATAGGTAGCCCTCCCCTATCATACCCAGCCCTCCGAAAATTCTGCTCTCCAGATATTGTTGTCTCTGGACACCCCTCAAGGCATAGCCAATGCCTTAGGATATCTACAGCACCATTTTCAGGAGCTCATGGAGAAACAACACGTTTCTGAAAATAAAATCAATACCACCCTAGCAGCTCTGACTGTACAGCTACAACAGCTTACACAGTTAGTGGCTAACCCCACTCTTCCAGCAGTACCAAACATACCTCCCCCATCTGTACCATCTCCTCCAACGGCATGATGAATACATCCTAAACTCTCCTCTCCTCCGGACTTCAGCGGAGAACGTCACAACAGCTGCGTATTCTTAAACTCCTGCTCTCTCTACATACGCCTAGTCCTGGAACAGTTCTGCGACAAACAGGAAAAAATTCTTTGGGCTCTCATGTTTTTCAAGGGTGGTTGTGCCGCCAAGTGGTCTGAGAATATCTTCCATCAGGAAATGGACACTGGCGTTTTTCCCATGCAAACCTAGGGGGACTTTGAACAGCAATTCTGGGTTCACTTCTTCCCTGTGAACGCAGAAGTGGACGCAATCAACATCCTGGAAGGAACCTCCTACCACTAAGGAGGTCAGACAGTAGACGACTATCTGGACAGTTTCTGGACCTTGGTCTCCAACGCAGGTTACACAGATCCCTGGACACTAGTGGTAAAGTTTCGACAAGGACTCAAGTTGGGCATCCAGAACCAAATTGCCACCATGCCATACGGAAGACCCACCAACACCGACCCTGATGCATGGTATAGAGCAGCACGAAGGATCGACCAAGCGTGTCTTGTCAATAAGGCCTTTCAGTCCATATCGTGCTCTGCCCCCTCTGTACTGCTCAAGACTGCCTCCACTCGACCACCACCTTTGTCCATAGTAAGACTACCTCCCACTCCACCCCTTCTGGTTACTCCAAAACCTCTGCCGTCTATTCCGTCGGTGGGAATCCCTATGGACGTTGACGCAAGTAGGAGGACAAAGTCCTTGCCTCTGCAGGGATGCTACCAATGCAGAGACGCAAACCATCTAGTCTGAGACTGTCCCCACTGCATGGACATCTGTCAATTCACCTTAGAGCAACAGGAGGAGCTGATAGAGGATCTGTTGGCATTGAAAGATGTAGCCCCAGTAGAAGAAACTTGCCCTCCAGAAGAAGAGGATTTTGCATAAGGTGGCCAGTGATAAGTGTGCCCTGGTCACCAGTAAATAAGTTCACTGTATTGACTATAGAGGATCCAAATACAATTGACAGTGAACTAATAGATGCACTGCCCCTCACCCCCCTAGTCCCAGCTCTGCTCCATAGACCCAAGTGGGAGAAAAGGCTACCCAAGCTCCTCTTGATCAGCGCATTAGGTGCACGCAGAACTTCTTTACTCCTGCCAGTGGAAATCGGAACTACAGCCACAAGCAAACTCTACTCTGTCAAAGCCCTCTTGGACTGCAAAGCCACCAGAAGCCTCATTGACAGAGATTTTGTCCATTTGCAAGAGATGAACACTCAGACCCTCTTGTGCAATATCCCAGTCTTCAATGTCGACGGTTCCCCTAACAAGACAGAACAGATTTCCAAGGTTGTGGACGTAGTTCTCCGCTACAAGACTCACTCCAAAAGGATGCTCTTGGCCATCTTTAGACTTGGGAAACAGAGTCTAATACTAGGCTATGACTGGCTCAAGGACCACAACCCCAAGATCGACTGGGAAAAAGGAGAAGTTGAGATGACCCATTGTCTGCTCCGGTGTGAAGGAGGATACGCCCTGTGGAAGGAACAGACACGCCAGAAGAGGGTTGAACTCCGAGCTCTCCAATTGTGTTGCAATGGACCCACACCCTTGTTCCAAGAAGAGCTAGAGCTTAAGGAATCGCTCTCGCAAACGTACCACCCTGGTTGGGAGCCCGGAGACTGGTTGTTCCTTACATGTCTGCTCCCAGAGCCCACCCAGGTCAACCTCCCAGCGCCTTGCGAAAGGAGCCAGACACAGTGTGGAAATACAGGCTATCACTGCTCAACTACCTGCCTATGTCACGGAGTTTCAATCCGTATTTGCTAAGGGGGACTTTGACATGCTGCCGGAGCACTGCAAATGAGATCATGTGATCGAACTAACCCCTAGAGCAGTGCCTAAGTTGTCAAAGATCTATCCCCTGTTCCTGTTGGAGCAAGAGGAGTTGGACGCTTTTCTGGAGGAAAACCTCTGTACTGGACAAATCTGACCTTCCAAATTCCCCATCGCAGCTCCTGTGTTCTTCATTAAGAAGAAAGATAGTTCACTCTGGCTAGTCCAAAACTATTGCGCACTGAACGCTGTGACCGTTAAGAATAAATATCCTCTCCCCTTCATCTCTGAACTCGTCTCTCAACTCTGTGGAGCTAAATACTTCACAAAACTCAATGTCTGCTGGGGCTTCAATAATGTATGCATCAAGCCCAGAGATGAATAGAAAGTGGCCTTCTACACCAATTACGGCCTCTTCAAACCCCTCATGATGTTCTTCGGAATGACCAACAGCCCCGCTACTTTCCAAACCATAATGAACGAGGTCTTCCAAACTGTCATAGCCAAAGGGATCATCGTAGTATACTTAGACAACATTTTAATCTTTACGAAGACGGAAGAGGAGCATGAACGAGCAATCTAGAGGGTTCTGAAGATACTAGCAGAGCACAAGCTATTTCTCTGCCCAGAGAAATGTGAGTTTCACCAGAGGCAGATCAAGTACCTCAGATTGGTTATTTCAGAGAACAAAGTTGTGATGGACCCTGTGAAAGTCGCTGGAGTCCACGATTGGTCTACCCTGGAGAACCAGACTGACGTACAGGCCTTCATAGGCTTCGTTAATTTCTACTGTTGCTTTATCTAGGATTTCTTGACCATAGCTAGACCCCTCTTCGACCTCACTTGTTCCAACAGAACCTGAAGCTAGGATACCAGAGAGCAGGAAGCTTTTAAATGTCTCAAGATGGTGATGACTACCGCTCTGGTCTTAGCATCACTCCAGGACTCGGAACTCTTCTGCATTGAGGCTGACAGTTTGGACTTTGCCTCCGGAGCCATCCTCTTCCAGCGACTACCCAGAGAAGAGAAGTGGCAGCTGGTGGCTTTCTACAGCAAATCCCTGTCTCTGGTGGAACAGAACTACAAGATCCATGACAAAGAGATGCTTGCTATCATCTATGCATTGGAGGAGTGAAGACACTTCCTGGAGGGAGCCTGACACCCAGTGGAAATCTGGATGGACCACAAGAACTTAGAGTACTTTATGATGGCTAAGAAACTCAACCATCGCCAGGCTCGCTGGTCTCTGTACCTAGCCCGCTTCGACTTCAAATTGGCCTACCACCTAGGACGCTCCATGGGGAAGCTGAACACGCTATCGCAAAGACTGGACCATGGCAAAGGAACCTCCAACAACAAAGATGTAGTCCTCTTACGACTAGAGCTTTTAGTAGTCCAAGCTCTCGAAGGAGTTCAACTGGAAGGACCGGAGCAAGACATCCTTAGAGAAATTTGTCAAGGGAACCAGAAAGGAGACCAGAAAGAACTGGTAGCAAAAGCAGCAAGGGAACTCCGGCAAGCATCGAGTAAGACGGTCCGCTTCGTAGAGTAGTTAGAAGACGAAGAAGTACTCTAGTTTAGAGGCAAGATCTATGTTCCCCAGAACACGGACTTACGAAGACAAGTGGTCTCTCTGTATCATGACATGAAAGTTGCAGGACACCCTGGATGCTAGAAAATGCTGGAGTTAGTATCCAGGAACTACTGGTGGCCTCAAATATCTAGGTATATTGGACAATACATCAGCACCTGTGACCTCTGCCTTAGAACAAAGCCGATAAGGCAGGCTCTGGTAGGCGAACTGCACCCTCTCCAGATCCTGGACTCGCGATGGGACACTCTCAGTGTGGACTTTGTTATGGAACTCCCCCTCTCTTCTGGACACGATGCAGTGATGATAGTGGTGGACTCAGTATCGAAACGAGCGTACTTCATTCCAACACACACAACGGTGACAGCGGAAGGAGCAGCTAGGCTTTTCCTACACCAAGTCTGGAAGCTCCATAGTCTTCCAAAGTACGTAATCTCGGACCACAGACCTCAGTTCGTAGCTCGTTTTACTAGAGAACTTTACCATCTGCTAGGAATAAAGTTGGCATCTTCTACAGCCTGGCATCCTCAAACCGATGGACAGACAGAGCATGTCAACCAGGAGTTAGACCAGTATCTCCGGCTCTTCATGAACGAGAGGCAAGATAATTGGTACGATCTGTTACCCATGGCAGAGTTCCAGCACAACAATTACATCAACTCCACCACCCAACAGCCTCCATTTCTGCTCGACACCGGACAACTTCCTTGTATGGGCTTTGAACCCTGGCAGAACCCTTCCGGTCTAGAGACAGTCAACGAGTTCATGGAAAGGATGAGGGCAGCAATTAACAAAGCCAAATCCGTGATCTGTTGTCACGCCATACAAATGTTTAGGCAAAATAAGTGACGATTTGCACCCTAATAACCAAAATAACTAGCTCGAGAGAACAGCTCAGCTCCCCTAAAGATGTTCCCTAGACGCCCAGTTGTGGACTCGAGCCTCTCACTCGAGTAGCAGAGTAGTGGCTGTGACCACCATTACACATACCTCATAAATGCTTGCCCAGGTGCCCCGTATCGGATTATCAATGGTTCCCCCTTCTAGAAGTGTTCTTGAGGACGGAAGCGAACTTAGTAGCATTACTGCTACCCGAGTGACATTATACTGCAGCTGCTGACAGTCCTATTTAAAGAAGAGTTACGATCAGATCCAGACCATCATCACTGATGGCTAATTATAGCAAGATCAAGAGAGTCAAACCATCGCAAAGTTGCCTTGCAGTGGTGGTAGAAGGAAACTGGAAGACAGAGAAGTGAGAGTACATAGAAGAGGTAAAGAGAAGAACAGGGAATGTAAGGGGACATCTAGGGTTGTGCTTAGTAAGTTCTGAGGGTCTGTTCTATTAGTGGCCCAGTGACAGATCGTGTATCACACTCTCACTGTTCCTGAGTCTTCCCTGTCTGTGTCATGCGGTGCAATGCCTTCTAATCTATAATTGGACAATTGTGATTACTGATCTATATACATGTGACTGTGCATGTGATCGTCTGGTATAGAGTATATATACTAGCAAGCTGTTATAGATATACTTCACTTGAATCTCAACTTAGCTTCTGGGACTATCCATTAGCTTGAAAGGTGATTGCCACTGAGTGATTCCCTTACAGGGAAGCTGAGGAGAGAAGTAGTAGGAAGGCTAGATGAAGGAAATGCGCACGAGAGCAAGACGGCTCAAGACTGCCGTCTCTGCCTACGATCTGTCAAGAGGCTCGAGATCTGACCATCATGTGAGGGAAGGTTCCTGGAGTAGGACTAAGAGAGTGGAGAGCAGTTAGCCAGTGTTCAGAAAGGGCACCGTCTCATCATTGCGGCCTTGCTATGTTTGGGAATTTGGAGGTTTTCTTTGTCTCACTTTCTTTGTTGTCTCTTTGCTTTGTAACCATAATAAAATACTCTAGGGCACAGAAGGGAACTCAAGCATCATACCCCCATCATCATTCCTCTCTGTTGCTCTAGAGCTTAATGGCTATTTTGAGTGACTAAGTTTCATATTTTCTAAGTGGTCTACTTTACTTTCTAAAAATCCCCCCTACTCCTCTCCCTCGATAGGAATTTGAGCCCCAACAGACTTGGACATTCGCTTACACTAGGAGTTAATAGCTTGCTACATGTCATTGGAGTTGGCTTCCAGTTGTATGGTCAGCTGAAGAAGAGCCTACATGATGGCATAGGAGTTCTAGGTAGTTCTGCTGTATTGATGGCAAGCCAGACTACTAGACTAGGTAAGGGCAGTAGTGTCACGATGCAAGATGAACGCGCGTCTTAGAGATTCTATTCCAGTAAGATCTACCTCGAGTGGATTCTTAAGTACTTTACTATTGTTTCTTCTGGTTCTTTTGGATTGCACTCCATTATTTCCCTTATTCCCAAGCTCTCCTCTGTTATTTGATATCTCCCTAGTGCCTACTTGTTTAGTGCACAACTGTGAAACATCTTAGAGATTATTATATTTTCATTTGTTATCACTCTTGTCTCGAGATCAAACTCTCTTTGATCCCCATCACCATAAGGCACCGGACGACATGAAGAGGTATTATGACCGACGCAGAACTCCAGCTCTGGTGTTCAACCCTGGCGATAAAATCTTCCTCGATATATCAGATATCTGGACTACGTGCCCTTCGCAGAAACTTTCGCACCGACAGCTTGGTCCCTTTGTAGTGGAATGGAGGATTGGACCTATAGCCTATTGCCTAAAGCTGCCACACCGGATGAAGCAACTCCATCTAGTGTTCAACGTAGTAAAGCTTACTCCGGCTTCAGATGACCCAATCACAGGACGGAAGATGGAAGATCACCCACTGCCCATAATCATCAACGGAGAAGCAGAGTGGGAAGTAGAGGAGATACTCAACAGTCGTTGGCACCGGAGAAGATTCCAGTATCTCATTAAGTAGAAAGGATACGGCCATGAACACAATTCCTGGGAGTCCGCCTCTGAAGTCTCCGTACCAGAACTCACAACGGAGTTCCATTGCAAATACTCCGGAGCTCTAAGACACATCCGACATGCGGAGTTCGACAACATCTTTCATCTGGAGTCTATTGCTTCAAGACATAGCAATCTTGAAGAGGGGGTAAATGTAAGGGAACACCTCCATTTCCACCCCTGAACAGCACGACGACACTCTGGAGCTATCTTAGCCTGTTTTACTAGTAATACTTAAACACACTAGTTTAGCTCTGATCCTGCTAACCCTAATACTAAGAGATGTAAGCTTAGTATATAATATAAAAGATCCCTCCAGGAGCCTCATCCTAATTTCTGAGGATTCTCCTGGAGGTGAGTTGTACTCTAACTACAATCTGTAATATAACTGAGGATTCTCCTGGAGTCTTGTGCCCAGTCGCCCTTACAGTGTGTTTAAGTATTACTAGTAAAACAGGCTAAGGTAGCTCCAGAGTGTTGTCGTGCCGTTCAGGGGTGGAAATGGAGGTGTCCCCTTACATTTTACATCTACTACTGATGCAGACTTACAATGTGCTTGTACTGGAAAACAGCTTATTGAGTCAGATCTTGTTGAGATAGATTCCTTAATCTCTTCTGCTGTCATACCCTTGTGACACCATAACACTTACCTACAGGCACTCATATCATGTCATCACCAATCAGTCATTTTTCCCTGCTTACTAAGAACTGTAGTGTTGTTGACTTACTTACTGCTAGAATTATAAGTAGACAGTACACTAAGCAGTTCTTTAGTTTTAATATCAACTGAGCCTGTACCTTTTATTGTTCTCTCTGAATACACTTAGTTCTCTATCTTCCTCACTTGTGGGCCAGCATAGAGGAAGACTCAATCAACTAAGTCAAGCCCATTTCTTCCAGATACGAGGCTTGACACCTGCAACCTAAAAGCAAATTGCATTGGCTGTTAAAAATGTTGAAGAATTCATCTTTTGCTTTGTACAAACCTTCATCTCAAGATTTGGACTAATTTACTAGTGTTTTGACTTTAATCAAAGTCTTTATTCTCTTTATAACAGTATCTGTTGTCTTATTGCACTGAATATATTCAACCAAGCCATCATCAGTCATGCTTATAATTATTTTCATCCTAACACCAAGTACTTGACAAATATGGACTTGTTGATCAAACTGTATAATTATTTTGTTCACTAC
>Ga0153996_1001240_pt1 | contig 10514 bp, 10 predicted proteins | sample TSNC080MetaG_FD_104728 | JGI IMG/M metagenome (GOLD analysis project Ga0153996, IMG submission 104728) | Attine ant fungus gardens microbial communities from North Carolina, USA - TSNC080 MetaG | ecosystem: Host-associated > Fungi > Mycelium > Unclassified | place: USA: North Carolina, Lumber... | reverse complement strand
TACTGACCACTGTATGAGTGATATAATTTACCACTCAAGGGCGCAATACTTTAAAATAACTAGCTACGCTATGCCATTACAAGATCTTTGCACTAAGACTCCAAAATTCGGGGGTTGAACCGAAAACCGGTATCGCAGAATAATAAAAAGACTCCATTATTTGGGAGTCTTTTATTTTTGCCACCTTGTTTTTGCCCGATGTTATGCCTACAACATTCTCTGGTACAACATCGGTAATTTCCGGTAAGCTAATTTGTGTTTCCTTGAGGAATTGCAGAACATCCTCAAGGGTATTAAACTGCGTTTCATTTTTGGATTTCTTAGTCGTCTTTAACCATAATCACTTAATGACTTTCCAATTGAGGTCAAATAAGGCTTAATACTTGTTACAAATCCTTATAAAACGGGAAATAGGTATATTCCATATTAAGAGAGGGACAGGATGCCCTAGCTGCTAAATGTAAGTGCTAAAAATAACAACTGCCAGTTGAATTATCTCCGGAAATTTGCAACCACAGTTCGCTAAACTATAAATTGCGATCAGGTTACAATGAGATTATCAGTACTGAACATCTTGAGAAGGAAGATACTATGAACCATAATTGTTGTGAACTAGGGCGGCGCATTGCTTCCCTAAGAAAAGAAAAAGGCCATACACAAGAAAAAACCAGCGACCTGCTGAATGTAACACCGCAGGCCATTTCCAAGTGGGAGCAGGGCAATGTCCTGCCAGATACTCTGCTGCTGCTGCCTTTGGCAAGAGTGCTTGACGTATCTATTGATTATCTACTGTCAGGAGAAAGTCCTACAGGTAAGGCAGGCCCAGAAAACAAGGGGACAGGGACGTTGTTTCCACAAGGATCTGGAAGATCTGAAACATAGTCCCTGTCCCCTTGTTTCCTCTATTGATGGTAGCGACTCTTTAGATATAATTATGCCAGCCGGAACATGTATCAAACAAGGGTTTATTGGCAATGACAAAGTACCTTTTTTTAGCGCGGCTATGTTAAGCGAAAGCAATATTGAAAGGATAAATGAGAATCAATACAGGCTTAAGAAAAAGTTTGTTCAGTATATGATGCAATTGGGAAATTATGCTGTATGGTTTAAGCAAAAAAGAGTTTATAGAAAAAGTTAAGCAATATGTTCTTAAACATAAAATGAATGCAAAATATGGGAATTTGCAATATAACCTGAGTTCCCGTAAAGTGTAACGATGAAACATTAGGCAACACTAGATAAATAGCGGAATCAAAGACATTTCTTGTTGGCACTCTCCTCGTTATATATTATAATGTATAACGAGGAGAGATGGTAATGACTATGATTTATCAAACAAACAAGAAAACGGGGATTACGTATGCATACTCAAATGAAGCGTATTGGGATAAGGAAAAGCAACAGTCAAGAGCAAAGAGAAAACTTTTAGGGAAAATTGATCTTGTTACAGGCGAGATTATTCCAACACGAGATTATAGTAAATCTAAAGTGTCAATCCAAACTGGAGCAATAAAACCAGGACCTGTTGCAATGATGAAGATGCAACGGAGTTTCTTCGGTGCAAGCTACTTGCTTGATGAGATCGGAAAAGAGACGGGGGTTGAAGCCGATTTAAGAGCCTGTTTTTCTGATCAATACAAGAAGATATTATCCATTGCCTACTATCTTATCCTGGAGGAGAACAACTCCCTTAGTCGTTTTTCACACTGGCAGAAGTTACATATTCATCCTTATGGAGACGATATCGCGTCCCAACGTAGCAGCGAGCTTTTTCAGTCCATCGACGAGAAGGCGAGAATGTCTTTCTTTAAAAAACAAGGCAAACGCAGGATTGAGAAAGAATATTGGGCTTTTGATATTACAACGATCTCCAGTTACTCCGAAGTCCTTAAGCAAGTAAAGAATGGCAAAAACAAGGAACATGACCAATTACCTCAGTTGAATCTGGCGCTCCTCTTTGGTAAAAAATCCGGACTGCCCTTTTATTATCGAAAACTCCCCGGAAACATCAACGATGTAAAGACCGTCAAGCAGTTGATGTATGAGTTCGATGTCATGGGCTATAAGAAAGTCAATGTCATCCTGGACCGTGGTTTCTACAGCAAGAAGAACATTGATGCACTCTATAAAAAGCATCAGAAGTTCGTCATAGGAGTTAGGTTGGGACTAAAGTATGTTAGAGAAATCATGCAAGAGGAACGGGAGAATCTTAAGCTCTGGGGAAACCTACAGACGCAGTTTGGCGCTTACGGTCTTTGTAGAATGATTGACTGGGAGTACGAGCAGGAACGACCGTACAAGGCAGACATCCTGACCGCTAGGCGGAGAGCCTATCTTCTGCTTTACTATAGCCCTGAGAAAGACGCAAAGAACCAGGTGGACATGAATAACTATCTGACGAGTCTGTATAACGATCTGAAGGAAGGTACCGAACTGGAATACTGCGCTAAAGATTATGCCAAATATTTCGAGGTCACCGAAACGCCTAAGAGAGGCCGACAGGTGAAACCCCGGGAAAATGTCATACGGGAAGAAGCCAGGAATTATGGCTACGTTGCTCTGTTATCTAATGAGGTCAAAGATCCCTGCGAGGCACTATCATTATATCGTAGCAAAGACATCGTTGAAAAAGCGTTTGGTAATCTCAAAGAACGATTGAATTTCAGAAGAATGCAGGTGTCCTCTGAGATATCCTTAAATGGGAAATTATTTGTTGAGTTTGTAGCATTAATCTATTTGTCCTATGTGAAGAAGAAAATGCAGGATGCCAAGCTGTTCGAAAAGTGGACAATACAGGGTTTGCTGGATGAACTCGACACGATAGAACTGTTTGAAGCACCCGGCTACGGTCGTGTCCTTGGTGAAATCACTGCAAAGCAACAGGCTCTCTTTGATGCAATGGGAGTAAAATGTCCCTCGTTATAAATTCCGGGAATTCAGGATATAAGTGTAGTTGTTCAGCCGTAATATGGTTGCACATCTGCACTTATTCTTTTACAGTAAGAGGGTAATTGTCCTGACGTTTGGTCCTTTGGTTTTCAACAACCGTCCCAAAAGCTGTCAGCCACCCCTCTTACTGTAACCACTCGCTTCAGCAGGTTGAGACCATTCTATGGCTTTCGTGTAACTAACCAAGATGAGTGACAATAAGTGCGTGGTGGAACAATTACATATTTTCTTTTAAAGGAGTAGTTATTCCATGATTGCTATTGGCATTGATGTTTCCAAAGGCAGTAGCAGTGTTTGTGTACTAAAAGACGGCACTGTCTCAGATCAATTCGTTTTCAAACACTCTAAACTTGGCATCCAACAGGCTTATCGATTTACTCCTGTCCTTTAAGGAGCAGCCCCGGGTCGTTCTAGAAGCAACCGGCATATACCATTTACCTGTTCTTTATCCACTACTCGAAGCCGGTCTATTTGTTTCCGTAATCAACCCGCTGCTTATGAGCAAATATCTGTCTATGTCACTGCGAAAAGTCAAAACCGACAAGCATGACGTCCGCCATATTGCCGGGTTTGCCATGGCTAATTGGCAGCACTTGTTCTTTACAGGCCAGTACCTACTGTGAACTACGCGAGCTCGGACGTCACTACGCCCATTATATTAAGCTGAGACTTTACTTAGCAGGCTTTTGGGCAATGACAAAAGTGTGCTCGTTTGGTTTTGGGGAGTTGCATTGCTGACGAAAGCGCTATGGCGTCTACTCATCTCACACCTTTGGGAAATGGAAGAAGCTGCCGACTTATTTTGTGTAGCCTATGTTAGAGTTAGCTCAGCTCATTTCAATATAGAAGATAGGGGACGGTTTTTATGCTTCTCTCGGTATTGCGATAGTGCCTCTGTTAGGGGAGCAACAGAACCGTCCCTTTTGCTTGTTCAAATGTTGAGCTTAACAACTTATTCTGCATTAATTTGTTTATTCTCCCATTTAGTAAGCTCTTTAAGAATAGGAATTAAGCTTTCACTTCTTAAACTTAAACTTAAACTTAATGTTAACCTAATAAAAATAAATAGTTGACAATTATCTTTTCTCCTCAGTATAATTGGACGTGTAATAGTAGGCAGGGGGATTTTTATTATGAGAAAATGCATAAAGTCTGTGAAATACTCATAATTACGGAGGAATATTAGAGATGATCTTTGATTTTAGGAATCTGTCCCGGGACGAAGCTTTATCTATCCTTAATTTGCCTGATGAAAACCTTTCAGAATTACTTGATGCAGTATATGCCGTCCGAAAAAAATACAAGGGCAATATAGTCAATATTCAGCTTCTTACAAACGCCCGTAGCGGAAATTGTTCACAAAACTGTGCTTATTGTGCCCAATCCCATAATTCCAAAGCGGAAATTGATAGATACAATTGTATACCATACGATAAATTGTTGCAGGACGGCTATGTTGTTCAGAAAAAAAATCTGGCGCGGCATTGTATAGGGCTGAGCGGCATACGTTTTACTGACCCTGAAATAAATGAATTTGCGAATAATATCAGAGAGCTTAAAAAAGAAATGCAAACGCCGATATGCTGCTCTATCGGGCTTTTAACGCCGGAACAGGCCCAAAAGCTTAAAGAAGCGGGAGTAGACCGTATTAACCACAACCTAAACACAAGCAGAGAATTTTACCCGAATATCTGTACGACGCATACTTATGAAGAAAGAATATTGAATATAAAAATGTTGCAGAGTATAGGGTTTGAAATCTGCTGCGGCGGCATTATCGGGCTTGGGGAAAATAAAACCGACATTGTCGATATGCTGTTTGAAATACAGGCAATCAATCCACAGGCAGTACCAATTAACTTTCTGATACCCGTTGAAGGCACTGCTTTGGGAAATGCGAATGTATCCCATTTGACACCTGAATATTGTCTAAAAGTGTTGTGTCTTGCTCGGATCCTGACTCCTAAATCGGATATCCGTTGTGCCGCAGGTAGGGAAGTATACCTAAAGGGCAAGGAAAAATGGATGTTTTACGCGGTTGACTCTATTTTTGCCTCTGGTTATTTGACTGCCGATGGGCAAAGTATTGAAGAAACTATTAAAGTCATAACCGACGCAGGATTTCAATATTGCATTGAAACTACATAACAGTAATTCGTAGTTAGCGATTAGCTTGACTAAATGGTTAACTCGTTATTAGAGATTGGTTAACGTATAATGAGGCGAATTTTATAAGCTTACATGATAGAGAAAAGAATCTTAGTGGACGTACGCAGTTCTAAAATGGAATTTGGGGGATAATATGGCGAATAAAACCCGATGGCTAACTGAAATTGGTTTATTGGCTGCGCTAATTGCGGTCACTGGGACAGTGAAGCTGCCTGGATTGCTCCCGGGGACGGAGTTTCAGATATCGGCCCCGCTGGCAGTAGCAATCTGTGCTGTATTTGGTTTTATAAAGTACATAAGTGCCGGAATTCTGGCCAGCGTGATTGGGCTGGTCCTGGGAACGCAGAATTTGCTGAATGTATTAATTGCCATTGTATTTAGATTATCTGTCGGCAGTGTACTGGGCTTTTTGGGAATAACATGGCCGGCAGTTACAATTGCCGGCCCGGTTGGATCGGCGGCAGCGCGTCTGGCGATGGGCGGATTACTGGATACCGGTGTTATTCCACTGCTCATAATGGCAGGTCCCGGAATGATTTACACTGCTTTGGCTGCCTGGCCGCTTACTGTAATGCTTAAAAAGGTTAAGGCGCCGGCCGGGAAGATGCCGTTCAATGCTGTACAACGTTAGAATGCGGGCAGCGCAAGAGGCTGCACATGAGATTGGCGGGCGTCATATCTCCGGTGCCGAACGGTTGGTAAGCAAAGGACAAGTAAACGGAGTAATGCAGAACATGGTGGAGCGGGCTTTTTCACACAGCCGGGGGCAAGCCGACTTTATTCATGTTACCGTTGAAGCCGTTGCCGAACAACGTATTCGTATGGTTGCACTATTGCCCATAACAACAGTCGAAGTTGCTGATGTCCGGGCAGGGCAGGCTGCTGCCAGAGCGGCACTGGTTGCAGCCGGTGTTCGCCTACAGGCTGCAGAGGCCGGTATGAACAGTTTACTGGCATTAAAAAACAGCATGCGCGGCGCTATGCTCATTTGTGGTGTAAGCGGAAAGCGGTTGGATGATGCCGCTGGACGTGGAGTCCGGGCATCGCGAATGGATATTGATCATGATATTCATTTTACGGACTGGCTGGCAAAGCAGGGCTTTCTCAGCCAACATATCCGGGAGGCAGTAGTGCTGGCAAGCAAGGTTGCTTCTGCTCCCGGCATTGTTGCTGAATTGTGCTGGTCAGATGATCCTGAATATACGGCCGGTTATGTGGCATCATCAAGTGGATATATTAGGTTTCCCCGGCTTAAGCCATATGGCAGCTTGCAAGGGGGGCGGGTATTTTTTGTAAAGCCGGGTTCGAATATTGCCGAAGTAATCAGCTATCTTGAGACCCAGCCGGTATTGGTAGCTTGTCCCGAGGAGGTCGGATAAGTGGATTTTCTGCAGGAGTATTTAATGGAAGTGCGACAAAAGAATTTATACCGGCAGACAATTGTCTATGAACCAGTGGATGCAGCCCATATCCGGCTTGAAGGAAAAATTTGCTTGTTGCTGGCCGCCAGTAATTATCTTGGCTTGACGTATCATCCGTGCGTGCGGCAGGCAGCCATTGAGGCTGTCGCCTGCTATGGCACCGGCTCAGGCGGCGCGAGACTGACTACCGGAACGCACCCTTATTACCTGGCGCTGGAAACTGAGCTGGCCGCATTTAAAGGTACGGAAGCCGCCGTGCTTTTTAATACCGGCTATATGGCAAACGTCGGTACAATTAGCGCGTTGATGGGCCGAAATGATGTTATTTTCAGCGATGCGCTGAATCACGCCAGCATCATTGACGGCTGCCGTTTGGCCAAAGCCGGTACTGTAATATTCCGGCATGGAGATATGGACCATTTGGCCCAATGTTTAGCCGAGACAGCCTGCTCCGGGCGGCGGTTGATCGTGGTGGATGGTGTGTTTAGTATGGACGGGGATATTGCGCCATTGCCGGAAATTGTCAGGCTGGCTCAAACGTATGACGCCCTAACGATGGTAGATGATGCCCATGCTACCGGAGTTCTGGGGGAAGGGCGGGGTACGGCAGCCCATTTTGGACTGGAAGGGCGGATTGATATCCAAATGGGGACGTTAAGCAAAGCACTGGGTGCTGAAGGCGGCTATGTAGCCGGAAATCAGCAGTTAGTTGAATACCTTGTGAACAAAGCCCGCAGTTTTATTTTTTCTACCGCTATGGCGCCGGCTGCTGTTGCCGCTGCCCTGGCGGCTGTACGGATTATAGCGGGCAATTCTGAACTGCTGGGCAAGCTAAAGCGAAATATCAGCTTTATGCGCAGAGGGTTAACCGCAGCCGGCCTGCAGGTGCCTGATGGCATAACGCCAATCATACCGGTTGTTGTCGGCCAGGCCGATACCGCTGTCAAGCTGGCCGAGGAACTACGGCAGGAAGGTTTGATTATTACCGCAATCCGGCCGCCAACCGTACCGGAAGGTGAAAGCCGCTTACGGATCACCGTTTCAGCGGTTCACGATCAAGTAGAGCTGGGGATGGCTATTGAGAGAATTGCTGCGGCTGTCAACCGGCTGAGCAAAGGTGGAAATTGATGCAAGGCTTATTTATTACAGCAACCGATACTGAGATTGGTAAAACAGTAATTACCGGAGCCATTGCAGCGGCGCTTAAAGCGCGCGGTATTAACGTCGGGGTGCTTAAGCCGTTGGCTTCGGGCGGCGCTGTAGATGATAGCGGCCGCCTGGTGGCAGAAGATGCAGCTTTTTTAGTAAAGGCAGCCGGTTTGGCTGAAGACCAGCGGGCACTGGTCAATGCCGTTTGTTTGCAGCCGGCGTTGACTCCGGCTGTTGCGGCCCGGCAGTCTGGGGTAACCATTGATATGCCGGAAGTAATTTCGAAGTGTCGCTGCGCCGGGCAGATTTTTGCTAAAATCCTGGTGGGAGGAGTCGGCGGGATTGTTGCGCCGTTATGGGAAAATTACACTGTAGCCGATATGATGGTAGCAATGGTATTGCCGGCAATTGTCGTAGCCCGGCCTCAGCTGGGCAGCATCAATCACACTGTTTTGACTGTTGCGTATGCCAGACAGCGGGGGATTGCAGTTGCCGGTATTGTAATAAATCAATGGAATGAGGCCCAGATCGGAATTTTGGAACATAGCAATATCGAATATATTGAGCGGCTGACCAATCTGCCGGTTTTAGGCAGGTTTCCCACTACTGGAGCCATTAGTGTCCCGGACGCTAGAGTGGAAAACACGGGGACAGGGGCGTTGTTTCAGGAAAGGAGAGGTTATACGCCAGATAGCACGCATAACGGGGGTTATCATACACAAGGATATGGAAGGTCTGAAATAGAGTCCCTGTCCCCTCGTTTCCCAAATGCTCTCAAGTCTTGATTAATCAGGGCTTGAGGGCTTTCTTTTTTGTGCCTGCCAGAAGTATTAAAAAAACAACTATTTCTCCAAAACAAATAATTAAGTAGACGTAGACGTTACGCAACCCCTACGTCTACATTTTTTGATTTGGAGGAAGCCCTATGAAAATTATCAGCATAGCCAATCGCAAGGGCGGCGTTGGCAAGACAGTAATCTCGGGCAATATAGCCTACGAATTGTCGAGAATGGGATATCTGGTTCTGATGGTGGATATCGATTCCCAATGCGACCTCAGTAAAATCTATCGGCCAGATGGCTATGAAGGCAACGACATCTTTCATTTGCTCCGCCAGCAATGCAGGGTGGACGACGCTTGCGTTGAGGTTAGCGACAACCTGTACCTCATTCCTGGTAGCAGGGACATTGTGCATTTTGATTTTAGCGGCACCGAAGGCATTTTGCTGCACTATTTAAAGCAGGAATATCTGAAATATGTCGATTTTGTCATAATTGACCATTCGCCTGCCCTCAGTGAATCGGCTTTGGAAGGATTTGTTGCTAGTGATGAAGTTGTCATTGTTAGTGATGCGGAAGAATTCAGTGTCGCTAACCTAGGCCAACTGCTTGATGACCTCGCACATATTAAAGAGGCCATGAAGTGTAACCTGCACATTCTCGGTATTTTGGCAAGCTGACTACCGTCATGGTCAACGAACTCTACAAGAGCTTCGGTAACGCCGAACAAAAACGTGGGGACAGGGATGTTGTTTCAGGAAAGGAGAGGTTATACGCCAGATAGCACGTATAATTCATCCACAAAGGATCTGGAAGGTCTGAAATATAGTCCCTGTCCCCACGTTTAAAAGGCTTGTAGATGACAATATGATTCGCACCGTAATTGCCGGAGAACTTGCATAAAGGATCAGCGATAGGCCACAACATTTGCTGTGGCCACCCCTCCGGGTGTTTGAGACAAAATATCCGAGCAGATTAAGGCCAATTTACTGAGCAAGGCATGGACAAACGGCCTGAGCAACAACATCTGAGAAAAGAAATAAATGATAAGAAATATTGATATCAAGCAAAGAGTGATAATATTATGCAAAAAGCGGCAATAAATTGCGAGAATGCTTAATAAATTTCTATAATTGCGCATAGCGGGAATTAACATATTTGAAAATTCTGTCGATATTAGAGCAGATATTATTGTAATTTGATTTAATGAAAAGGAGGAGCAATATTGGATAATGATTTAAAGCAATTTAAGAAAGAATTTGATAGATATTTTTTCGAAGTTCAATTCCTAATGAAGATTTACAATAAGGGCAAAAAGGAAACGGATTTATGTCTTGCCAGTGATTTTAATGTGTTCAATTATATTAATCCGAATGAAAATGGGTTATCTAACATATTTACGGATTTATTAGACCCAAACGGTAATCATGGGCAAAGGGGAGTTTTCTTAAAAGAATTTCTGAATATTATAGACCAAAATGAAAAAGTCGCATTAATGGATTGTACGCTTGTTCGTGAAGATGTTACAAACTACATTAGCAACAATTTAAGAAGAATAGATATTACACTATGCTTTGAAAATGGTTTTGTGGTAGGTATAGAAAATAAGCCGTGGTCTACGGAGCAGGATAATCAATTACAGGATTATCAAGAACACCTAAATAAGAAGTATGGTGATAATTGGTGTTTAGTTTATATATCAGGTGATGGGTCAGAGCCAATAAGTATAGAAGAAAGCCTTAAAGAGCAGTACATTGAGGCAGGAAAGCTAGTCGTGTTAAATTACGTGGAGGATGTTGTACAATGGCTTAATAATTGCTATAAAGAATGCAAGGCAGAGAAAGTGCGGTTTTTTATTCAGAATTTTATCGCATATATTGAAGAAAACTTTGATAATATATCTGAATACATGGATGGAGGAGTAATTGTAAGCAGTCAAGAGAAATGTACCACTTTACGCCAGAAAATGTACCACAGTTAAGTGATAGATTTACGATGAGCTAGACGATAGCTGTCGCCAGTCAAATTAATAACCTCACAATGGTGG
>Ga0153996_1001238_pt1 | contig 10519 bp, 5 predicted proteins | sample TSNC080MetaG_FD_104728 | JGI IMG/M metagenome (GOLD analysis project Ga0153996, IMG submission 104728) | Attine ant fungus gardens microbial communities from North Carolina, USA - TSNC080 MetaG | ecosystem: Host-associated > Fungi > Mycelium > Unclassified | place: USA: North Carolina, Lumber... | reverse complement strand
GGCGCTGGAACAGTTAGAGGAAACCTGTGCACCCTTTGATAAGATACTGGATGACCGGTATACGCATTATGACGAGCTTCAGAACGATGGAAACAGCGGTGGTACCTCCGGCGGCAGTGGCTGGGGAAGCGGCGGCAGCAGTTCCGGCGGCAGCTCTGGCGGCGGTTCCGGCGGTGGCGGCGGTAAAGGGCCTGTGGCAACTCCGTTACCGTTTGTGTCGGACCGAAGTAAGAGCTATGTGGTCGGCACCAACGGCAACTGGGAGCTGGTCGATGCAGCCGGTGACAGGTGGGCCTTTGTACTCACTGGCGGAATCCGTCTGACCAGCATATGGGCAAGGCTTGATTATGCCAACGGTGATGTGAACCAGAACGGCTGGTATCATTTCAATTCCGGCGGGCTGATGGATTCCGGCTGGTTCCGGGACGAGTATCTGGGTTGGTATTACTGCAACACGGCGAAGGACGGCTGGCTTGGAAAAATGAAGACCGGCTGGCATTACGACGAGCATGATAAGCACTGGTACTACCTGGATGTGGCTACCGGCCAGATGGCAGTGGGCTGGAAGGAAATCGAAGGCAGGTGGTATTACTTCACACCGGAGAATACAGCAGAGACTTACTACTATGACAGCCGCACCGAAAAATGGGTATTCATGCAAAATCAGGAGCGGCCCCTTGGTTCTATGTACAGTAATGAGAAGACTCCGGATGGCTATCAGACAGGAGCCGATGGCGCTTTAAGAGAGTAGGCAGGAGGTTTTATGAGAAGAACAAATAAATTAAAGAAACATCTGGCACGTGTTCTGGCTGCCGCCATGGTTTTTACCATGGCGGCGCCACCGGCGCCGGTGTATGCGTTAAATTACGGCGATCCGTCGGTTATCTGGTTTGATCCTATGGCGGGACCGGATTTGTCACATTCCAACTACGCAGGTGTGCCAAGAAATAACGGGATAACCCAAGCGAATGGCTATGCGGGTTATCTACTTACAACTTCACCTGATTTTAATGGAATTGCCACCGAAAATCAGGGTTCTGGGCTGCGGCCGATTCTGCCTGTGTTTGATTCCACGCTGAATTGGCCAGGGTATACCTTTGACGGCTGGTACAACGCAGATGGCAATAAAATGGTGTATCTGCCCTATGTGTTTCCCTATACTACACCTACGAAATATGAGGCCCGCTGGAACGGTGACTCCTCCAGTCAGTTTGATTTTACGGTTATGCACTACCGGGATCTGGATGCGACCAGGAATGCCAATACGGATGGAGCCGATCCGAATGCCTGGCCTACGTCAGGGGGCATTTATGAGTTTTTTAACGATGGCAGCTGGGTGACCCAGGTGACGGCCAATACGGCGGTGTCGGCCACCTACAAACGGAATATACCGGGCTATAAAGTGGCCTCCGTGCTGATTAAGAATAACAAACTGCGCCGCTTTGATAATCCCTCGGGCGGAGGAACTCTGGGGGAGACGGCAACCATCAATACGTCTACCCTGTCTGTCCGCGGAAACATGCCGAACGATGACCTGACGGTGGCATACCGGTATGAACCGGACAGCACGAAGAAGTTTCCCCTGCGTATCGAATATGTGGATGCGACTACTGGCCTGCCTATCCGCGTTCCGGAAAGCAGCCTCTATGCGGCAGAGTCTCCGGTGTCTGCCGGACCGGCACAGATTACGGCCTATGTTGTAGCCGGTGCACGGATAAAAACAGGAAGCGGTGATGAGGATGACCTGCTAGGAAGAGGCATCTATTCGGCACAGACTGCCGGGTGCGCTTTTAATGCGCAGAATAATTTTAATTTTACCGGAAAGATGCCGAACCAGGCGGTAACGCTGGTATACACTTATAATGTCGACCCTAACTATGTCACCCAAGTGACCATCAACCGGATCGATAACCACAACAACCCGTTGGAGAATCAGGAAATCAGGACAGTATCACCTGGTACAACAGTGGTGGATGTGGGATCCAAATCCGGCTACATCTATCCGCCTAATATTAGTTGGAGTGGAGGCATTACCAATATCAGTTTGGATCAGACAACAAATCCGTTTAAGTTGAGCTTTACGACCGACATAACCGGTGGGAGTATCACGATGACCTATAACGAGAATCTGAATGATTCAACAGCATGGTCCAGAATCAACTACTATCACAGTGCCAACGGAAGCCTGTCAGGTGACACAAGTCCGCGTTCCTTCCGTATTAATACAAGCTATACCATTGACGAGCTCACAGCAGGAATCATACCTTCACCGGCGCTGAACTATATGTTTAACGGGTGGTTTAGGGCCAATGCTGCCGGTACCGGTAAAACCGGAGATATGCTGACAGGGAATATCAGTCTGACCGGGGATACTAAGCTTTACGCGGAGTTTGTGGAAGATCCGACAAAGTGGTATGACATAAGCTTTGCAAGTGGAAGCCATGGTACTATTTCAGGAACCAGTTCTTTGCATGTGGCGAGTGGAACACTGTGGTCCCAGCTTTCGCTTCCGTCGACCACCCCCGCCAGCAATTACATGTTTGCCGGCTGGTTTGATGAAAGCGGGAACCAGGTTACCAACAATAACATGCAGATCCTGGCAAACCAGACTTATCGGGCCCGGTTTACCCCTGTGGGAGGTGACGATGGAATTCTCTGTATTCCGGATGGAGTGGGCAGCATTGGAACCAACGGGATGGGCCGGATTGAAATAAACGGAGCCAATGATGCACGCAAATATGTCCTGACGGACGGCGACGGCCGGATTCTGGCAGTGATGACAGGAACGCAGCTTAGCAGCGGATGTTTTGAGGGTCTTGCCCCCTGCGAGAGCTATTATGTATATGAAGCAGCAGAGACCGCAGCACCGGTGGTTGGAGCGATTCTGACCGGCTCCATAGATCCGACATTGATCAGCCAGCCGGCCCGCGTGACGGTTCCGGCCCTGGGGGATAATTATTCCACCGCCGATGATACGACGACAGGCTCAAAGAAGATCGTCATCCGCCCGGCAGCAGCGAATACGGTATATGCGGTACTCGATGTGGACGGAAATGTAGTCAGCCAGGCAGGAAGTGCGAACGGTTGGGTAAGTCCGTCCGGCAGCCCGCTGACGGCAGAGCTTACCGGGCTTGATCCAAATGCAACCTATACGGTTGTGGCAAAACAGGTGGGCAGCAGTGATGATCCTTCCGACTGTCTGCTGAACGGCAGCCAGGTGATGGTGACGGATATTTCACAGCTGGAACGCACCTATACCCTCCGCATGATGAACGGGGGCTATGTGGTGTCCGTGACGCGAAACGGGACCGCCATAACGATTGACCCGTATGCAGAAGAGGTACTGGTAAAGGCCGGAGACCGGATCAGTATTTCGGCAGAGGATCCGAACCCGTCTGGCCGGCCGTTTAAACAGTGGGAAATTCTGATCGGAGGCATCAGTATGCCTTATCCAACCAGAAAGAATCAGACCATAGACATGACAGCGGGCGATGTGATCCTTATGGCCGTATATGAACCCTCACCGACGGCAACGGCATCCAATGCAACGGTGGACTATACGCCTAAGAACGGTCCATTCGCCCTGGATAAAACGGATGCGGAGCTTCAGGCATTGAAAGAAGCGCTTGTTGATAACCCTGAAGACGATGCGGCTCTTACAAGTGGAAAAAATATTGCCTATACGGTAAAGTTTGACCGCCATGCGCCACTTGCATCGGCATCGAATGCCGTCAGAGACGAGTTGGCTTTCGATGACAGTGTTACGCTGCCATGGAGCCTGGATATCGGCCTTTCGCGCAAGGTGGATGGAACCAGCAAGCCGTTGGTAGTGGGCGGTGATGTGACTCCGCCAATCAAAGTCATTGCAAAACTGGATACCAGCCTTTTGGGCAATCTGGAATACAAGCTGTGGTTAATTGAATTCGGAACTACGGCAGGTGTTGTGACCTGTACGGAAATACCGATGATACCAGACCCCAATGATGACGGTTTCACCGGAAGCTTTACTTTTGAGGCAAATATCGGCGATACGCTGGTATTCAGTTATTGTAAAGCACATGAAGTGACCATCGTGGATGCCAGCAGGGGTCAGGTTCACACCTTTAAGGTAAAAGACAGATGGTCCCTGGAGGATACGGATGATTATCTGGATCTGGATATTCATGACGGGTATACCAATACAGTTACCGGCATTGTCTATGAGTTGGCCGGTCTGGCGAAACTCCAGACTGGCGGGAGTATGTATGATACTTCCGGTCCGGTGACAGGAAACCTGGTACTGTATGCTTTCTATGAGCCGGAGGATGATACCCTGTGGCAGGCAGCGAAAGCGAAGCTGCAGGACGAAATCAATATCGCCAACGCTTTGATGAATAATGGATCCGTGAGTGCGGAGAACCGGCAGGCCCTTGCCGATGCGGTGGCGGATGCCGTTGAGGTAATGAACCGTCTTCCCAGAGCTTTCGTTAATGAGATGGAGAATGCCTATGATACTCTTAAGGCACTGGTAGACAGCATTCGCAACGGACAGGCCGATCCGGTTGACCCGGTCAATCCGGTGAATCCGGTCAACCCGGTGAAGCCGGTGAATCCGGTCAAGCCGAAGCCTTCTACTGGCGGCGGCGGTGGCGGTGGTGGCGGCGGATCAAGAACCGTCGGACTGGGCATTGGAAATGTAGAAAATGCTTACCCCACCTATCTGCAGGTCACCGATGGAAACTGGGATAATTATGACCCGGCCAACCATAAGTGGGCATTTGTATTAAACAATGGAGAGCGTATAACGGATGGCTGGGCAAATGTCCGGAACAGCGGAAGTGCCCAGGCGGCCACCTTCCATTTTAACAGCGAAGGTGCTTTGGACAGCGGATGGTTTTTGGACAGAACCACAGACGCGTGGTATTTCCTCTCGACCGCCCATGACGGCTGGTTTGGCCGGATGTTAACGGGATGGCACCATGATGAACAGGACGGCAACTGGTATTATCTGAACCAGTTCAGCGGCACCATGATGCTGGGCTGGCAGAAGATCGGCGGGCAGTGGTATTATCTGACACCCGCCAACCAGCACCAGACCTGGACGTTTAATGAGGGATCGAGGCGATGGGAGTATACGAACCGCGACGGACGTCCGTTGGGGGCTCTGTATGCAAATGAGACAACGCCGGACGGATACCTGGTAGACGAAAACGGAGTCTGGATTCGGGAAACACCTTAAGTAATATGCAAGTGCCCCATAATGCTGTCATGGCATTGTGGGGCACTTGTACCTGTCTTTTTTATTTCCTCTTTTCGAAAGAATAAAAGTATGCTATGATAGTCAATAATTGTTAGTGAATGAATATATGTACGAAGGGATGGAGGGCTTTGTTAGTGGAAATTTCCAGAAATTTTATTGAACAGGAGATTGAAAAAGATTTAGCGGAGGGAGTATACGATCACGTGCGGACTCGTTTTCCGCCGGAACCAAATGGATATCTGCATATCGGACATGCGAAGTCAATCCTGTTAAACTATGGATTGGCGAAAAAATATAACGGGGAGTTCAACATGCGTTTTGATGATACGAACCCGACCAAAGAGAAGACGGAATTCGTCAACTCGATTCTGGCAGATGTGAAGTGGCTGGGTGCGGATTATGAAGACCGCCTGTTTTTTGCGTCTGATTATTTTGATAAGATGTATGAGTGCGCCGTACTTTTGATTAAAAAGGGCAAAGCTTATGTTTGCGATTTGTCGGCGGAAGAGATTCGTGAGTACCGTGGTGATTTTACGACGCCGGGAAAAGAGAGTCCCTATCGGAACCGCAGCACAGAAGAGAATCTGGAGCTGTTTGAGGCGATGAAGGACGGTAAATATCAAGATGGAGAACGGGTGCTGCGGGCGAAGATTGATATGGCGTCCGCTAATATTAACATGCGCGATCCGGTTATTTACCGTGTGGCTCACATGACCCATCACAATACCGGGGATGCCTGGTGCATCTATCCGATGTACGATTTTGCCCATCCAATTGAAGATGCCGTTGAATTAATCACCCATTCCATCTGCACGCTGGAATTTGAAGATCACCGGCCGTTGTATGACTGGGTGGTAAGAGAGTGCGAGTTTGCCAGACCACCTCGCCAGATTGAGTTTGCCAAGCTGTACCTGACCAATGTAATCACCGGCAAGCGGTACATTAAGAAGCTGGTAGAGGATGGCATTGTTGACGGCTGGGACGACCCCCGGCTGGTGTCCATTGCCGCATTAAGGCGAAGAGGATATACGCCGGCGTCGATTAAGATGTTTGTGGAATTGGTGGGTGTGTCCAAAGCCAACAGCTCGGTGGATTATGCAATGCTGGAATATTGCATCCGGGAAGACTTAAAGCTTAAGAAAGCCAGAATGATGGCGATCCTGGATCCGGTGAAGCTGGTGATCGACAACTATCCGGAAGGCCAGATGGAGATGCTGGAAGTACCGAACAATCTGGAAAATCCGGAACTGGGTTCCCGGCTGGTGCCATTTGGCAGAGAGCTTTACATTGAACGGGAAGACTTTATGGAAGAACCGCCAAGGAAATATTTCCGCCTGTTCCCGGGGAATGAAGTGCGTCTGATGAGCGCTTATTTTGTGACCTGTACCGGCTGCGAGAAGGATGAGAATGGCAAGGTAACGGTAGTTCATGCCACCTATGATCCGGAGACCAGGAGCGGCTCCGGCTTTACGGCCAGAAAAGTAAAGGGGACGATTCACTGGGTGACAGCAGCAACGGCTAAGCAGGCGGAATGCCGTCTGTATGAAAATATTGTGGATGAAGAGGCGGGTAAGCTGAATGCTGACGGAAGTCTGAATTTAAATCCCAATTCGTTAACCATATTGAAACAGTGTTATGTCGAACCGGCTCTGGCAGAGACCGGGGCATACGACAGCTTTCAGTTTGTCCGTAATGGATTCTTCTGCGTGGATTGTAAGGACAGCCGGCCGGGACAGCCGGTATTTAACCGGATCGTTTCATTGAAGAGTTCTTTCAGGATTGAAAAGCAGGTGAATTAGATGGATTTGCTGGTGCCACTTGACGGCCATTCAGAGAAGCCATTGTATGAACAGATTTATCTTTATATCCGGAACGAGATTCGTACCGGCGGACTTAAGGCAGGGATCCGCCTGCCTTCTACGCGTGTTCTGGCGGAGCATCTGAAGGTGAGCCGCAGTACTACCCAGATGGCCTATGAACAGTTGCTGGCGGAAGGGTATGTGGAATCCGTGCCCTGCCGGGGATATTTTATTGCCAGGATGGAAGAACTGGTGGAAGTGGCGGCACAGACAAACGGTGCGATGATCAAGAGCGATAATAAAAAAGTCCGGAGATATACCGTGGACTTTTCGCCCCGTGGTATTGATCTGGACAGCTTTCCCTATAACACCTGGCGAAAGCTTAGCAAGGATACGTTGATCAATGACAACGGGGAAATGTTCCACAAAGGCGATCCCCAGGGCGAACCGGGCTTTCGGGAAGCGATCAGGGGATATCTCCATTCGGCCCGTGGTGTGAACTGCACCGCCAATCAGATCGTGGTTGGTGCCGGAAGTGAATATCTGCTGATGCTGCTGGCCCAGATCTTGGGGAGCGGCCGCCGGATTGCCATGGAGAATCCTACTTATATGCAGGCGTACCAGGTGTTTCACAGCCTGGGATATCAGGTCTGCCCGGTGGATATGGACGCTTCCGGCCTGGATCCCCAATTGCTGCAGGGCAGTGGGGCGGATGTAGCTTATATCATGCCTTCTCACCAGTATCCCATGGGCATTGTCATGCCGGTGGGACGGCGTCAGGAATTGTTGAAATGGGCCGGTGAAGCACCGGAACGGTATTTGATTGAAGATGATTATGACAGTGAGTTCCGTTATAAAGGAAAGCCGATTCCGGCCCTGCAGGGCATGGACAAGCAGGGGAAGGTAATCTACATCGGGACATTTTCCAAAAGTATTGCGCCGGCAATCCGTGTCAGTTATCTGGTCCTGCCGCTGCCACTGCTGAAGCGGTACCAGGAGCAGGCCGGGTTTTATGCCTCAACGGTTTCGCGGATTGATCAGAATATTTTGTATCAGTTTTTATCCGAGGGGTATTTTGAACGGCATTTAAACCGGATGCGGGCAGTCTACAAAGCCAAACATGACGCATTGATGACAGCGATCCGGCCGTTTGAAAAGGATTTTGTGATTCGGGGAGAACATGCCGGCCTGCATATCCTGTTGACGGACCGATCAGGCAAAAGCGAGGAACTGCTGATCCGGCAGGCGGCTGATGCCGGTGTGCGGGTCTATGAGCTGAGCCACCATTATATTCACCCGGAGCTGGCCCGGGAGAAGTCAACAGTGGTGCTTGGATATGCGACGTTACATGAGGACGAGATCGTAACGGGGGTTGGATTATTAAAAAAGAGCTGGGAATTATAGAATATAAATTAAAAAAACGCGGTCCGGAAAAACAGAACCGCGTTTTATAAAGCCATTAATCATTGTTGCCATCATCTTCGGTAATGATCGTTGCTGCCATTTCTTTAGCCTTGTCAAATGCATCAGCGGCTTGATCGGCGGCATCTTCAGCGATGTCCTTCACTTTATCGGTGATATCATCAACCTTGTCGGTGACTTTGTCCGCGATATCTTCTGCCCTGTCCTTCGCCTTATCAGCCATCTCCTCAGCTTCGTCCATCAGCTCGTCGACAGCGTCCAGAGCGGCATCCTTACCTTCCCTGGCCGCATCGCCGTAAGAACTCTTAGCTGCGGAAGCGGCATCTCTGGTGGTGTCGACAACAATTGCCGCAGCGCCTTTCACCACATTCCTGGCAGCTCCGGCGGCATCCTTGGCAGCACTGAACATATCACTGGCTGCAGTCAGGAACTCGTCCTTGTCGGCATTCAGGGAAACATAGTTACGGTTCATCGTGCTGTCCGGAACCGGCTCATCCTCATCCTCGTTTTCAAAATCATGAAAATCTTTGTCCAGCTCTTTGCTAAATGACTGATACTTCTTAAAGTAAGAAATACCTGCGGCAGCAGCACCGGCTGCAGCCGCCAATGCAATAATTTTACCTAAGCCTTTTTTTGCCATATCAAACACTCCTTTCGTTTTCTTCCCCAGCGTCTTTTCGAGGGAGACTTTTTGTATATACGTTATACTATTAATCATTGTAATACGAATACAGGAAAAAAGAAAGGGTAGAACTGTAAAAAATTTATAAAATTAGCACTCGATACTTGACAGTGCTAACAATGCGTGGTATAAATGGTAATTAGAAAATATGATTAAACAAGGAGGAATTATCCATGAAATTAGTACCATTATTCGACCGAGTTGTGTTAAGGCAGTTGGTTGCAGAAGAAACTACCAAGTCCGGCATCGTTTTACCAGGCCAGGCCAAGGAAAAACCGCAGCAGGCAGAGGTGGTTGCCGTAGGCCCCGGCGGTGTGGTTGATGGAAAAGAGATTACCATGCAGGTACAGGTTGGCGATCAGGTGATTTATTCCAAGTATTCCGGAACCGATGTAGAAGTTGATGATGAGAAGCTGGTAGTAGTAAAGCAGAATGATATTCTGGCAATTATTAAATAAACAATAAAATATTGAGACAGAAAGAAATTGGAGGAATGAAATTATGGCAAAGCAGATTAAATATGGCGTAGACGCCAGAAAAGCCCTGGAGGCAGGTGTAAACCAGTTAGCAGACACAGTCAGAGTGACCCTGGGACCGAAAGGAAGAAACGTAGTCCTGGATAAATCTTTTGGCACCCCCCTGATTACCAACGACGGCGTGACCATTGCTAAGGAAATTGAACTGGAAGATGCTTTTGAGAACATGGGAGCTCAGCTGGTGAAAGAAGTTGCCACCAAGACCAATGACGTAGCCGGTGACGGAACCACCACCGCAACCGTACTGGCCCAGGCGATGATCAGTGAAGGGATGAAGAACCTGGCTGCCGGCGCTAACCCGATTGTATTAAGAAAGGGTATGAAAAAAGCAACCGATGCGACGGTGGAAGCCATGGCCAAGATGAGCAAGCCGATTTCCGGCCGGGATCAGATCGCCAGAGTAGCAGCTATATCAGCTTCGGATGACATGGTTGGCGAGATGGTTGCCGATGCGATGGAGAAGGTTTCCGGTGATGGTGTCATTACGATTGAAGAATCCAAGACCATGCAGACGGAGCTGGATCTGGTGGAAGGTATGCAGTTTGACCGCGGTTATGTATCCGCTTATATGTGCACCGATATGGAGAAGATGGAAGCCAATCTGGAAAACCCGTATATTCTGATCACGGATAAGAAGATTGCCAATATTCAGGAGATTCTGCCAATTTTGGAACAGATCGTACAAACCGGTGCCAAGCTGCTGATTATTGCCGAAGATATTGAAGGCGAAGCCCTGACCACCCTGATTGTCAACAAACTGCGGGGAACCTTCAGCGTTGTCGGTGTGAAAGCACCTGGCTATGGCGACAGAAGAAAAGAGATGCTGAAAGATATCGCTGTC
>Ga0153996_1001234_pt1 | contig 10524 bp, 7 predicted proteins | sample TSNC080MetaG_FD_104728 | JGI IMG/M metagenome (GOLD analysis project Ga0153996, IMG submission 104728) | Attine ant fungus gardens microbial communities from North Carolina, USA - TSNC080 MetaG | ecosystem: Host-associated > Fungi > Mycelium > Unclassified | place: USA: North Carolina, Lumber... | reverse complement strand
TATTTTTATTGAAGACATAAAAATGTATTTAGAAAATAAATTTCCTGATATGCAGTTATATGCTGCTGCGGTAAAGCACCCTTTCCGGGTGGTATAAGGAGGAGCATGCAGGAGAACAAGAGGAGTGATTTAGTTGAATAGTCAGACATATAAAGTGCAGATCGGTGAAATAATCAAAGAATATGAAGCGGGAACGTCTTTCCAGGAAATCGCGGCGGATTTCCAGATAGACTATGCAAATGACATCGTCTTAGTCTTTGCCAATGACCGCCTCCAGGAATTACGCAAAGAGCTTCAGGAGGACACGGCTTTGAAGTTTGTCACTACGGCGGATAATATCGGCCAGCAGACTTATAAGCGGAGCCTGTGTTTTTTGATGGTAAAAGCTATTTACGATGTGGCGGAGCATAAAGCGATAAAGAAGGTTAGGATACATTTCTCCCTTGACCGTGGTTATTATTCCACAATTGAAGGTGATATCGCGCTGAATCAGGACTTTCTCGATCGGGTGCAAGCTCGTATGCAGGAGATGGTGGAGCGGAATATTCCGCTCGGCAAACGATCGGTTCATACTGATGATGCAATCACGCTGTTCAAGCAGTACGGTATGTACGACAAAGAACGGCTGTTCCGCTACCGAAGAGTGTCGCGGGTTAATATATACAGTATCAATGAATTTGAAGATTATTATTACGGATACATGGTACCGAGTACCGGTTATCTAAAATATTTTGATTTATATCTCTATGACGAAGGGCTGGCATTACAGATGCCGTCCAAAGAAGATCCGAAAGTGGTTCCGATTTTCCGCCCGCAGCGGAAACTGTTTCAGGTATTAAAAGAGTCGACCCGATGGGGTGATCTGCAGGGTATCGAAACGGTTGGGGCGCTGAATGATCAGGTGACCCACGGCGATGCCCGAGAGGTCGTCCTGGTTCAGGAAGCGATGCAGGAGAAGCGGATAGCGGAAATCGCTGAGACTATTGTCCAGACCGGCGATGTCAAAATGATATTAATCGCGGGCCCCTCCTCATCGGGTAAAACGACCTTTTCCCACCGGCTGTCAATCCAGCTGCAGGCCAGTGGTCTGACACCTCATCCGATCGGCGTGGATAATTACTTTGTAAACCGCGATAAGGCACCCCGTGATGAATTTGGCAAGCTGGACCTGGAAAGCATCAGGACGGTGGATGTAGACCAGTTTAACACCGATATGAATGACCTGCTGGAAGGAAAAGAAATCCGCATGCCGCGTTTCGACTTCGTTCAGGGCAAACGACAATACACCGGTGAAACAAAACGGCTGGGAGAACACGATATTTTAGTAATAGAAGGGATTCATGGTCTTAATCCTCAGTTAACTGAGAAACTTCCGGACCGAAGCAAATTCAAAATATATATCAGTGCTCTGACCCAGCTCAACATCGATGAGCATAACCGTATACCTACTACCGACGGACGGCTGATCCGCCGGATCGTCCGGGATGCCCGGACCCGGGGAACTAAAGCTAAGGAAACAATTGCCATGTGGAGCTCTGTGAGGCGCGGCGAAGAGGCCAACATCTTCCCCTACCAGGAAGAAGCCGATGTCATGTTTAACTCAGCTCTGGTCTACGAACTGGCAGTGTTAAAACCGTATATAGAACCATTGTTGTTCGGTATTGAGAAGGATTGCGAGGAATATATAGAGGCGAAACGCCTGTTAAAATTCCTTGATTATTTCGTAGGACTAAACAGCGATTACATTCCGATGAACTCGCTTGTGCGGGAATTTATCGGAGGCGGATGCTTTGATGTTTAAGAATTCTTTCGCTTATAATTTATAGAAGGCCTTGCTGATTTATTTCAATCGGCAAGGCCTTTTAAACAGTGTGTCTAATTTTCTGAGTAAAATAAAGATAAGAGAATATTTTGCGGATGGTTTCCAAAATCTTCGCCGAAAATGGTGAGTCCGCCTTTGTTTTTTGCATCTTTTTCTATACCGATCCGAAGGGTGATAAAGGGAGAGTTTGCCAGGTTTAAATCGGTGAGGTTCACATCAGACAGTTTTTCTCCATCTATACCAGTATTGGTATTGGTTATCCGCAGATACTTCAGCAGGCCATACTGGCTATAATTTTCATCCCACCACTTAGGTGTCAGCTTCCCTCTGACGTCTGAATAGTTTCCCGGGCTGGTCCAGGTCCCGACGGGGACCCCGTTAATGGAAAAAGTAATGTCGCTTGGCCAGGTATTGTTGGATATTGGGAATTCGGAGGCGATCTCCAGCGACATCTCCAACATTTCCGGATGCTGGGTGGCTTCTAAAGTATTGGGGATTTTATATTCCACGTAACCGTCGGAAAACCATAACAGGGAAGCGTTGATTCGTTCGTTAGAAACAAAAACCCGGGGATCATCCAGCTTTTCAATTACTTTTTCGCTGCTTACCAGTCCGCAGCTGGGGATAACGTCGAAGTCAGAGAAATAACCCAGCTTGATTTCGCTGGTGATTTTTTTATAAGGAAGATATATTTTCTTGGGAAAATTAATATTAGCCTTGTCTACGCGCAGGGTATAGACTTTTTTTCGCTGATCGGAAGAAGCAAAGGATCTGCTTAAATGAATCAGATTTGCTTCCTCCAGAATTTTAATATGCCGTGACATGATAGCTTTACTGATATTCATTGTCTGGGCGAGTTGGCTTACAGTTGCCGGAGTGTCAGCAAGCAGATTCAAAATTTTGAGCCTGGTCTCAGAAGCCAGAGCTTTATATACATTTAATGAGGGAGAGTCTAAATATAATTGCATATTTAATTAGCCTTTCTAATAATAAGTTCTAATAATAGTATACTATATTTGCGGTGAAATGCAAGAGATTTATTTAAGTACTAATAATAGTTAACTAAAAATATAAGTTAAAACATACAATTATTTATGTTGACACACAAAATATATAATGATAATATATAAAAAACGGAATGGCCAGAAGTTTTTGGAATAATAATCAAAAATAGGAAAAGAAAGAAGTAAACTAAAATGTAAACTAAAAAGAAAAAAGGTAAAAGATAATGTAAACAAAAAGTGTAGGAGGGTAATTATGAAAAGAAGGATCTTATCTGCAGGATTAGTTTTAGTTCTTTTATTAACAACATTTTTAAGTGGCTGTTCTTCAAAAGAGGAGGGTACGAAAGAAAAGTCAGAAGATTCCGGCAGCGAAAAAACGGTGATAACGTTCTGGAACGGTTTTACTGGTTCTGATAAAGAAACACTGGAAGCGCTGGTTGATGAGTATAATCAGACAAATGATAAAAATATCGAAGTGGAAATGAGCATCATGCCATGGGATAGTCTTTATCAAAAGCTTTCAACGGTATTGTCGGTCAAAGAAGGACCGGATATGGTAGCGATGGCTACTGAAAGAATCGGGACTTACGCAGAACCGGGTGCTTTCGTAGATGTAAGTGATGCTTATACAACCGGTATTATTAATGAGTCAGCGGTACCGGAAGCCCTGAAAGAAAATCTGAAATACGATGATGAGTACTATGGTGTTCCGATGAATTTTGCAACATTGCTGTTGTATTATAATAAGACTATTTTTGAAGAAGCAGGTCTGGACCCGGAAAGCCCGCCTGTCAATTGGGAAGAGTTGGAACAAGATGCGCAGCAGATTGTTGATAACACAGATTATTATGGTTTTGATATGGCCGTGAAAGAAACAACCCCAATGTGGTGTATCATGCTGTGGGGGAATGGCGGCGATATAATCGAAAACGGCAAAGCGGTATTTAACAGTGAAGAAAATGTTGAGACAATTACGCGCTGGGCAGAAAATATCAGAGATAAAAAGTTTGGACCGGAAGTATTGACCGGCGGTGAGATTGATAAGCTGTTCGAGAGCCAAAAGCTGGGTATGTATTTCTGCGGACCATGGGCAGCGGGAGGTTTTGAGAATGCCGGAATCAATTTTGGCGTGGTGCAGGCACCGGAAGGGCCGGCACAGCAGGTAACGCAGGCGAATGCGGTAGGAATGTACATGACCTCATCCAGCGAACAAAAGGAAGCGGTTTATGATTTCTTCGGTTGGTGGAATTCTGAAGAAACCCAGATCAAGTGGAGCCTTGGGACCGGTTTTCCACCGGCCAGAACGGATCTGGAAGATGATGAAAGACTAGCAGAGAACCCGTATATTGAAGAATTCTCAAAACCAGCCAATGAGAGTCAGATGTATCTGCAGAAGCTGACGAACTTTTCTGAAATCGATAATCAGGTGATTATTCCGGCTTTTGAAAAGATTCTCTTAGAAGATGCAGATGTGAAGACTACCCTGGACGAAGCGAATAAACAGATAGAAGCATTAATAGAATAGGATGCAAAAGGGGCATAAAACGCCCCTTTTCTAATCATCGCACGGCCAAAGAAAAGGAGTGTATGTCAATGAAAACAAAATCTTCTCTTGGAAAAAGGAGAGAAAGAGCGGGGCTGGCGTTCGCAGCCCCATCTATGCTTATATTGACCGTTTTTGTATTTATACCATTGATAGTTGCTTTTATTTTTAGTTTCTTTAAATTTGATATGATGTTCAATAATTTTGAATTTCTGAATTTTTATAATTACATAAAGCTTTTTCGGGATGGCCGTTTCTGGGGTGCTCTGTGGAACACGGTATATTATACGGTCTGTACCGTGCCCTTAAATATCGGATTGGCATTGATTGCAGCAGTTCTGGTCAAAAGGCAAAGCTGGTTTAGCAGTTTTTGTAAATCGGTATTTTTTATTCCGGCAGTTTGCTCCCTCACTGTCATATCCATCGTCTGGAGCTTTTTGATCAATAAAGATATCGGTATATTCAGCTATTGGTTGCAAAGCCTCGGATTTCACACGGTGGATCTGCTCAACAGTCCCATCTGGGCAATGCCTACGGTGATTTTAGTGGGTCTGTGGAAGAACTTCGGGTTCTACATGGTGATTTTGCTGGCCGGCCTTAATGGAATTGATGAATCTTATTATGAGGCGGCAGATATGGATGGTGCTTCCGGATTTCAGAAATTTTGGCGGATAACGCTTCCGATGCTGATGCCAACCCTGAGTTTTACGATCGTCAACTGTATGATTGGCTCTTTTCAGGTGTTTGATCAGGTTTATATCATGACCAAAGGCGGACCGCTCTTTAAGACTCAGACGTTGGTTCAGCTGATTTACAATACAGCCTTTGAATCCTTTGATATGGGGTATGCTTCAACAATAGCAGTGGCTTTGTTTATCATAACCTTCACTGTTTCTGTTTTAACCTTTAAACATTTAACTCGAGATGAAGACAGTCTGGCATAAGGAGGTATAAGAAAGTGAAAAATTTAAAAATCAAAAAGTCATTTAGCAGTATCGCCTCATATTTACTGCTGGCATTTTTATTATTTATAGTATTATATCCGTTTATCTGGATGCTGGTGACATCCTTTAAAGCAGAAGCGGATATTGTATCTTATCCTCCCAAACTCTTTTCCGGTGAGTTCACTCTGGATTCTTACAGGGATATTTGGAAGCGGATTCCGTTTCTGAAATATTATAAGAATACGATTATTTTTGCGCTGGCGGTATCATTGATTTCACTTAGCTTTGATACGATGGCCGGATATGCCTTTGCCCGTATGAAGTTTAGAGGAAAGAATGTCATGTTTCTGCTGGTGATGGGAACACTGATGGTGCCGTTTCAAGTTATTATGGTGCCGCTGTTCGTTGAAGTTTATAAGCTTGGTTTGATTAACACTTATGCCGGGATGATATTGCCGCGTGCCACCAATGCCTTCGGCATATTTATGATGCGCTCGTTCTTTATTTCGCTGCCCAAAGGACTGGAGGAAGCGGGAAGAATTGACGGCGCGGGAGAATTTAAAATCTTCCGGAAGATTATGCTGCCGCAGTGTAAACCGGCGGTGATCTCATTGTTCATTTTTCACTTTATGTATCAGTGGAATGATTTATTGTATCCGTTAATCATGACGACTGATGACAGCAAGAAAACGCTGCCGGCAGGTATCGCCTCCTTTATGGGGACGCACGTGCTTGAATATGGGGTTATTATGTCCGGTGCATGCTTATCGATATTACCGATTTTAATAGCCTATATGTTTGCCCAAAAACAATTTGTACAGGGAATTGCAATGTCCGGTATGAAAGGATAATGACAGGATGAAAATGATAGAAATTAAGATAAATAAAGCGGAAAAAGAAATGAAACCGATGATATTCGGTCATTTTGTGGAGTACATGCGGGACTGTATCACAGAAGGAATGTGGTCGCAGCTCTTAAAGAACCGGGGGTTTGATAAACGCAAGACTATTCCGCCGGGAGTAGTAGATGCAAATCCGCACGTAGCAGAACACTGGTTTCGAACGGGATATAAGAATTCGTTTGAAATATCTCTGGACGATAAGGAAAGTATTGCCAGAGACGGATATGCCCAAAAGATCAGATGTTTTAACCACTATGACGGTTTTGTGGGTATCGCTCAGGGAAATCTTCGCCTCACAAATAAACCTTATCAGGGCTATATCTGGATAAAGGCTGAGGAGTCCTGTGCTGTCGATCTCCTTATGAAGGATGACCGGAATAAGGTTATATATGAGGAAACTATTTCAGCAGATGCTGAGTGGAAGAAGTATCAATTTGAATTTACCCCGAATGACCAGATACCGGCCGGTGTTTTTGAAATCAGGCTTCCTAAGACCGGCTGCATATGGCTGGACGGCGCATCGATTATGCCAAAGGATAATATCGGCGGGATTTGGCCGGAAGTATATGAACATATGAAGGGATTGAATATCCCGAATATCCGCTTTCCCGGCGGGTGTTTTGCGGATGTGTATCATTTTGCCGATGGGATTGGTGAGATCGATACCAGACCATACCGTTTGAACCGGCATTGGGGAGACTATTTGGATAACAGTCTCGGGACGGATGAATTTATGGAACTCTGCCGGCGGCTCAGATGCGAACCGATGCTGTGTGTTAACTTTGGCAGCGGTACACCGGAAGAAGCGGCAAACTGGGTGGAATACTGCAATGGTACTCCTGATACGGAATATGGGCGCCTTAGAGCGCAGAATGGTCATGAGGAACCTTATCACGTTAAATATTGGGATATTGGTAATGAAATATTCGGAGAATGGGAAGTCGGCCACAGTAATGCAAGAGCATATGCGGAAAAATATCTGGCATTTTACCGGGCGATGAAAGCAAAGGATGACTCCATTGTTTTTATGGTATGCGGCGGCGACGGTGATGATCGTTGTCAGGATTGGAACCAGACGATTACCGATATCATCGGGGATCATATGGATGCAGTGTGCCTGCATATGTACGTTCAGAAAATGACAGAACTAAAACCTTACGATAATAAAGATGTATATTATGCCACGGCAGGAGCAGTAACAAAATATGAAGAAATCCTGACAGAAAGCTATCGCACCGTAAATTCCGGCAATACACACAAGCAAAAACTGCTGGCGGTGACAGAATATAATCTGGGAACGCTGATTGACTCTTACCGGGAACAGACCCTGGAGGCGGCAATTTTCAATGCCGGTATGCTGAACATGTTCATGCGCAACAGTGAGAAACTGTTGATGTGCAATTATTCGGACCTGGTAAATGGCTGGCCGGGCGGCTGCATTGTCAGCATAGACGGAAGAGCTTTTGGAACAGCCAGTTATTATGTGTTGAAGATGTATGCCGAAAGTAATATCTGCAAGGTTTTAGATATTCAGACAATTACGCCTGTATACAGCACTACGGAAATGATTGGAAATATCGAACCGCTTTCAGAGGTGCCGATGGTGGATATATCGGCAGGAATTGATAATCTGGGACGGAAAGTATTATTTGCCGTAAATCGTTCCTGGGATGAAGAAGCAGCGCTGAAAGTCAGTGCAGGGGCTTGTCTGCTGGAGATGACAGAATTGTATTCGGCAAAAACATCTGACATGAATTGTGCTGACGAGCAGATGATTTTTCCTAAGACGAGAAAAGAGAATGCGTCATCCGGAATCATAAGGCTTAAGCCACACTCAGTAAATCGAATTATAATATGTTAAAGTTTGGAGGAAATGTCTGTGGTAGTAAAAAATGAATATCCGCGGCCGCAATTCGTGAGAAGCAGTTGGCAAAACCTAAATGGAGAGTGGCAGTTTGCGTTTGATGATGATGATATTGGAGTAAGAGAGAAATGGTATCAGGAAAATAAACAGCTGGAACTGCATATTCAGGTCCCCTTTGTTTACCAATCCAAGCTCAGTGAGGTAAATGATCAAAGCATACATGATATTATTTGGTATAAGAAAAAAGTGGTGCTGAAAGAATACGACAATCAAAAAGAAGTTATCCTGCATTTCGGAGCCGTGGATTATGAAACGCGAGTTTATGTGAATGAGCACCTGGCTGTGGTGCATGAGGGTGGATGTACACCTTTTTCGGCGAATATTACCCATTATCTCCAGGAAGGTGAGCAGGATATTACGGTAAGAGTATACGATCCTCATGAAGACGAATTTATTCCGCGGGGAAAGCAGTGCTGGGAAGAACAGCCCAAAGGAATCTGGTATACCAACAGTACCGGAATCTGGCAGACGGTATGGCTGGAATGTATTTCCGGGAAACACATTTCAGATGTGAAGTATCGTTCATTGTATGAAGAGGGAAAGGTCAATATCAGGTGCAGCGGCAGCGGAGTCAGTCAAGGAGACATGCTGTATTATGAGATTTTCTGTAAAGGAAGCAGAATCGCGGAGGGTAGTTTAATCTGGCAGGCGGAAATGCTGGACTTTTCCATTGATATCATTCAGGCGAAGATATTTCATACTAATGTTCATGAGGAAGGCCTATCCTGGACACCGGAAACCCCTACTTTATTTGATGTGAAACTGATGCTCAAGAATGAACAGGGCGAAGTCTGCGATGATATAAATTCTTATTTTGGTTTTCGTAAAGTACATATTGAAAATGGAATGGTGTATTTAAATAACAAGCCTTATTATCAGAAACTGGTATTGGATCAGGGGTATTGGCCGGAGGGCCTGATGACGGCACCGACTGATGAAGCTTTGATTCAGGATATTAAGCAAGCGAAAGAAATGGGCTTCAACGGCTGCCGGAAGCATCAAAAGATTGAAGATCCCCGCTTTTTATACTGGGCCGATAAATTAGGCTATATCGTCTGGGGTGAAAATGCGTCGGCAATAATGTATGATGTCAGGGCGGTTAAGCGGACTGTTGATGACTGGGCGCACATAGTTGCCAGGGATTATAACCACCCCTGTATTCTGGTCTGGGTTCCAATTAATGAAAGCTGGGGAGTTCCTCATATACATAATAATAAAGAACAGCAGCATTTTGCGCAGACCATGTATCATTACCTGCATGCGATTGATAATACCCGGCTGGTGGTCTCGAACGACGGCTGGGAGATGACGTCTACTGATATTTGTGCTATTCACAATTACAAACATGGTGAAAAAGGAGAAACGCAGGTTTATCAGGAATACCGGGATATGCTGGCGACGAAGGAGAGCCTGATCTCGCATCCGTCAACTTGCCGGAATATATACGCAAATGGTTATATCCATAACGGAGAGCCGATTATGCTTACAGAATTTGGCGGAGTTGGCCTGGCTGCGGCGGAGGAATCGGGATGGGGGTATACATCGGTTAACAGTGAAGAAGAGTTTGTTGAAGAATATGCCCGTATTATGGACGCGGTATATGCTTCTAAGGGGTTGTGGGGCTTCTGCTATACTCAGCTTGCCGATGTGGAGCAGGAGATTAATGGTCTGCTCACTTACGACCGAAAGCCCAAATGTGATTTGAGCAGAATCAGGGAAATAAATGATCGTTATCATATTAGTAGAATTATATGTTAAGCACTTCTAAAAAGTGGCGGCGGATGGTATCATCCGCCGCCACTTTTTCCGCGCTTTAACATCTACTTAGATTTTACTTCCCGCCACAGCCCATTATAGACCGCATCGTATTCATCGCCAAGATACCGGAAGGTTTCACAGCGATCCAGCTCCGATGTATCTGGAAAAGCAATGGAGCTGTCGCGGATATCCTCATCTTCGATCATTTCTCTGGCGGCCGTGTTAGGTGTTGAATAGGTGATGTATTCGAAGTTCATCAGGGCGATATCAGGGCGGCAGAGGAAATTGATAAATGCTTCTGCGTTTTCCTGATGTTTAGCGTTTTTGGGAATTACCCATGAGTCAATCCAGACGTTGGAACCTTCTTTTGGAATGACATATTCCAGATTGGGATTTTCCCATTGGGTATAAATTGCTTCGCCGGAATAGATTACCCCGAGAGCGGCCTCGTTACCAATCATTTTATCCCGCACCTGATCGATTACATATGCCTGCACCAGAGGTTTTTGTTCGATCAGCAGGTTTTTGGCCTCGGTCAGTTCATCCAGATCGGTGGAGTTCAGTGAGTAACCGAGATATTTTAAAGTGACTGCGAATGCGTCGCGGACACTGTCCTGCATCAGGATG
>Ga0153996_1001233_pt1 | contig 10525 bp, 9 predicted proteins | sample TSNC080MetaG_FD_104728 | JGI IMG/M metagenome (GOLD analysis project Ga0153996, IMG submission 104728) | Attine ant fungus gardens microbial communities from North Carolina, USA - TSNC080 MetaG | ecosystem: Host-associated > Fungi > Mycelium > Unclassified | place: USA: North Carolina, Lumber... | reverse complement strand
CAAGGGCCAAGAAGGCTCTTCTATCAATCTCCACTCTGAGAATTATATTAGAATATTACAAATGTTAGAGACTCAATTAAAAAGAAATAGAAAAGGAAACTCTCCATTCTACCACTCTCCCTTACGTCTCTCCTCTATGACATTACCATGCGGCTAAGACAGCCATCACCTTCCTGTCCTCCATACCTCCCAGACATGACCATGTGATCCTGCTCCACCTCCATACTTCACTCCTGCCCATCATTCCCTGAACCCCAAACCGGCTTCCTTCTACTCCGAATACAGTCTAGAAACACATGACAGTGTGTCCTAGCGTCAGCGATACGATCGTCGCCCAGCAGCACGTCCGTTTCTTGACTGAGCCCAGCAGTGATGGGCTCAGTTAAAAAATGGACATACCACCAGACGATGATTGTATTGCAGATGCTCGAACATACTGTCATGTGTTTCTAGACTATATTCGGAGTAGAAGAAAGCTAGTTCGGGGTTCAGAGAACGATGGGCGGGAGTGAAGTATGGAGGTAGAGCAGGATCATATGGTCATGTTTAGGAGGTATGGAGGACAGGAAGGTAATGGCTGTCATGACTACATGGTAGTGTTATAGAGAGGAGATGCAAAGGAGAGCGGTAGAATGGAGAGTTTTCTTTTCTATTCCTTTTTTTTATTGAGTCTCTAACATTTGTAATATTCTAATATATTTCTCAGAGTAGAGATTGATAGGGGGAGCCTCCTTGGTCCTTGCCTTCATCTTAGAAGCTCTTGAGGTTGTAAATGCAATTCTCTTGAGTGTGAAAGGGGTAATCTTGGTGAGAGGTTGAGTTGGTGAATGTTTCCTACCATATACCCTACTCTTTCATGACACAAGATGCAGCAGTCACTCAGACAACCTTCTATAGAGTAGCAGGCCTGAAAAGCCTAGCTAATCATCAACTCAGATTATATCACACCCATAAGGTTTGATGTGGGGGTGCGGATGAGGGCTTGATTGAGTGTGATAAGACCCATGAGTGGTTTACTGACTATTCTACTAGTGAGCTTGTTACAGTGTGTAAAGATGGACACCTTAGGGACATCATGCAGATAGGATCTAGATTAAGCTCCTATTATTCCTTCTATACTTAGATTCTAAATAAGCTACATATTCACTTTTTAATTTCTTTCTAATACCTTTACTTCCTCCTTCTCCCCATGAACCCTTTAGCACATGATTGAGAACTGTTACCACTACTTACCTTTGCTTGTCACAGTTAAATCCTCATTTGCCCCTTTCAGTGTATGCTACTGTATCTCCTCTCAAACATTAATCAATCAGTCATTTCCATCTGATCTTAGATTCAAAGACATACCTGTGTATTCTATCTGTTAAAGCAAAATCATAGTATCCAAGATAACAGACCAAGGAAATTAGGAGAGTATATTTTGTATCACTATCAAAGGAAGAGCAGTTTTTTTTACAACTTTTTTTGGCTATATTTGAAGATAAAAAAAGTTAGAAGTATTATAAGTAAAGAATTAGAGGAAGCAATTGCAATATAGCCTAGAATGGCATGTTATTGGTTATTGACAGTTATCTTGCTAGCTGATGAAGTAGCTGAGTGTAAGACTCTAGCTGCAATGACTTAAGTCCACTCCAAGTCAGAGTTGACAAGGAAAACTTGATAGAGTTCCTGTTTGATTTTCTATACTACTTATATAATCTACTATGATAGCTATACAACATTCTTCTATGGTCCTCATGTTATTCCTATCATATGACTACCTCATCACATGCTGTGACCATGACATGTGATGTGACCTAGTATGACAGATGTCACATTTGTGACTCTGTGACTGTCACATGATATTTCCCATGCTCTACCTTAGTAATAATCTAAAACAAAAGAAAAAGAAAAGAAATATAAATATTGACTTAGCTGTTTTGCCAAGTCATGATACTGAGCCTCATCTTCTCTGGGATCAACTCAAGACTAGACTATATGATAATGTCAAGCATAAACTATATCATATGAACTACTACCAAGCTAACTAGGAGATACTAGAGGTTGATGTTTATGATTATAGCCTTTGGAATCTCAATGTTAGTGGGAATGGAAAGAAGTCTTGTTGATTTTCTACTAATGTCTTTTCTACAGCAATAGTAGGCTCACAAAATACCCAACCCTCTTTTGCAGGCTAAATAATATAATATAGATGAAATAGCAACTTTGGTATATCACAAATGGTCACTGGTATTGATTGAAAGGTCTTTTCAAAGGGCTTTCCAGAGCTATTAAGACTGTAGAAATCATTAAAGAATTAGTGGAGATAGGTCTGAATAAAGTTTGTGACATGGTGGATGAGCAAAGAACAATCTTCAATCCTGACCAAGCTGCTACTTTTAATGCTATCTTAGAGTCTGTCACCAACAATCAAGGTCATCTTTTCTTTATTCATGCTGCTGGTAGTAGTTGAAAGACATTTTTGTGTAATACTATTGTTATTGAGGTTAGAAGAAGAGATTAAGTAACACTGTATATGATATTATTTGGCATTGCTGCTCTTTTGTTAGATGAAGGAAGGATATCTTACTTACACTTCAAGATTTGTCATAAGTTATCTTGACTATGACCAAGAATAACATGAACTAGAGTTAAACTAGTAGCTAATAGACAGCCTGTAGTTTAAATAAGAACAAATAGTGTATTTGTATATATAGTAGACTAGAATCAACTGAGAACCCAATTGAGTTCTTTTCTAACCCTGAAGTACTCTGATCTCAAGTTACCCCAACTTAGAGTTAAGTATCAGTCACTGATAAGATTTCTCTTTCTATTCATGAAGACTCTGTGGCTAGACTTAAATACAATAGTTATATATTCCTAGTCCTCTAATAAATTAAGGTTATCATTTGGGATAAAGATCCTATATAGCATAAGCATAATATTAATGTTGTTGTCAAAAACGTGTGGAGCAAGAGCGAAATGACCCAGAGTGGAGTGGAGTTACTCTGGAGTAGAATGGAGTTAACAACAAAAGTGGGGGAACAACCTTGGCCTCAGCTCATGTGCTGTGCCTTGATCTACTGTTGCATGTGTGGTTGCATATTTCAGGAGGACAGAATTGTTGTCAGAAGTTCAGGAGAGGAGTGGTATAGATTGATAGAAATGAGGATAGGATATGTAAGAGATGTTAAAGATATTAAAGATTTTAATCTATGAACTAAGGAACTAGGATGTAACTAATGGAATACTTATACTAAGTCCAGAATAGAAGGAGTACAAGTAACTAGTCTATATCATGATCCTATAGGAGTAGACAACAGGAGTTCAGGAGCAAAATTTAGTAATAATATAATATATAAAAGAAATTATATTATTAAATTATCATTTCCCATTATATGACAGTTGTTGATCAATGTCTAAGAGACTTGCTTGAAGTAAGCAATCACTTGTACTTAATAGCTCTTGAATTGACATATTATCTAGAATGATCATCTATTTGGTGGAATTACAATGGTATTTGGAAAGGGTTTTCATTAGACTTTGCCTGTGGTATCTAAGGGAATACATCAACAAGTGGTAGTAGCATCTCTTTGCAGAGGAAACTTATAGATACATATTAAGTTCTTGCATCTCAGACAGAATATGCACTTGGGTTACTCTGAAGCTGATAATCAACATGCTCAGTAGTTGCTAAAGATTGGTGCTGGGTCAACTATGGATGATAATGAGATAATTCAAGTTCCTCAGTCTATGGTTTGCACTAATCTCAATACTCTAATCAATCCAGGAATTGGCAACACAAGACCTCAAGATGACTAGTACTTCTTGGATTGCATTATTCTCTGCCCTAGAAATGATGAGGTGTATGATATTAAAGAGACCATTCTTCAACAGTTCAACCTAGTACCAAATGCAGATATTCATAAGCTGAGAAGTGTGGACTTTGTATCTGAAGAAGATAGAATGTACTATGCTTATTCTGCAAAGTTCCTTCAATAACTCAATGCTGGTGGATTGCCTCCTGTTTTACTTTGTCTCAAGATTGGCTGTCTAGTTGCTTATTAAGGAACTGTCAGAAATGACTCCAGAAGGGAAGTTTACTCTAGGGGGCTTGGCCTCAACAACAAGTTGTGCCCACCTCTACACTTGCCCCTTCTGGTTTTCAATAGGATTTAATTTAAGAGGAGGAAGAATAAGAGTGTTAAGCAGAGTGGAGTCTACCCAAAGGAAAATGAAACTAAGGTAATTACAATAAATAGAATTACTTAAATAATTTGGAGGGTTTTGGAGTGGCTGATAGTAAGCTGACTAATTCATGTATGTATGTAATGTGCTGTTATGCTGCAAGCAAATTTTCTACAAAAGATAACATTTGATACACTTTTGTTAAGAATATGTGAAGTGGGAACAGAGTGACCTGGAGTGAAGTAGAGTTACTCCAGAGTGGAAGGAAGTTGATAACAAAAGTGGGAAACAACCTTGACCTCAGCTCATGTGCTGTGCCTCGATCTGCTGTCACATGTGTGGTTGCGTATTTCAGAAGAACTGAATTGTTGCCAGGAGTTTAGGAGAGGAGTGGTATATTGATAAGAGTGAGGATAGAACACATAAAAGACATTAATCTATGAACTCAAGGAACTAGGATGTAACTAATGGAGTACTTATACTAAGTCCAGAATAGGAGGAATACAAGTAACTAGTCTAAATCATGATCCTATAAGAGTAGACAACAGGAGTTCAGGAGTGAAATTTAGTAATAATATAATATATAAAAGAAATTATATTATTAAATTATCATTTTCTGTCATATGACAACTTTATACTAATGGATTTTTAATTAGAATTCGCTCTAGAACTCTTTCTATAATCCTCAGAATGTAATACTATATGATAAAGACATGGAGCAGATGATAATCGACCTAGAGCTTATGTGAAGACCTTGAGAGGCAACTAGGATGAGCTGACATCAGGTTATGAAGAAAGTTACTAAGGGACTACACTCTAGATCTATCTTTGAATAGACTAACTTGAAGATATGGCAGACTTGTACTCTAAAACCAGTAGTATTCAGACAACAAACTTAGACTGATAGACTTTGTGCTTGTAAATAAGCATTGATGGTATTAGCTCAGGTATATTTAGATAAATGGCATCTGGGACATGACTTAGAAAACTCAGATAATAGTTAGGGCTTACTAATGACTAACAGGTAACTAGGGAGTGGCTAATCATAAAACAGTATTAAATAGGAGCCTGAGAAAGAAAGAGAAACATTCTAGAAAGAAATCTACTATGAGACATATTATCTTTAATGGGAAGGACTTGGTGAGGGGACATGTCATCATAAAGAATATGAGGACTTAGTATGAGAAGTAGTTGAGAGCAATCCAAAAGTAGTAATAGTTTCTCTTTTATCTATTAATCACTTAAGTCTCAGGGCTTTGTAATCATGATAATATAGTATCCAGAGTGCAGTTGGATTAGAGAGGAACCTCTTAACTCCTACCTCTATCTACACTGCCTCTGGAATCATGAATGCAGATCTATTGAGAGTAAGAAGACTAGGACCAGGGGGATATCTTGAGTAGAATACTAAATATACCCAGAACTTGATCTAGAGAAGAATAGCAGATACAACTCAGGTAGGCTTCAGAGAGAACAGCAGGCTGGGAAAGCTTGGCTAGGTACACACTTGGATTGCATTACACCCATAAGGTTCAGTGTTGGGGGTGCAGACAAGGGGGCAACTGAGTGTGGAGAGTCCATGAGTGATCAACTAACTGTATTTTCCAGTAAAGTCTTTATCACAGTGTGTAAAGGTTGACATCTTAGGGAGACTATGCAATGACAATCTAGAGAGATCTTTCACTCTTTTCATAACAACCAAACCCATATTTTATTGGAGCTACGTATAATTCTACTTTTACTTATAACCTTTATCTTTGATTATTTCTCTTTGGACCTTTAGCATGCAATTGGGAGCTGGTACATCATTGTTTTGTTTGTCCTAGTATGAAATTCCCCTTTGCACTCTTTAAGTGTGTGCAGTATGCATCACAGTATCACTATCATGACAGAAACTTGGATCCAGGAGAAGGACTTTATAATAGAACAAGAATAGCAGTGTTAAATGTAAAGAGAAAGGTACTTCAGTATAGGATTATTAGCAAGGACAAAAGATTTAGAGGCAAGGTGGTGTTGATTCCAAGGATTAGGTTATTACCTAATGTAAAGCTATTGCCTATGCCACTCAAGAGACTTCAATTCCTAGTCAGACTAGCCTTTGCTATGGCCATTAACAAATCTCAAGGATAGTTAGTGGAACATGTGGGAATTAATTTGCAAACATCAGTGTTCTCCCATAGACAACTTTATGTGGTTTTTTTGTACTTCACCTCTGAACATCTCAGTACTTCTTCCAGAGCAGAGCCAAGAGAGTAAAAGGACACTTAATGTAGTATATAAATATTATATGACGGAAAATAATCATTTAAATAATATAATTTCTTTTATATTTTATATTATTACTAAATTCCGCTCCTGAACTCCTGTTGCCTACTCTTATAGGATCATGATGTAGACTAGTTACTTGTACTCCTCCTATTCTGGACTTAGTATAAGTACTCCATTAGTTATATCCTAGTTCCTTAGTTCATAGATTAACATCTTTTACATGTTCTATCCTTATTCTTATCAATATACCACTCCTCTCCTGAACTCCTGGCAACAATTTAGTCTTCCTGAAATATGCAACCACACATGTGACAGCAGATCGAGGCATAGCACACAAGCTAAGACCAAGGTTGTTCCCCACTTTTGTTGTCAACTCCCCTCTACTCCAGAGTAACTCTGCTCTACTCTGGGTCATTCCACTCCTGCTCCACATGTTCTTGACAATAAAGAAGTATTCAATAGCATTAGATTATAAATTGTATATGTATTTAACAATAGGCTTGAGATTGATTTTTTTTATGATTTGAGAGATGAAAAAATAAGTTAGAAAGAAAATCCTCACAGACTGTTGGAGGAAGAGAGTATAGTGACACACTATCTGCTATTCCACAGACTGTTGTAGGAAGGGAGCATAGCAAACTGACTTCAACACTGTCAAGTCTTGGTCCTCAGGGTTGTTGGGCTTGACCTCAACCAATCAGGTTGTGTCTTCCTCTGTGCTTGCCCACAAGGATATGGAGCTTGCTAATAGGAAGGAGAAAACAGGACAATGAGGAGACTTTATTGATAACAAAACTAAGGAATAATAGTACTCTAGCTGGGTAGTCTAGCATGCTTAGTCATAGTGGTATAGTTCTTAGTAAGTTAGTGATGCAGAGTTGGATTGGTAGGTAAGTCTGCTTGGTCACTGGGTGTCATGGGGTGTGACAAACACAAACTTCACAAGCCAGGCTGGAGGCCTGGATGAAAACCTTGTAGTAGATACTAGACTAGATAGATAGATTATAAATCATTGATTAAAAATTAAATGATAAATAAAAAAAGTGAGAATTATCATTGTACCAAAGTTCTGCTTGCTCGAGTTTCAATCTTAAATCTTCTATTTGGTTCCACGGTACTGCCTCTTGTGAAGTACTCTACTGTTGTTGCTTTGACCACTTTCTGCATTAAGCTGACCCCTTAAGTCTCCACTATTGTTGCTACCTCAGACTAGAAAAGACTCTCAATGTGCTGAAGACACTTTGGGTTGATGGGGGGGTATCCAGGTGGACATGTGTGAGGCTTATCAGGATCCGTGGTATAGATGAACAGTGTCGAGAATCAGGTCGGTGTTGATTTGTTTAGAAGTTAGTGTCACGCATATAACCGGCATAGCCGGTTAATTTGACAGATCACTTGACATCAAACCTTGTGACTCTATTTGTTTGCCCGTGGTGTTATGGTACAAAGCAGCAGCTGAAACAGGAAAGTCATCTCTGCCATTCAATCTGGGACAAGACAAAGCCACAGCCAGATATGGATATCATTCTTTGGCGGTTATCCTTACGAACAATGGGGTCTTTTATATAGTGTACTGGGACCTTCATCACAGTTGATATCTTCTTACTAGGTACCGACACGTTAGGACGTCCTCCAGCCCAATCTCTGGAGTGAGATCACAGAATGGCAGCAGCCTCATACCCCAATTGGGTCTTCACCCTGTTCTCAGGTATTGGATTCATTCTTTGCTGTATCCCATTTCCGTGGCACCTAAAGGGTAGGTATTCTCCTCTGCGCTTGGCGTCACACCCTAACATGTGGCATCTCAGCCTGGAATACGGGGGCATGTCTTTTCATGGCTTACTCAGGCCTATGTTGCCTTGGACTTTGCATAAATTCTATCATATGGAAGGGCAACACGAATGACTGGGCTCCTGTCTGGTGTGATATCTGTGAGTTTGAGGTGTTTAACTGAGATATTGAAGCCACTAACTGTATTTTTCCAGTTACAAGAGTCTTGGTCATAGGGAACTTTGGAGTTCCAGCTGCTGCACTCTGTGCCAACCGCCGCATCTATCTCATTGCTTCATTGCGGAAGGTCACCATCTCGAGGATTGAAAGGCAGCGCCAGGTGGCAGTTGATCTAGCAGTTGGTCTCGGCCTTCCTATCATCTTTTTGATCTTGCGTAAGAATCTTGCGTCTATACTCAAACAACCGAGCAACGCCTCAAATTGATTTCAGAATATGTTTATGAAGATGTGCGATATCTCATTTTTGAAGACATTGGATGCCTCAACTCTACATACCAAACCTGGGTTGAGGTCATCATCAACCCATTTCCTTGTCTTGTACTTGCCATCATCGCTGTTGTATACGCCATCTTGAGCTTCTGTGCCTTCCGCAGAATCCGTGACCAGAGCAAGATTTTGTTATCTATTCACTCCGGCTTGACCAACGGCCGCTATATCCGTCTCATGTTCCTTGCGGCGATGGTTGCGATCTGTTCGCTTGGAGCCCAGTCATATGTTTTAACGGTGAGCATGAGCGACGGGATTGCACCGTGGACCAGCTTCAAAGAGCTTCATGCCAATATCTCTGTCGTGCCCAAGCAATCAGCTCAACAGTGGCGCTCCGGTTCGGATTCTGCTGACCTTGAATTCGATCGGTGGTTATGGGTTATCTGTGCTTTGTTATTTTTTGCCTTCTTCGGCTTTTCTGACGAAGCCATGAAACATTATCGCTATGCCATGAGTTTAGCTGGGAGCTATGTTGGAGTTTCTTCTGGAAGTTTTGGCAGTCATTCCTCATCTTCAAGGTATATCATCTAATCAATTATCTTGATCATCTATTTACCATCGTAGGTCCAAAGGTGGTGTTGAGTCATTCTCGGGCTTACACCGAGGCTCTATGCCTGAATTTTTCAAGGAAAAATCTATATGCAAAGAATTTCCTGCCTCCGACGTGGAAAGTTCTAATGCACCTAGCACGTTGTCGTCTCCTACTAAACGAAAGTGGATGTTCTTGAACGGCATCTCCCGTTTTTTGAAGAAGAAATCCAACCAAGAGCTTCTCAAATCGAATTCCCAGTGCAACGAGGCTGTCCTTCCCGATGTTGGTCGCACCCTCCCTGGTAGATCCAGCGATAACATTTCGACAACATCTACTTCGTTCGCCAGCGAATTCACGGACATGCGCTCAGGAGCCATGACTCCTGTTCCAGTTGATCCCCACGGACACACGCATGATATCGTTTAGGATTTTTGATTTCTCTGTGTCGGAATCAGGAGGTCAGCGATGACCCCCTTTGTGTTTATTTCTCCAGATTCTTTTCAGCTGTAGCCCTAGTTTTGCGTTTCGTATTTTTGATATGTATGGTAGCAGTGATCACTGCAGAATAGATGTTTTGACAGCAGTAACGTCAACTGAGGATGATTAAGGATGCTCAAATCATATAAGCAATTGCCTATTTTCAATAACTCTCTCACATCTTTCAATGCGTGTCCCAAAACCCTTCAATGTTGAGAACATTGAAAACATGTGGAAAACTAGTCACGTTAAGAAGCCTAGAGTTTGAACCCAACAGTAATACTATTCCGGGAACAATAGCACAAATACAAGAACTCATGCCAACAATCACAGAACTGTTGCAAGCAAAATACAAGGAATCCCATGTCAGGACACATGTAAGTCATAGATCAATCAGCATAGCCTCCGTTCTCTCCTCACTCTGCATGACCCCATTATGTATCGTTGTATCGTACATCGGCGCGACAGTCGGCACATGTGGAAATTGGGGAAGACTGCTTGGTACTTCTTGGTGCTGATGCTGTTGTTGGAGAGGTCGCTGCTGTTGCTGCTGTTGATGGTAGGGGGATTGAATTTGATGCAATGTAGGCTGGAAACCCGGATGAGCGACTGTGCTACTTCTTCGCAGGTGTGCACCTTGCTGATGCTGAGACGTCGAAGCGTAGCTTACTGGTGGCCAATGATGTGTATTCTGCGATGACATTTGAGACTGAGATTGAGGTGTAGAAGCTATCGCCGCCATCAATGGAGGCGCCGGAGCATAAACCTGGTTCTGTGGATGATGATGAGGGGATACAAGCGACT
>Ga0153996_1001232_pt1 | contig 10526 bp, 19 predicted proteins | sample TSNC080MetaG_FD_104728 | JGI IMG/M metagenome (GOLD analysis project Ga0153996, IMG submission 104728) | Attine ant fungus gardens microbial communities from North Carolina, USA - TSNC080 MetaG | ecosystem: Host-associated > Fungi > Mycelium > Unclassified | place: USA: North Carolina, Lumber... | reverse complement strand
ATCATGTAGGTACATATTCTCAAAATTTATAAAAGCCAATAAGTACAAGGAAAATCGCATATTTACAGGGAGAAACGGAGACCATGAGGGCTCCGTTTTGACATCACAAGTGGCAAACTCGGGGTATACCACAACGCCGTGAACATCTCAAAATCTTGCTTGTTCGTAGGTATAGGTATTAGCGACAGCGCAACATAACTTGAAAATCGTTAGCTGTATCGGTTTTGAGATTCAATAATAACATGGTCAATTTATATACTGCGACTTATGCAACAAAGGTAAGGGAGGATACATTGTGTTTTTACGCATTAATGATACTGATTTATACTATGAAAAGATAGGTGTTGGTCGCCCCCTCATTCTTCTGCACGGTAATAGTGAAAGCCATAAGATATTTGATAAGATTGTGGAACCGTTGAGCAAGCAATTTACTGTATATTCCATTGATTCAAGAGGGCAAGGCAATAGTAGCAGGGTTGACAGTATCAGTTTTCAGGAAATGGCTGATGATACTATATCTTTTATTAAAACATTGAAGATTCATAAACCTGTCATTTACGGGTTTAGCGATGGTGGAATAATAGGTTTATTAATTGCATCGCAGTATCCAGGCTTACTATCGAAACTCATTATCAGCGGCGTAAATGTTTCACCAGCTGGAATTAAAGATCATTTCCGCATATTATTTAGCATAATTCATTTTATTACGAAAGACCCCAGAGTAAAGATGATGTTGACTGAACCAAACATCACTGCATCAGATTTAGCGAAAATAGATATTCCAACGCTTGTTCTTGTTGGTAGCAGGGATGCAGTAAAAAAATCAGATACACAATTTATTGTGAAAAATATTCCTGACAGTATTCTTCGAGTACTCAAAGGCGAGGGACATATGAGCTATGTTTTTCATAGCCCCAAATTAATACCTATTATTCAAAATTTTTGTATAGCACCCTAAAGGGTAGGGGTCCATAAACTTATAACGCAGTATGCAAACCTGTATTCTACCGAGTATAAGCACTCGCTTCCCTGTGGCTCATTTCCCGGCTTTTTCGTAAGTATTAGGATTGTCGACAGCGCAACGACAGGGTAGAATCGTTAGCTGTGGGCGGTTATGAGATTTCATGTAACACAGCGAGTTTATATTTTGAAAGGGGACAATATGATAAATATTACAAAAAAATTAAAACTCAGACTGCTTGTTGATACCGATATACCTTTAATGGAAGTTTGGTTAAACAAGGAACATATAAAAAAATGGTATGATATACCGCCTGTTTGCACCGTCGACGATTGGTTATCTGAAATTCAAAATCGCAATGATGAGTTTGGGTTTATTACTCACTTTATTGCGTTATGGGAAGAAACCCCTGTTGGATTTTGTCAATACTATAAATGCACGGATGCCGAAGAAGATTGGTACGGACAAGCACAGCTTTCGGGAACATACAGTATTGATTACCTTATAGGGGAAGAAGATTATCTCGGTAAAGGTATTGGCAAATCAATAATCGCCTTGCTTGTTGAGAAAATATTCTCTTTAGCAAATTCTGAAAGGATTATTGTTCAACCGGACGAAAAAAACGGTGCTTCATGTAATTCTTTACTATCAAACGGCTTTGTCTTTGATAAGAAAAACAATGTTTATCTTATTACAAAATAAGCAGAACGAAAGTACTGCGCACTGGAAAAAGCAAAAGATAAAATCAAAAACAAAAGCAAAAGATTAAACCACAAAAACATAAAACTCCCTTACAAACGGTTATCATCTGGAGAGCCTACCGGGAGTTGATATAGTCACCGCCTGTTCCCTGATAGTCAATATCGGTAATATCAACCGCTTTTCAAGTGCAGATAAACTAGCCGGTTATGCAGGTGTCGCACCGAATAATAACAGCTCAGCAGGAAAAGGGAAAGATGAACAAACAATATAAGTCCAAACCAATTAAATCAACAAGTAATAAAGGGACAAGCACCAAGAGGAGTAAAGCGAGTAGATAATCCGGACGGACAATATGCTAAACCACATGTACATTTTGATGATGGTACTTCAATCACAATATGGTGAAGTACATGATGGGCATAATGGTACACCGAATATATCGAATGAAATTCTTAAATGGCTACACGATAATGGTTGGTGTACAGAATTGAAGCGATATATGAAATGGAGAATATAGAATGGAAAAGCGATATGATTTAAAAGAATTTTCTCTAATAGATTCAATGCATGATCAACGAATAAATTTGATTGAACTTGATAAAGATAAGCTGACATTTTCTTATAATGATCTTCATTATTATGAGACAAATTATGAAGCAAATAGCAAATATTACTTAGAACATAAAGACTTTAGCTCGTGTAAAATGATATTTATTGGGGGGGCATGAAGCGTTTGCAGAAGTTAGAGTGGAAGAGAAATTAAACGTAATAGCTACTATTTATTATATGGATGAATTTATTGAATTTATTAAAAAAAATCAATATGTTATTGAGACGATTAGTTTCTTTTGTGGATATGAGACGATTGTGATTAAGAGTACTCTAGTAAATAAAGCAGGGTACTATTGTGAGGATTGTATTTTTACAATTCCTGTTTCTTTGTTAATATATCAATGGAGTTAAGAAAGACCTATAATTACTCTAGTTAAATAACATGAATTATCTTTGTATGAAGTAATTAGGTTATGAATCTAAAATGTAATAATATTCTGTAATGAAGCAGAGGAAAGTAATCAAATCATTTTAATTAATATTGTAGTGCGCAATGTGACACGACAATGTGCTAAGATGTTAACTGAGGAGATTCCAAAGCACAAGGAGATTTTGATAACTTAGATTTAAAGAATGTAAAAGAAATTGACACTCAATATGGTAAAGGAAAACAAGGGGTAGATAGGCATTGCTTTTTGCTATTATCAAGAGAGGTGTCCGTCTTAGAAATATTAGATTATTAAGACAAGTTGCCTACAAAGTGACAAGGTATAGTATTAGAAAGTGCGAATCAGAAACACCGCCCTGTGGATACAGAGAAAATGATAAAAAATGTAGGAAATATCAATGTTAGAGAGTAATTATCTTATGCACTGGAATGTTAAGAGTGTATGAAATAAAAATATGTTATCTAGAGGTCAAGAGGATACCAATCATGGCACAGAAAGAGCAAATGAAAGGGGATTTGATTCACAGAAGATTGACAGCATTATAGATAATAATGCTAAATCAAGGGTCAAGGAAATTGACGAACTAACCGGAGATGTAACTTGGAGGTATTAAGATACTCAAGGGAGTACAGTTATTACAAATGAATGGGGTGATAAAATAGTAACCGTAAATTCACATCCAATAGGTGCAAACGGTGGCAATTTTATTCCAAAGTAAAGGTAGACGATATGATAAAAGGTGAAATAGTAGATTTGCTGAATGAAGCGACATTTTATATTGAACCAGGAATGAATATGGATATCCAAGCATTCCTAAAGGGCGAGGATCATATTGACCAATATATGATGCACTACAAAAACATGCAAGAAGAAATCCAGATATATGGGGCAAAGTAAGCGGAAATTCCCAAAGCATTAATGAAACGTCAAGACGGCAGAGGAATAAGATAAAACATGGATGGAACTTTTAAAGGTTTTATAGATCAAATTAGATGATGGAGAGATTGCAGTGGAAAATATTGAACTTATATTTAAAAATTTACAAGTTGAGTACTTAGAACCTTTGCTATTCCAAGAATTGAAAATAAATAGAAACAGTATTATTAGGTCACACTTTTATGATGATTTTTTGCAAAAAAATTTAGAATTTAAGGATATAATTAATCTAAAAGAGCATTTCTCGCATCCTGGAACAGGTAACATTTTTTTGAATGGAATAGATATCGGAATAAGAATTGGTTCTGTAATGGTAGTTATATCATTTGATGAAGTCTTTGGAGATGTTGTTTTGAATTTTCCTACAGGTAATCTTGAGAATACTGATAAGACAGTAAACTCAGAGATGTTTTATAAACTAATTCAGCAGTCTATGAGAATTTGTAAAAACCTAAATTTTGAAAAAATTATCATAGGATATGAACCAGCAGAGGATGAAGATATGGTTATATGTATAGTTAATAAAAGAGGTATACTATGGTCTCAAAATTACAATTTAACGAAAGATCTATTGCCGGAATTTGAAAAACAATCTTAATATCACATTTAAATTAATATCCAATTTGTGTTAGAATCCTTACCGCTGTCAAGAATTAACCAAGTATAGGGTAAATATCATTATTGACAGCGGTTGTTTATATGATGCGGGGACAGGACGGTCCATCAGTTACCTGGGGAATAGTGTAGAACCTCTGTCAAGGAACAGGTATATCTATGGGCAGAATAACCCGGTGGGTTATGAAGATCCCAGTGGGCATTTACCTAGTCTTATCCGCAGGCCTAATAAAATACTCACGCCGCCAAAGAAAAGGAACTTATTATTCCAGACGATTATAAATTTGAGAAATATTATAAAATTCAGAAAAAAGTAATTAGCTCAGCTGCAACCGTAGCCGTGGGGATAGGCATGTCTTTCACAGGTGTGGCGAAAAGCAGCCCCGTCATGAAGAAAACCCTATCCGTGGTAAAAAAGGCTACATCTAATTTCATTGAAGAACAAAGGAAACTTGTTCCAGGCCTGGATGAAGCGCCAGTCCAAGAAAAACAAGGACAAGTGTGAGTCGGCGGCTGAAGAATCGGCAAAATCAGGACAAAACAAAGCGGGTGCCCTGACTTCGGATGCAGGAATATTGTATGGAGGAGGTTTGGTAGTAGGCGGAATTGTTTCAGCATTTGGGGTTTCAGGTTTGATTTTATCCGGACTCATCGTCTTTGTAGCCGTAAGCAATACTGCCTCTGGTCGTCAGGATACGGACGCACAAGGAACTAGTGAGGCTAAAATGTTCAAGAGTTCCGTTTACCATCTTGGAACAAAGTCCGAATAGATATATCTCACATTATATCAGGACATACAACAGGTGGTGGCAGAGGCGATAATAATAAAGATAAATGGCCTACCGGCATGACAGCGGCAGGAATAGCAAAAGCTATAGAAGAAGCGTATAAGAATGCGGAAAAAATGGGGCCTATTCAATATTCATGGAGAAATGGCGTTGAACAAGCTACTCAATTTTTCCAAGGAAAATGGGGAGACAGAATAGTTCAATTTTACTATAATTATACTAGTAATACTGCTGAAGTTGCATGGCCTTAATAAGGGGGGGAATTATGGAGGAATTGGAAATTATAATTGAAGATAATGTTTTTGTGACATCTTATACAAGTACTGTAGATACAACATTTTATTTATGCTACAAAAATCAAGTGTTTCCTTATGAGCGATGAACTGATTTTACTTTTCCTATTCTTGAGGAGTGGAAATATCATCTATTTAGAGTTATGGACGTTAGCAATGTATGTTTTAATCTTTATTTTCATGATGGTCCATATTGGTTAGAAGTATATAAAAATGATAGAATGCAATTGAAAATAGACTGCATTAATGATAGAAAAGATCGCTATTCTCAGATGATAATTTATTGTGGTTATTATGATTTTTTAAGATGTATTTATAACACAGTAAAGTCATTTATAAAAATTTATATAAGAATGGCATGAATAAGGGTGATTTTTCGGATATTTATTAACAATCCATCATATCTCAAAATGAGATTAGCGCTATCCTAAAACAAACTTAGAGGGTGAAGATGTCTTGTATGTAGAGTTAACAAATTGGTTTGTAAAGTCTACCTTATATCCTCTTGTCTACTTTTTAGAGAAATTGGAATAAGAGAAAACGACCAAGATAAATTTCTTTGACTGCAATTGCGTCATCTATTACTCTATTGAGTATTTTTTCCCAAGTGATTCCTCTTCACACTTGTCCTTGTTTTTTACAGTCTGGCGCTTCATCCAGTTACTACCGTATCGGCGATAAACCAGGGTAAAGTGGGTCTAAGGGGGCTGGTGGAGCTGAAGTATCTGCTCGTGAAAAACTTTTAGGTGAGGTTGAGAATCCAAAGCTTAAGAACGCAGTGAATGAAATATATCGTCCAGGAGCAACAACTGGAGATAGTGGTTTAGCGGATGCAGTAAGGCATGAACTTCAAACAGGTGAATTGGTTGGAGGGAAATCACATATTCAAAAAGCAACAGAAAGGGTTACAAATTTAGAAAATATAATTAAAAAGCAAGATTTGAATTTTGGTGATTTGAAAATTGCTAATGACCTTTTAAAAAATTTAAAAGATGCTTTAGGAGGAAAATAAATTTTGAACAGTCGAGAATTAAATAAGCTATTGATAAAAGCATTTCCAAATCTAAAAGAAGAGTATATAGAAGAAGTGAGTTGGCAAGAGGGAGATGATACAGGCTCCCATACTGTTTATGGAGATGTATTTACACCGTATCTGAGAAATTGTATAGAGGAGTACAAGTCGGAAAAAATTGTTCAAGCATTCAAGTATCTTGAAAGATTGCTAAATTTAAAGGATGCATATGCAGATGAAGTAGTAACTTTTAGCATTTTAGAAAGTGTGGCTTATCTTTTTAAAGAGCGAGAGGAATTGCGCAATTTACTGGGCGAAAGAACCAAAGAATCTATGAGAGAGTTTTTATAACTTTTTTCTACATTCAATGGGTAATTATGGCGAGAGAAAAGCACATTCCCTGCCCGTGACCCCGTGCGCGATCCTGATAATTTACCTGAAGGTTGGACAAAAACTGATAACAATGGACACATACATATAAGGGATGAGAATGGAGATGTAAGAATAAAAATTGATCCTCCAGATTGGAGGACAGATTATGATCACAAGCATTTTTTGGATGCAGATGGGAACTCACTAGATGTCAATGGAAATATAGTTAAACCTAATAACCCAGATGCGCATATACCTATTAATTAGCATAATAGGGGGATTCTAATGCAGAAAAAAATGGTCGTAAGGTGGTATGTAAACATCAGTGTTTGAAGTGAAAAAATTAATTTACAAAAGTGATTTAGAAATGAAATCCTTTTAGGAGGAATGTTTCTTACATAAAGTTACAGATTTAGACGACTAACATATATCATTTGTGTGTAGATTGTACAAGACATAGAAATAGATAGGCTGATGCTCCCGTGCAACACCATTTGTAAAGATGGCTGTGCTTCATTTGAGGTTGCCACTACACAATGCCTTGTAAATCTCCACTGATTATAAAATAAGCAGTATGGTACAGAGAAATACACTTCCGTCTGCATGGTAATACGCTTTACGTCTATAAGTAAAGGATATTACCATACAGATTGATAATAAAATAAAGTCATACAAAGGATAAGACAGGCTGATGCTCCCTTGCAACGTCCCCAAGCAAAATGGACGATTGCTTTAAACTAAGGTTGCCACTTATTTAATGACAGAGAAGAAAGGAAGATATATGATACAAAAAACAGATTATATTTTTATCGGAATGGATATACACAAAGAACGACATACCGCCGTGATGCTGACCTATATGGAAGACCAACTAGGAGAAATCACAATACAGAATAACCTGACTGGTTCTAAATGTCTGCTTGCCTATATAGGGAAGCACAAAGCTCATTACATCCCTGTATTTGGTCTTGAAGATATTAAACTTAGCCAAACAAGCTAAAATCTAGGAAACATCAAGGTTTTAGCAACTTATTTAACACTCTACTTCCCGCCCCAAGGGAGCCAGTGGGGCAGAAGATGAAAAACCTAAAGAAGAAGTTACGTCAAATCAAGGAAATACCTATGATAATACACCATCAGATAACCATTCTACAACATCTAAAAATCCAGGTCTCAAAGGTGAGCCAAATTCAAGTGTAGATATTTTAGATGAAAATGGAAATATAAAAACAAGACGTTGGTTTGATGAAAATGGAAATCAAATAAGAGATTTAGATATGACTGATCATGGCAATCCAGGAAGGCATCCAGAGATGCCACATGAGCATGGTCCTAGATAGGAAAGTTATAGAATACAAAATTATAAGAAAGGGGAATACATGTATTTAGAAATAATTACATTGTATAAAAATAAATATGAAAGGTGCAATATTAGAAAAAGGAGTTGAGCAATATACAAATCTGAATTTATTTCTACCGATTATTAGAGAAGAAATATTTTCTTATAATTGGTTATTAACAGATATAGATTCTAATTATTATTCGGATAATACTATTGAAAATAATTATGATTTTCTGTCAGGAGAAGAATTTATAGAGCTAATAGAAAAAAATGATTTTAGATTTGTCTGGGGTGTTTTTTCTGCTTTTCCAAAAGAAGTAGCACTTGAAAAAATTCTTTCGAAAGGTATCCCATCTGCAGACGGATATACGGGATTTTGGGAAAATCCAATAAACTTACAAAATTCATCCGCGATAATAGAAATGGTCTTATGGGATGGAGAACTAGCTTTAATAATTAGTCATAAAGATGAAATTATAGATGATTTTTTAAATCACTATAAATTTAGTGAAAATTTAGAAGAATATAATAATAAAAATAACTGTTCTAAGATTTAGAGCCAGAGGGAATGATTATTGACAAGAAAAAGAGCTAATATGCCGTAAGAGCGAAGGTCATGAAGGGCAAATAAGTAACACCGCCCTATGGATACATGACTAATGTTTAATTTTTTTCGAGTTCAGCTTCTGACATATTATTTCTTTTAACGAGTAAGATGCGTATTTTTTCAGTCATGCCCATGAAATCACCTGCTTTCGGTTGGTTTATAAGGACCACCGTAGAAGAATTGGCAGAATTTCTTCGGACACCGAATCTAGATGCCAATGGAAATATTGTGAAAAAAAGTCCAGATGCTCACATACCGTATAACAAATGAGAAGATGAGGATAAAATATATGAAGATAGAAGAATTACAAAAAAATATTGACGATACAGACTATTGGGATTGTAAAGTTTTAAACTTTTCAATTGATTATTTTGGAGATGAAGTTAATGTTGTAATTGAGGATGATAAACAGACAGCTTATGTAATTAAATTTTTATTGTGCAATAAAGTAGAATATGAGACTGATGCCAAGAATAGGTGGAAGGAGATGGAGGTTAAATTGATGAACAGGGGGCAGTTAGCATATTATGCGCATAAAATAGATTTAAAAGAAAGCGAAGAAAAAGGATTTATAGAAGTCAATTTAGTGCTTGCTCCATTATTTGCTAAGATAATTTGTAAAAATATATTAGTGAATAAAATTAAATATAATGATAAAGATTATTTTTGGGGTGCAAATTGATAAATATGATTTGCAGTTGAGAAGATTATCTAGATCATTTCCTGCCCCAAGGAGCCAGCGGGGCTGAGGATGAAAAAGATAAGGAGACTGTTAATTCAAATCAAGGAAATTCATACGATAATGAAACCTCAGACAATCATTCATCTACAACAAATTCAGATGCAAAAATGACAGGGAGCCCAACTTGTCAGTTGATATCTATGATGAGAACGGAAATCTTGTTAAACGTAGATGGTATGGACCAGATGGAAAGGCAGTTAGAGATTTACACTATACTAATCATGGGAATCGGAGGGACTATGTTAGATAAATTACAGGAACATATTTTGGATGGAGAATTCGACTTAGGCAGAAGTCTGTATAAAAAGGAAAATTGTGAAATGCTAGAGCATGATATATTGGTAATCGCTTATAATACGGATAATATAGCAACATATTTTTTTATATTATATATGATATTTCACAGAGAAGAAGCAGAGTTGCATTTTATAGCATGTTCTTTGTTGATAAACCCATTTGTATATATCCAGGGTGCGTATTATCTTGCGTATGATCATATATTAAAAGCCTCAATCTTAGACCCTCATAATTTGAAATATAAGGAAAATTTATTATTTTTTTATCATATTCCGGAAAAAATATTAGGAATAAATGAAGCGATTAATATTGCAAATCAGATTTTAAAAGTATGCCCAACTAGTTCGGCAGCTAAATCTATTATAAATGAAAAAAAGAATGATATAAACTGAAATTGAGATTTTTTAATTCTAAGAGATAGATATAAAGGATCTCCGTGGCGGAAGCAGAAAAGGAAACCAGTGCCAACAGCATCTTGCAAGAAGAGTCCCGGATAGGTTATTATATATATGACGGAAGGGGCAGCGTCTCCCAGGTGGTGTCGGGGACAGGGGACCTTGTCACAGGTTATAGCTATGACCCATTTGGGAACATGGCCAAAGGAGGGCCGGAGGCAGGGAATGTCTTCGGGTATAACGGGGAGGCCTATAATGCCGTGGCCAATATCTGGTACCTGCGGGCGAGGTATTATGATGCGGGGACAGGACGGTTCATCAGTGAGGATGATTACATGGGGAATAGTGTAGAACCGCTGTCAAGGAACAGGTATATCTATGGGCAGAATAACCCGGTAAGTTACGAAGACCCGGGAGGAAGATTTATTGGATATGCATTAAAAACAGCGGTTAAAATGGCTGT
>Ga0153996_1001231_pt1 | contig 10529 bp, 15 predicted proteins | sample TSNC080MetaG_FD_104728 | JGI IMG/M metagenome (GOLD analysis project Ga0153996, IMG submission 104728) | Attine ant fungus gardens microbial communities from North Carolina, USA - TSNC080 MetaG | ecosystem: Host-associated > Fungi > Mycelium > Unclassified | place: USA: North Carolina, Lumber... | reverse complement strand
TGAAATTTCCCGCTCTGTTATCCCTATCCGTCCAGGCAGAAGTGTCCCCAGAACCCTTCCGAGAAAATCCAAGTTCCATTTTAACGCCAAATCTAGCACTTGATGCGCTTAAGTTGTTGACATTGATATCAGAAGGCAAGTAATGCTGGTTTACAAGCTGTTATAGACTTTTTCTATCTCGTCTGCATAAGGCATGGCCGGCGCGGTACCGTGACGCGTGACCGAGATTCCCGCAACTGTGTTGCCATATACTACAGCGTCGAAGAAATCAAGCCCCTTCGCCAAGGCTGTTACTAACCCGCCAGAAAAGGCATCCCCGGCGCCAGTACTATCAACAGCAGAACCCACGTCGACAGTTTCAAAAAGCATTTCCTGCACTCCGTCATAGGCATAGGAACCGTCCTTGCCCAGCGTTATAATCACTTTTCCAACGCCGCTGTCCCGCAGCTTTTTTGCCGCTGCTTTTGCGCTATCCTTGTCAATTACTTTTATGCCGGTCAGGTATTGTGCTTCCGTTTCATTCGGTGTGATGATATCGACACACCGAAGATATTCTTCTTCCAGATGTTGGGTGGGTGCAGGATTCAATACTGTAGTCACATTGTGTTTTTTTGCGTGCTTTAAAATCGCTCTTACCGGCTCCAAATTGGTTTCCAACTGAAGCAGTAAAAGATCCGATTGTGCCACTTCTCTGAGGATTTTCGGCATATCCTCATCGGTAAAGTGTTCGCATGCGCCGCCAATTACAACAATTTGATTTTGTGCGGTAGCTTCATCAACAATAATCAATGCGGCACCGGTAGGTTCCTCTCGGTCAAAAAAAATCAGGTCGGTTGACATATTTTCCGCTTTGTAAAACTTTAGCGCCTCTTGCCCGAAAGAGTCTTTGCCCAATTTGGTAATAAACGTGACATCAGCCCCCGCACGATGTGCGGCTACCGCTTGATTGGAGCCCTTTCCTCCAGGACCAGATTTAAAGTAGTGACCCTTGACCGTTTCACCCGCTACGGGCAACCTATTGGTACGGCCGCACAGATCTGTGACAAAGCTGCCAAATACAAGCACGCGTTTTCTCATAACTCTATCTCCTCGCGCCTAACATTTAGTAATTAACCTTCACAATATTGCAAGCCCCTGTCGGACAGCTCGCTTTGCATGCACCGCAGTTTGAGCAGCCGCTGCCGTTGTCAACAGGCGGCCCCGCAATAATTTTAATCCCCGCCGATGCCCCCAACCTGTTCGCGCCCGCCTTGATCATGGTCACCGCATCCTCGTATGTGCGGATTCCACCCGATGCCTTTACACCTATATCCGGGCCTACCGTTTGGCGCATGAGGGCGACGTCATCCGCGGTGGCGCCACCAGTTGAGTAGCCTGTTGACGTTTTCACAAAGTCCGCGCCAACAAGCTTACAAACAGTGCAAGCCTTTACTTTCTCCTCATCGGTGAGCAGGCAGGTTTCCAAGATAACTTTTACGTCGGCCTTTCCTTTTGCGGCCCCGACCACAGCTTCCACATCGCGCTTTACCAGTTGCCAATCCTTTGATTTGATGGCTCCTACGTTGATAACCATGTCAACTTCTTTCGCGCCGTTGCTGACGGCGTCCAGCGTCTCTGCTTTTTTCGCCTCCGGGGTCTGTGTGCCGAACGGAAACCCGATTACACAGCAAGGTGTCACACCGCTACCTTCCAATTGCTCCGATACAAAGCGAATATAGGATGGGTTCACACATACGCTGGCAAAGCGGTATTTTTTTGCTTCGTCGCATACTTGACGTATCTCCTCCAGCGATGCGTCCGATTTTAGCAGCGTGTGGTCGATGTATGAAGCCAAGGATTGCGGAGTGTAAGAAGTGTCCGCTCCCACACCGGAAACGTTGCCCCCGTACCGGGCCAGCACCTCCTTCGTGACCTGTTTGATAATTTCACCGATTTGATCCGAATTCATGCTCATGACAAAACCCTCTCGCTCTCTTTCATTGATTCCTCCGCAACAGCCTTGGTAGCCGTCAGCCCGATACGGTGCGCTCCTGCTCGAAGCAGCTCTATTGCGTGTCCAAGCGTTTTTACACCGCCGTCAATCTTGATTTTTACCTTATTGCCCCAAATGCCCTTCACCAGGGAAATTTCCTCACACCGCGCACCGTGTCCGCTTGTCATATTTTGGATTTTTATATAAGGAATGCCGCTGCGTTCAATCATCCGCAGCACTTCTTCCTTTTCTCGTGCATTGTAACTTCCATGTTCAAACACAGCTTTTACGACAGCATGCCCCCGCGCGGCATCTGCTGCGTTTAGGAAATCCCTTTCAGCTCTAGGAAGGTCACCGCTTTTGACCGCCGCTACGTTAATAGCGAGGTCGATCTCACTTGCACCATGCATAATGCAGGAGCGGACGTCAGCCACCTTTGCCTCGGTGGATAGAAACGCATTGGGAAATCCAACCGCCGCACATACAGCCACCGGGCTGCCCGCCAGCGCTTTCACAGCGTCAGCGACATAGTACGGAGCGACGCAAACTGCCGCCGCAAACACTGTGCGCGCCACGCGGCATTCCTCAAGCAGCGATTCTCTTGTCAGCCCTGCTGTCAGCAGCGAATGCTCCAACCTGCCGGGGACGTCGCGTGGCGTTATCACGGAGCATGCAGCAGCCAGGCTTTTGCCCGACGACCCCTCCAGATCCGCAAGCAGCTCACGGACGGCTTTATCAATATCAATCATATCAATTCCTCTGTTTCACGCTGGCGGTTTATCCATCATAAAAGGTTACCCGATCGACGACTCCGCATACCGTCAGGTCGGCGATACAATGATTTCCCAGAAGCATATTGGCGGCTCCGCCGTCAACATTAACCAGCACCGTATCGCCTATGCCGGCTTCAGCACAGTCAAAGGCGATCAGTCGCTTATCATCCGGATCCCCGTTGCGGTCAATGTACTGTATGACCAGCAGCTTTTGGCCAGAATATCCCTCGTCTTTGATTGTAGAGACTACATTCCCCACCACCTTTGCCAATCTCAAGGAAGCTCACCGCCTTCTGCTCAGATTATTTCTTTTGGGGAAGGATGCCTTCCACATCGTTGTGAGGGGAAGGAATGACATGTGAGCCGAACACCTCGCCCACGCGCATGGCAGCTGAAACGCCCGCATCTACAGACGCTTTTACAGCCCCCACATCACCGCGAACCATCACGGTAACAAGACCGGAGCCAATCTGCTCCTTGCCGACAAGAGCTACATTAGCGGCCTTTACCATAGCGTCAGCCGCTTCAATCGCACCGATAAGACCTTTTGTTTCTACCATGCCCAATGCTTTCTTTTCCATTTATTCTTCCTCCATCTGCGTTATTTTGATGATTACAACTCTTCGTAATATGTATCTATGAACCCAACGATCGCGGCATCCACGGGGGTAAGCTCCTTGCGGAACATGCGGGCGGCTTCCTTTGAGCCGATCAAGTACACAAAATCATCCAGCCCGGCTTGGCGCGTCGCATCTGCGGCTATAATAAGGCTTGCTTCCTTGCTTTTTTCAACAGGGCACACAATCAGAAGGGGAATCCCTGTCAGATTCTCATCTTTGACGGTGGCGGTTACCGAACCTACAATTTTTCCCGTGTACATAACTTAGCTTTTGCCGCCCGCACCGGGTTGACTGGCGTCTTTTTTGCCAGCTTTCGGGAGAATTTCTTCAACGTCGGCGTGGGGAGAAGGAATGACATGCACGCCAACAAGCTCACCCACAGCCTTCGCAGCGGTCGCGCCCGCTTCCACCGAAGCCTTAACAGCGCCTACATCGCCGCGAACCATCACCGTCACAAGGCCCGAGCCAATTTGCTCCTTGCCGATTAAATGGACGTTGGCAGCTTTTACCATGGCATCCGCCGCTTCAATTGCTCCTACCAGCCCTCTTGTTTCCACCATGCCCAACGCAGTTCTTTCCATAGTTATTTCCTCCTAAAAAAATTACTTTTACAGCAATGCCATAATAAGGTTCTTGTGGGGCGACGCAAGCACTGTGCAGTCAGAGAGCATTCCATCCGCCTGCGGGCAAGCCCGCGCCGCGTCAACCGCGGCCTTGACTGCAGAGACATCCCCCGTGAGCACCGCGAAACTCTTTCCACCAAGCCCACGCCCCAGCCGGACTTCAATAAGTTTGACAGCCGCCGTTTTGACAGCCGCATCTGCGGCCGCGATGCAAGAGCATACCGAGAACAATTCGATTACGCCAACGGCTTCAATTTCACCGATCTCGCCTGCGGCGGCAGCGGCGCTGAGTACCTGTTCGCTTACATTCGGAATGACCAGCGAGTCGATCAGGCTGATACCGGCTTCTATGACACCGCTTTCCACACTGGCTTTGACAGCCGCAACACCCCCCGATACCACAACAACATATTTCCCTGCGCATACAGTACCGGCGTACACCAGCTTTACATCTGATGCTTTGAGCATAGCATCTCCGGATTGTATGCCTTTCGGTATACTGAATATTTCCACTGTTCCAATCGCAGCCATAAGCTTATACCCTTATCTCTATATATTCTGCGGTAACATCAGTCACCGTCCCGCCGATACTGGCGTGGATATTCGCTCCCAAAGCGCCCGTAGCCGGCTGTGCGATGAGCATTCCGCGTCGTGCCGGATTCCCTTTCTTTACTACCGGAACCGCTGGCGCGCCGATAAGCATACGCAGGGGGATCCGAACCTGTGAAACCTGTTGAAGTTGTGGGTCAATCGGTGCCGGAAGGTCGTATTGCTTGAGCCCCAGCCGGGCAATCAGTCGGTTGCTTGACAGCCGCTTGTTGTCGATGTAGAAGTCAATTTCCCGCAAGGAAGCGCGGTTCAGTTTGATTCCGTTTGCCAACATTTCCTGTTTCATCCGCTTCATAACCATCGCCGGGTTGAGGCCGAAGGTGCAGGCGTGGTACGTGCATACACCGCAGTCGCAGCACGTTAGGATGGAGTTGGCATCGCCGATCAGGTTGGTTCCGCTGGCAATCGAGCGCATTGCCTTGTGTGGGCTTGTTCCTAACCCCAATGCGTTGCGGGGGCACATTTGCGTACACATACTGCACTGACAGCAGACACTTAACATTGTCCTAAAACGGATATCTGCGTTTTTTACCCGAAGCAGTGGATGCCCTTTGGGAAGAACCAGTAGTCCTCCCGTGGTTTTGGTGATGACGTTACCATTCAACGTATTCGTGAGAGTGCCCATACATGGGCCGCCGATGATATAGGAGCAGTCTTGCGCCGTGACGCCGTCTACCAATTCAATCAGGGACTCCATCGGCGCCCCCAACGGTGCAAGGAGTGTGCGCGGTGTTTTTACAGCACCCGCGACGGTGATATACCGTTCGGTGACCGGGATGTTTTTCATCGCCCGCGCGATATCCGCCAAAGTGCTTACATTGCTCACGATGCAGCCGACATCCTTTGGCAATCCGCCGGGCGGTACAATGCGCCGTGTTACTTCGTAAATGATCTGCTGCTCATCGCCGGCAGGGTAGTAGCTTTTACTTGTGTACAGCCGAATGTCTTTTTTACTATGGATGTGCTTTTGCAGAGCATCTATAGCCCGATGATAATGCGCCTTGAGGAAAATCACGCCTTCCTTTGCACCGACCTGCTGCATGGCTGCTTCAAGGCCCTCGACTATTTTTTCGGCGCTGATTTCCATAAGCTGCTGGTCTACCCGCAAAAGCGGTTCACATTCCGCGCCGTTGGCAATGACATACTCAGCGCTGCAGTCAAGCTTTATATGTGTTGGAAACCCCGCACCCCCCGCACCAACAACACCTGCAGCGCAGATTCTTTCAAGAATATCCATAAGCTCTCCTTACTTACACCCTTATACAATACGCAAGTCACCTTTGAGGACACAACGCCGCACACGAGTGAATGTCCGGGCACTGGTTAGGCCCTCTCCCGTGGGAGTAGCGATGGTGAGCGTGGTAAAACCTTGCCCGCTAAAACCCAATCCGGCATAGGAGGGCGCATTTTTGACAAAAATGGTTGTGTTTAGCGCGGTAGCGGCATAGGTTAGGTTGCCAATCAACTGGGAATGCATGATGGCGGAGTGGTGGCACTCGTTTTCCGCCACAAGCGCGCATTCCACAGCCTCATCCATATTCTTTACCCTAGCGACGCCAAGCACCGGCATAAGCATTTCGGTGAGTATAAACGGGTGGTTCTTTTCCACTTCTGCAATGATCAGGCGCGGCTTACTGTAATACTCAATACCGCTCTTATCAAGAATATAGCTGGCGTCCCTGCCTACGAAACTGCGATTGGGTGAATACTTGCCGTCCTTTTCCACAAGGACGGTGCGGAGCACCTTGTCTATATCCGTCCCGCGGATCCGCCACGCTCCCTGATTTTCGGTAAGTTCATCTATCAGTACATCGGCGATATGGGCAAAAGCGAAGATCTCCTTTTCCGCCACGCACAGCACGTTATTGTCGAAACTGGCACCGTCCGCGATACATTTTGCCGCGTAAGCAATATTGGCGCTGTCGTCTACAATGACCGGAGGATTGCCGGGTCCCGCTGCAACAACCCGCTTCGGGCATTTCATCGCCTGCGCCACCACCGCTTCGCCGCCGGTGATGGACAGGAGCGAGATGCGGGGATGCTGCATGATATCGTTGCCGCTCTGTAGGGTAGGCTCACGCACAGTAGTGATTAAAGCGTCCGGGCCGCCCGTTGCAATGATCGCCTCATTCAGTATGCGCATTGTCTCCTGCGATGCCTGCTTCGCGCCGGGATGCGGATTAAATACCACCGCATTGCCCGCGGCGATCATGCTAATGGAGTTGTTGATGACCGTCGAGGTAGGATTGGTAGAAGGGGTGATGGAACCGATGGCTCCCCATGGTGCCAGCTCAATGATGGTCAGGCCGTCATCTCCACTGAAGGCCTGTGTGGTAAGATCCTCAAGCCCCGGTGTTTTATCTGCCGCCAGCATGTTTTTTAGTATTTTGTGCTCCGTGCTGCCATAGCCGGTTTCATTGTGGGCGAGCTTAGCCAGATATTTCGCATGGGTACGTGAAGCCGCACGCATGGCTTCTATCAGTCGGCTGCGGTCTTCTAAGCTCATTTTCATAAGCCGCTGCTGCGCACACAGGGCGTTGTTTACCGCTTCTTCCGCGTCGGCACACAACCATTGTCCGCTTGAGCCCCCACATGTTGACGTGCTGCCAAGCTCCGCCGCCGTCTGGTTGATGATGGCTACAATTTGTTCCCTAGTCATTATTTTTCGCCGCCTTCCCCACCGCCGTATTTATTGAATATCCGCTCGCCTTTAATATCAATATGGTCGATAATCGCGACAATGGACATATCCACCGGCTTGCCGTCGGTTATGGCAGTCTGCCGCGATGAGGAACCGCCGACGAGCATGACAACCTCACCCTCGCCGGCTCCAACCGCGTCAATCGCGACAATCAGGCCGCCCTTTTCCTTCATGGTTTCAATATCAAGGGGCTGGACGATCAGCATTTTCAGCCCGGAAAGTTTTTCAGCCTTGCTGGTGCTCACTAATGTTCCGGTTACTTTTGCAATTTGCATATTGCCTCCTAACTGCATGATCGCGTCAAGCTCATTCTGCCGATCGTATGCGGATGTTTTTTTGATTTATTACGTCTCTTGCCAGCGGGGTAATAATCGCATTCCTGGCACAGATGAGTTCCGCGCCCTGAACCAGGTCAATGAGATCCCTCTCTGTCACCAAGCTGAGATACTGCCGTCTCTCGCAAGCTGCAGGCTGTGCGGTGGGGGAAGGCATGTCCTCATTTGGACGGCGCTCAAGATCCGCGACCTCGCATCCGATAATTTTCAGCAGATCCCCATTGCCGATCATGGCGCAGTTCGCTTCATCAAAATCAATGTGCAGTTCCAAATCGTGTCCGTCGCCGGCACGCACAACGACATGATCTAATATTGCACCGCGCGGCCCTTCTGCCTGCAGGCGCACACTGTCGCCATCAGCGAGACCGTAAATTTCCGCTTGTTTGGCGGAGATGTGCAGATGCCTTGCGGCAACGATGACGCCTTGCCTCAACTGCACATGTCCAGCCGAACCTGCCAACACCGCGCCCGGTGTACCGGCCAAATCGCCTGACAATCGAAGCGAAGGGGTGAGACCTATGCTGCGGACATCGGTGATTGAAAGCTCTACTTGTGTTTCACCGCGTACAGGACCGAGCACCCGGAGCTTTAGTCTGCCCTTCGGACCCTCAAGTGTGACGAACTCCTCGCAGACATACTGTCCCGGTTGTAAAAGGTTTTTGAGCTTTTTAAGTATGTATCCAGCGCCGAACAGAGCGTCTATCGTTTTCCGATCCAGATGCACATGCCGACCCGACACCGCGGCAGGGACAAATCCTTCATTGCTTATTTGCTTTACAGATGTCAGAATGGTGCTCCTGATGATCCGTTCTATGTCGGCCGCCTCCCTACATACGGTTGCATTATCAGTATGTTAGAATTTATGTAACATTTTTATAGTATTATACTATCATTATTTTAAATAAATTGCAACATGTTTTAAAAAATATTTACAATAACAGTAGAACATTCTATACAGCCACGGAAAACCATGTTATACTTAAATACGAAAATACAAATTTAAGGGTGGATAATTTATACATGGACAAAAAAGAGGGGCGACAGGCCAGATTAATTCAAACTATAAGAACGGAAGGAATGCTGCCTGTTCGTATGTTGGCGAACATCCTATCTGTTACGGAAATGACCATCAGAAGAGATCTTGCTGAGTTGGGAGCGCAGAACCGTCTGGAACCAAATTCCGACTCATCGGAAAAAATGGGATACGACCTTCTGACCTCACTCCAGAAATCTTACGAACAAAAATTGGAAATCGGGAAGCTGGCAGCATCATTGATTAGGCCCGATGAATTTATTATCATTGATACGGGCAGTACTACTGCACGTATGCTGCAGTATTTGCCGGAAGACTATAATCTCTCGGTATTGTGTTACAACACAAACATACTTGTAGAGCTGCGATACAAAATGGGGATCAAATTGATGTTCTGCGGGGGCACATACCATCGCAGCACGGAAATGTTTGAAAGTCCGGAGGGCATTCAATTTATAAAGCGGGTACGGGCGAGCAAAGTGTTTCTCTCTGCTGCGGGTGTGCATAGGCAGTTAGGGATCACCTGCGCCTTTGAATACGAAATCCCCACAAAGCAGGCGATTATCCAATCTTCACTGGAGCGCATATTGCTTGTGGACTCCAGTAAATTCGATCAGGTCAAGCCGTCCTATATTTGCGAATTGGCTGATGTCAATGCGATCATAACCGATAAAGGAATCCCAGACGAATGGCAGAAGCATATACGGGATGGAGGGATTAATCTATATTTAGCATAGATGTACTCTGGCCATAGGTACATAAAGCTCAGAGGCATCCTCTCTTCTCTGTGTTACGCCTTTCTTCGCAGGGGGTACCTTCACATTCCCCTGCCAAATTGTCACTCCCCCGATGCCAAGCCAAGGGCGCAGTAATGCCTTGGATGAAGCATGTCATTTTTTGCGCTACTACGGATCGGTCAAAACGTACAAGTTATGTTGTGCTTAACATAACCTCTATTGAACTAAACCGCTGTCGCGGTGGCGTGCCTGGCCGAAAGTGCAGCTTAAAAACGACAATCCTCTCGACCTCCATAGCATAGCGCATCAATCTCCTGTAGACTTTTTTTGCAGGCAACTGCAAATCTAATTACAGGAGAATGATCACAATGGAAAAGAAGCGCTACCTACAGCGACTGAAAGTGGATATGAAGCTGCGCGGTCTGTCGGTCAACACACAGGAAAGCTATCACCTAACGCGCCTATGGAGAGCTTTTGGGGCAAACTCAAGCAGGCTCAGAGCGGATGAACAATTACATAAAAGGAATTCAGCAGGCATAATCAAAAAGAGGGGCAACCGAAACACACATCGGTTGCCCCTCTTTTTGATTAGAACGGATATAAAACAAGTAGTCTTGAGGATCTATCGTAAAGGGTATAAAAAATTCTCTAAAGGGTATGTTAAAGGGTACAATCTCAAAAAAAGGCTGCAAAAAACCGCTTAAACCTTATGTTTAAGCGGTTTTTCTTGGCGGAGAGGAGGGACTCGAAAATGAGTGACTTCATTGAGGGATTTTCTTTCAAAAGCATTTTTTCTGATGAGTTGAACAAGTTCGTCGCGGAGAAGCGTGGCATGGGGCTGAAATACGAGGTCGGAGCGCGGGTTTTGTCCAGCTTTGATTCATTTGTGTTTTCGCAAGGCTACAATCAAAAAGATTTGTTAAAAGAGATCATGGACTCCTGGATCAATCTGAATCCCAATCAAAAAGGTGATAGTCGCAAACAACATTGATATCAGAGAATGAACAAGGATTGCGATTTAACCGAAGAAATATCGGAAAATGAGCCGTTACGGGTTGTCATCAACTCAAAGATTTTGTCGGCTGCAATGTCCCGATTACTGAAAACTTGAGAGAACAAGGCGTTG
>Ga0153996_1001227_pt1 | contig 10545 bp, 10 predicted proteins | sample TSNC080MetaG_FD_104728 | JGI IMG/M metagenome (GOLD analysis project Ga0153996, IMG submission 104728) | Attine ant fungus gardens microbial communities from North Carolina, USA - TSNC080 MetaG | ecosystem: Host-associated > Fungi > Mycelium > Unclassified | place: USA: North Carolina, Lumber... | reverse complement strand
CAAGCTTAGCCAGAGAGAGAGCCTCAGGCAACATTTCCTCAAACTTATTGCTGATAACCTCGGCACTGACCGGCCCTGGCGTTAAGCTGGCAATTTTTTTAATTGCATCCCTAATATCTTGTTTCTCTTTGGCAATGAGTGATGGATTAGTAGTTACGCCAGCCACAATACCTAGAGGCAAAATTTCTTTGATTTCAGCAATGTTAGCAGTATCAAGGAAAAATTTCACAGTAGCTTCCCCCCGTTTTTTCTTTTTTCACTAATGATTATCATTTATTTACGGCTAGTACGCCTGAGGTGATCCAGTTCAATCATGCTAATTGCTGATACGCGCGCCAAGTCCTGCTCGTCTCTAGCTGGAATAAGCAGACGACCATCACACTGACTACAAGATAAGGCAATCGCATCGACAAGTACACTAGCCTCAACATCGGTACTGCCGCAACAGCAGTATATCCCCCCCTGCTCAGCAATATCATGAATTCTATTTAAAATTTCTAATAAAATTTGCGAATTTTCAATCCCCTGACTATCCGGCTGCTCGGCCATCTCACTCGTAATACGGGCTACTTGTTGCTTGTGCCTGGCGATAATCTCGGCAATAGCGGCAGGGTTGCCGACAAAACCTAATTCCAGATTATCCTCGATACAATATATTTTACTGACCGTAGGTTGCCGGAACAGCCTGCTGTCAAGAAAGATCAAGTGGTTAGTTTCACATAAAACACAAGGAATGTCCAAAAGATACTGGCGCCGTCCCGCACCGGCAATAGAGCCTTGTATTTGACCGCAACTACAAACCAGTTGATGCCGCGAGTTATTATAAAGGGCAAACCGGGAGACATTATGCAGTTCAATATTACCACACCGGGCACAGTAAAGCGCTAATGTGGAAACAGCCTTAATGATCAATGGATTCCCCCCTCACTCCCTATAGTTCGCCGCCTGCAATGAAACTCCTGCTTGCCTAAGAAAAGACTTGGGCTTGCAGTACTGGAGGCTTACCAAATATTGCGGTGGATCCGTTCTTGTTTAAATCTATCTGCCGGCAAAGATTTCTCGATTGGATATCCTAAAGAAACGACGGCTAGCGGCAACACATTTTCAGGAAGCATAAGAATTTCTTGTATGGCTGTTACACGCTCTTCTAATGGATAGACGCCAAGCCAAACTGAGCCAATACCCAAATGCGTGGCTTCTATTAGCATATTTTAGGTTGCGGCTGAACAGTCCTGCACCCAAAATCCTTCATACCGCTGAAACGACAGATTGCCGCAGACAACAATGGACACAGCACAGTCATTAAGCATAGTTGCATATGGATGGACTTTTGCAATATTATCAAGAATATTCCGATCTTCAATAACGACAAATTCCCAAGGCTGCTCATTACCAGCAGACGGTGCGGTCATACCTGCTTTTATGATTTCTTCCACCAAATGATAGGGCACAGGCTTGTTTTGGTATTTCCGTACGCTTCGTCTTTCAAATATCTCTTTCATTTACTCTAATCTCCTTCATGCGGCAGGTTAATTGCGGAGCACAAAAAAAGCCACTCCACCGGTAAAAGCCTGTAATTAATTAACCCGGGGCCAGTGCGCCCCGGGTTATTACTCCTTTTAACCGATTAGCAATCGACGTGCATCAAAGCTACTGCCGATATGATCCTCAATAATCCGGCATAATAATATAATATCAAATGGCTTGGTAATATACTCGCTCATACCTGCTTCCTTGGCTTCGTTAACCATGTCCAACTCGCCGTAAGCAGTCATCATAATGACCCGATCGCCTTGCCCCTGACGTTTGAGTTCTTTTAACGTTTCAATTCCGTCCATACCAGGCATTTTCATATCCATTAATATTACATTAGGTTTAATCTCGGCTGCCACCTGTATACCCTCGTAGCCGTTAGCGGCCGTTATAACATTATAACCCTCATCCTGGAGAACTTCAGTAAGCAATCTTCTAATCCCAGGTTGATCATCAATCACTAGAATCGTCGCTTGAGCTCCCGATATTCCCATACATCTACACCTTACTTTCATGTATTTGAATAAAATCCTGGTAATTCTTCCTAATATAACCATATTCGCAGCAAACAAAAAAATATCCTTTATTCTTTGGAAGGATTTAGAATTTTTTTTGTTTTATCTATATTTATTACACAAAAGTTTTTAAAAAGCCAATCTTTATGCTAAAATTTGCATAAAAGAAACAAACACGCGGGAGTTAAGATCGGCTAACGGTCAAAAAAACCTCCCTGAAGCGTGCGTCTCTCTTTATTCCAATCTCTAACCAAATTACTAGCCTGTATTATATGACCTGTATATAGCCTGAAATTCATTACGCGAGGTAGATTATGTCCAATATATTGAACGATAGTTTTATTTTTCTTAAACGCTACAAGACAGCCATCATTTTTTTCGGAATACTGACTGCTTATTTAACTCCATTCGTTGTTTTGCGGCAGAATGCCCACTTCACTATTAATGATAATCTGGACTGGATTACAGCCTGGATCGTTCTGGCTGAGAGCGGCAAAGCTTTTAGCCTGACTGGAACAGTCAATCAGATGCTGGGAGAATTGCCACGCAGCTGCCTGCCAAGCGGTTTTAATATAATAACCTGGCTTTATCTTATTTTGCCACCGTTTCGCGCGTATCTTATCAATCTGCTTATTGTGCACTGTACCGCTTTTATTGGCATGTATCTGTTGCTCAGGCACTGTGTTCTTACCGGCTATCGCCAGCGCTGGCTGGCGTGGGCGGGCGCAGCAGCATTTGCTACCCTCCCTTTCTATACTGTGTACGGACTATCAATTGCCGGACAGCCCTTACTATTCTATGCAATGTTCAAAGCCTTTCATTCTAAAAAAATAACAGCACCTGCCATCATTATTATTATTTTTGCTTTATATTCATCGTTACCGCTTGTTGGTGTCTTTATTTTAGCAGCACTCGGACTATTCGCTTTGTATGATTATTGGCAAAACGAGAAAAAGCGTCCGGTATTTTGGGCAGCAATTGCCCTGCTGGCAGCATCGTACTGCATAACCGAGATATGGCTAATTTACAATGCCTTTTTCGATACTCATTTGGTGTCAAGCCGTGAAGAGATTAACAGAATACTGCTGGGTCAGGCCCGGGACTGGAGCGGAGTCCGGGCGCTCATTCGCGATAACTTTATTAACGGCCAATACCATGCCGTCAGTTTGCACAAATTTATTCTCTTTATCGCCGTGCCACTGGCATTATGCCTTGGCTGGCGGCAAAAGCGCGAACGTAGATTAATCGTGCTGTTACTGACGATTGCGTTCTGCCTTTCGATTTTTTATGGTTTACGTTATTCGGAATTATTTATGTCAGCAGTTTCCGGTATCAGCTTTTTAAACTCGTTCCAGGTTCAACGTTTTCACTGGCTGCATCCGCTGCTGTGGTATACTATTTTTGCCCTATGCCTTAGCGTTATTGAGCGTATCCGCCCTATTGGCCGACTGCTGGCAGTTATGCTCATCGTATTGCAACTTGGTTTTTTATTTGGCAACAATATCGAATACCACCTAGCCATAAAAAAACAGACAGATTTGTCGGTTATGGAGAATGAATGGCTTTATGAGAATATAAGTTATGGAGAGTTTTTTGCTGAGAGCCTGCTGGCAAAGGTTGACAACTATATTGGCCGGCCCAAGTATGAATACCGGGTGGCTACCATCGGACTATACCCGGCAATTACACAGTATAATGGATTCTACACACTTGACGGGCGGCTCAATATTTATCCGTTAGCGTATAAGCATGCCTTCCGGCAGATTATAGCCAAGGAGCTAGACAAAAACCCTGCCTGGCAACGGTATTTTGACTATTGGGGCATAACTTGCTATATATTTCCCGCAGAACTTGAATATTTTCAGGTAAGAAGGTCATACCAGTTAAAGTTAAACTTGATGGAGCTTGATCCGGCAGCCTTTAAAAGAATTGGCGGCCAATATATTCTATCAGCCGCCGAAATAACAAATTATCAAGATAATGATCTTGAGTTTTTACAATTGTTTACCGAACCCTGGTCGCCCTGGGAAATCTATCTTTACCGCGTTCGCTAACGTTAAAAGGGGAGCTGCATAAGGGCTGAACCGGCAAAAATAATAATAACGACAATAGCGCCGATTGAGACTAACAGCGGCACGGAAAGCACAAGTACAGCTCTAACGCCCGACAGCGAAAAAGCTCCCTGCAAAGCGGCTACGTGCAGCACTAGCATCCAGATAACGGTAATCATCCCGATAAGCCCGAAAGCCGTTGCCTGCACACCGGCCGGCAACAGAGCGGCAAGCACCCATAGTGGCATAACAACAATCTTTGGCAGTTGGGAAAATCCCAAAGCAGAGAATAAACCTACTGCCGTGCCGCGGCCACCTGCCAATTCGGCAATAAAGGAGAGTACGGCGGCGCTAAAGACCCATAGCACCAGACTACCGATGACGTGGACAATAAATAACAGCCCTAGTACCGATACACCGGACGTACCTTTGAGACCCGTATAGATGGCCCATACTGGCACAAGTATGCCGATGCTAAACATCGCCAGCGCCTGACCTATTAATTTTTTCTCAGCAATATAACGCATCGCCTGTTTAGGATTAAACAATACATCATAAACTGTCTCGAGAAAACTTCCCATAAACGCGCCCCCCTTAATAGCTCTGGGGCATGGCCGCCGGACTGGCCGAGAGCATTTCTTTTACATGCTTAAGCAGCATCTGTTCCGGATTCAGGCTGCTTCTTGCGCCCAGTAGACCTTCAATAACACTCATTTTACCATATTCGACTATCTCCGGCTTGCCCTGAATGCCCACCATGGCAGCCGCTCCGTCAATAGCATCATACATGTTGCCCAATTCGTCGACAAGACCTAACTCCTTAGCCTGGCGTCCCGTATAAATGCGGCCGTCGGCAAGTTCACGAACTGCTGCCGGATCAAGACCGCGTCCTTGGGCGATGACTTCAATAAACTGATTATACATATCGTCAACCATAGCTTGAATGATGGCCCGTTCCTCCTCTGTCAGCTGACGATCAGGCGATAGGATGTCTTTATGCGGCCCGCTTTTAATTTTTTCCTGACGAACCCCAATTTTCTTATATAATTCTTCTAAGTTGGAATATGGCACATATACGCCAAGACTGCCGGTGATCGTGGCGGGATTGGCGTATATTTTATCAGTACAGGCAGCAAGCCAGTATCCGCCGGAAGCGGCCATATCGGCCATAGAGGTAATGACCGGTTTACCGGCTGCCCGCAGTTTCTTCAGTTCTTCCCCGACTTCCTGTGAGGCCGGTACGGTCCCGCCTGGGCTATTAATCCTAAGTACGACTGCCTTGACAGAGGAATCATCCCTGGCAGTATGTAGCTGGCGGATCAAATGGTCTGTGCCGCCACCCTCGCTAAATAAGCCAACTTGTCCCCGCCCGCCAACGATCATACCTTCCACATAAATAACAGCTAGTTTCTCTCCCTCTATTTTCTTATTGTTAAGGCCGGGAGTGATAAACAAGCCGACAAGCATCGATACTCCGACAATCAAGATCAATAAAAGGACAACCGATTTTTTGAACACAAAGCCATACCTCCTTCAGTTATTCTATAAGCTTCCAAGAGACTTCATATACCTAAACGAAAACTGTTGGATGTTATCCAACAGTTCTCTTAGTTATAGCTTACCCAGGCTATTAGCCAGCGATGCCTTGATAAAATCCCTAAATAATGGGTGAGGAGCCGTTGGCCGTGACTTAAATTCCGGATGAAATTGAGTGCCGACAAACCAGGGATGATCTTTTACTTCTACAATTTCGACAAGCCGCCCATCAGGCAGCGTACCGCCAATAACAAGCCCTGCATCCGTAAGTTGCTCGCGGTAGGCGTTATTAAACTCAAAACGATGACGGTGGCGTTCATAGATTATTTCAGTCTGATAAGCTTGGTACGTAAGCGTATTTTCAGTGACCTTGCAAGGATATGCACCAAGGCGCATCGTACCGCCCTTATCCTCAACTGTTGCCTGTTCCGGCATCAAATCAATAACAGGATGAGGCGTATCCGGATTAAATTCAGTACTATGCGCAGCAGTTAAGCCACATACATTGCGAGCAAATTCAATGACGGCCGACTGCATCCCAAGACATAGGCCAAAGAAGGGAATCTTGTTTTCCCGCGCATAGCGGATAGCTCTGAGCTTGCCTTCCACGCCGCGATCACCAAAGCCGCCAGGTACCAAAATACCATCAACATCACCGAGGTAAGAGGCTAGATCGGATTGCTCATTCTCAATCGCCTCAGCACTGATCCATTTTATATCGACGGCGGCATTATTGGCGATGCCGCCATGATGCAACGCTTCACTTACACTCATATACGCATCCTGAAGAGCAACATATTTACCGACAATGGCAATACGCACATTATGTGAAGGATGCACAATCTTGTCCACCATTTGCCGCCACTCAGTCATATCGGCGCCAGTATCGTCAATATTTAGTTTTTCCAGCGCAATGCGGTCAAACCCCTCTTTCTCCAGCATAAGAGGGACCTGATAGATGCTGACAGCATTTTTGTTTTGAATAACGGCATCGCCGTCGATATCGCAAAACAAGGCTAATTTTTCTTTCATTTCCGGTGAAATTTCGTGCTCGGTACGGCACACAATAATATCAGGATGAATTCCAATACTTCTTAACTCTTTCACACTATGCTGAGTTGGCTTAGTCTTAAGCTCACCGGCAGCCGAAATATAGGGCACGAGGGTAACGTGAATATAAAGCACGCCACCGCGGCCTACTTCTTTTTTAACTTGACGAATAGCTTCAAGAAAGGGAAGGCTCTCAATATCACCGACAGTACCGCCGATTTCAGTAATAACAATATCGGCATTATCCTCTTTACCTACCATGTAAATCCGTTCCTTAATCTCATTGGTAATATGAGGAATGACTTGAACGGTGCTACCCAAATAATCGCCTTTACGTTCTTTGTTGATTACCGACCAATATATTTTGCCGGCTGTGACATTTGATCGTTTACTCAGGTGAATATCAATAAAGCGCTCATAATGACCAAGGTCAAGGTCAGTCTCCCCGCCGTCTTCGGTAACGAAAACTTCGCCATGCTGATAAGGACTCATCGTGCCTGGATCAAAATTTATATATGGGTCAAATTTTTGAATGGTAACTTTGAGCCCGCGGCTTTTTAAGAGACGTCCAAGTGACGCAGCCGTAATCCCCTTCCCAAGTGAAGACACTACGCCGCCGGTAACAAAAATATATTTAGCCATAAAAATATCCTCCTACTGACTACCCACAATATTACTATCTAAATTAAAGCTAGTTGAACAGCAAATTTGCCTTTATCCTGATGTCAGCTACCATGATGCGTAGATTACGAATACCGGCAGAATGCCCCACTAGTACCTTGTCCAAATTATATCTCAGTGTAACTAGTGCAGCTTTTTCCGCACTGCTGCGTTGGCCCGCAGGGCAAAGGGCAGCAGCGGTTTCTGCTGTCGCTATCGCTCGGCACAAACCGTGTTTACTTTATCGTCGCCTTCCATATTCCCGATAGGCGCACCTCCGCTTTGCACCAGAAAAAATCTACATTATTTAATCCTAATATCCAAGCTGGACAGGGTATAGCTATTGCCAAACTATTCTTCGTCTTCTTCCAGATCCTCATCGCCTTCAAGCAAATCGGCCGGTTCTTCTTCGGCAAGACCGGCATCGTCTTGATCAAAATCCTGCTGAATCGCAGCCAGCAGCTTTTCCCGGCGCACGTCATCTTGGCGGTCAGCGACCGTCTCGTCGGTATCCCGGAGACTACTACGCTGTGGCGACCATTCTATCAATCCCCAGGTGCTTTTGCCAGTATGGACAAACCGGTTGTCTAAATTGATCTGGGTATGAATTTCAGCAATAAGATATGCCGGCGGCTGAACCGTACTGCCTTTGGCCGCAACTACCTTGTCGATTAATTCCCTGTAGTATAAGGGATGGCCTGCTGTTTTTAAAATCTGATATGCTAGATTGACTTCTGCAGCCCCATTTTTTGAAGTATTATTTACCATAATTAACCTCCGAACTCAACAATCGGCTTTTATCCCCCATGGTATTCCACATGCAAAGGCAAATTCCTGCTACATTTTCTCGGGAGCAGCTACTCCCAGAATTTTCAATGACTGCCTGATGGCTGACCGTACTGCTGTCACCAATGCCAGTCGAGCAGTCTGCACATTGGGTTCTACACCGATAACCCGGCACTGGTTATAGAAAGTGTGAAACATACCGGCTAATTCATGGGCATAGCGGGCAATACGATGCGGGGCGCGTTCACAGGCGGCACTAGCCACTTCTTCCGGCAACTGCAGTATTTTTTTTATCAGCGCAACTTCAGCCGGTTCAGTCAACAAGCTAAGATAGTTGTTATTTGTTAACTTATCGTCAGCCTCTAGGCCGCTTCTAACCGCAGCGACATCAATGCCAGCCTCCGCTACCTGGCGGAAAATACTGCAAATACGCGCATGAGCGTACTGAATATAGTAAACAGGGTTGTCACTAGAGCTTGATTTGGCCAGATCAAGATCAAAATCAAGTTGACTGTCAATTGAACGCATTATAAAGAAAAAGCGAGCTGCATCCCGTCCGACTTCTTCGATCAGTTCGCTTAACGTTACACCCTGTCCTGTCCGCTTGGACATCTTGACAAGCGCGCCATTTTGATACAGACTGACCATCTGCAAAATGAGAATTTCAAGATTGTCGGGATTATATCCCATGGCCGCAACAGCGGCCTTAACCCGGCTGATGTAGCCGTGATGATCGGCTCCCCAGATATTAATAACCCGGTCAAAACCACGGGAAAATTTGTCACGGTGGTAAGCAATGTCGGCAGCAAGATATGTAGGGACGCCGCTATCGCGAATAACAACCCGGTCCTTATCATCGCCATAGGCGGTTGATCGGAGCCACAGAGCACCGTCTCTTTCATAGATATTGCCGTTTTCCTTTAACAGTTCACACGTTTCGGCAACTGCCTTGTTTTGATGGAGTGTACACTCGCTAAACCAGACGTCAAAAGTAACTCCAAATTGTTCAAGATCCTGCTTAAGACCAGCCAGCTTTTCAGCCAGTGCCAGCTGTTTAAAAGCCGCCAGGCGCTCAGCCTCAGGCAAAGCCAAATATCGATCACCATGACTACCAATAATCCGTTGCGCTGTATCAACGATGTCCCGCCCGTGGTAGCCATCTTCCGGAAACTCGGCCGGCTTACCCAAAAGCTCAAAATAACGGGCATTTACGGATGCTGCCAGATTGTCAATTTGTGTCCCCGCGTCGTTTATATAGAATTCCGCTTCGACATCGTAGCCGGCCGCCCGAAGCAGGTTGACGAGCGCGCTGCCTACAGCCGCCCCCCGGCCATGCCCCACATGCAGGGGGCCGGTAGGGTTGGCACTGACAAACTCAACCTGAACCCGTTGTCCCCGTCCTGCCTGGCTTTGTCCAAACGCATCGCCCGCGGCCAATATATTCCCCAGCTCTTGATACAACCAATCAGACTTTAAATAAAAATTAATAAAGCCAGGACCGGCAATTACTGCTTTTTCCAGCCAGGGCGTTTGCAGCCGTGATATAATCGCCTCAGCAATCATCCGGGGATTGCTTTTAACCGCTTTGGCAGATTGCATCGCAAAGTTTGTAGCATAATCACCAAATTCTTTCTGCGGCGGCACTTCAAGTACTATGTCCGGCAATTGTGCTGCAGCAAATGCACCATCAGCGATAGCTCGGGCTGCTGCCTGCCCAATTGCGGCAGTTAGTTGTTGTTTAATATCCATTTTTATCTCCCTGTATAATGACGGTAAGTTTATTAGCACTTTGCCACTGCCCGTCAATTTCAAGTTCGTACTCAATAGCCACTCCAGTAATCAGGTTATCCTGTCCGGCTCGAGATACTGTCAGCCCTGTTGTCCGCACCCCCATTTCCAGTGCGCCATACGGTGTGACATAGCTGGAAACAGAGCGTTCACCCTTGCGGAATTCCTGTCGTTGCCGAACCTTCCCTGTCCGAACTAGTACACAATGATCTGCATATATTTTTAACAGCGTAGCAGAGCCCTCCATGCCGCTAACCTCAGTTTCCTGATAACTGATATAGTGAACACCATTCTTGGCATAACTACGCCCGTGAGTGAACAATTCAATTGTATTTTCTTCGCCATGAACATCTTGCTGACAGCCAGTCACGGTAATCAGCACATGGGCAATATCAGTATTGCCGTTTAACGCCTTTATCAGACTCATCCCTTTCAAACACCCTAACTATACTAGTATAGCGTAGTCGAAAGCCGCTGCCAATATATTATTAAAAAAATTGGCTCTAACTTCTGAGACGGTTGTTACTACTCACCTATCAAGGACGGGAACAGAGTCAAGCACAAGAGAAAAGGAATCCAGTAAATTAGCGGAGCGTTTTTTGACAGTGGAAATAAAGCTTCGGATT
>Ga0153996_1001226_pt1 | contig 10548 bp, 8 predicted proteins | sample TSNC080MetaG_FD_104728 | JGI IMG/M metagenome (GOLD analysis project Ga0153996, IMG submission 104728) | Attine ant fungus gardens microbial communities from North Carolina, USA - TSNC080 MetaG | ecosystem: Host-associated > Fungi > Mycelium > Unclassified | place: USA: North Carolina, Lumber... | reverse complement strand
TTATGGTAAGGGAATGGCATATTATGTATGCGCTGACATGGAGCAGGAATTTTACGATGAAGTGTACGCAGGACTGGTTGCTGAAGCGGCTATCCGCCGACCGGTAAAGGCAGTTCCGGAAGGTATTGAGATTACGACCCGTGAAAATGATAAGGCAGAGTATATGTTTATACAGAACTTCACCACTCAGGAGACTGTGGTCGATATTCCGGTACAGCAATACGAAATTCTGTACGGAAATTATGACGGCAGAATTAAAGGCTATGATACAATTGTGTTTAAAAGAAATAAATAACGGAGGTTTCGATGTGATTTTCCCACTGGTTGTGATATACTAATGCGTATAGTGACAAGTCTGAAATGTGAGGAAGAGGAGGAGACTATGGCAGTAGAATTACAGGAAATTGTAGAGAAGATGGATCTTAGGAACCTGACTCCCGATATTGATATGAGTGAAAGAAAGGTGGAAGTGCCGGATATTAACCGCCCTGCTCTGCAGCTGGCCGGTTATTTTGATCATTTTGATTCCGACCGGGTACAGCTGATCGGTTATGTTGAGTATTCTTATCTTGAGAAATTAAGTCAAGACCGCAAGGAGGAGCTGTATGAACAACTGCTGTCTAATGATCTTCCCTGTATCATCTTCAGCCGCGATCTGCGGCCGGATGAATTATTGCTGCAGAAGGCAAAGGAAAAGAATATTCCGCTGTTAGCCACTGATAAGAAGACCTCGTCTTTTATGGCTGAGATCATCCGCTGGCTGAATGTTCAGCTGGCTCCCTGTATCTCTATTCACGGTGTTCTGGTGGATGTCTACGGTGTCGGTGTAATGATTATGGGAGAGAGCGGCATCGGTAAGAGCGAAGCGGCTTTGGAACTGATCAAACGGGGGCACCGTCTGGTAACCGACGATGTGGTGGAGATCCGGAAGGTCAGTGATGATACGCTTGTAGGAACGGCGCCGGATATCACCCGCCATCTGATCGAACTGCGGGGAATCGGCATCGTTGACGTTAAGACTCTGTACGGTGTGCAGAGCGTCAGAGAGACCCAGACCCTGGATCTGGTAATCACCCTGGAAGACTGGGACAAAGATAAAGAGTACGACCGTCTGGGACTGGAAGAAGAATATACTGAATTTCTGGGTAATCAGGTCGTATGTCATTCCATTCCGATTCGTCCGGGCCGTAATCTGGCCATTATTGTAGAGTCGGCGGCGATCAACCACAGACAGAAGAAGATGGGATACAATGCAGCACAGGAACTGTACCGCCGGGTACAGGAAAGCTGGTCGAAAAAATAAGGAGAAGATAAGAAATATGAATTATTGTTTTGGAATAGATGTTGGGGGGACAACCGTAAAAATGGGATTATTCCGGAATGACGGCGAACTTCTGGATAAATGGGAGATCAAAACCCGGACCGAAAACGGCGGTGAAGCCATTTTACCGGATATAGCCGCATCGGCTTCCGCCAGGCTGGAACAGCATAGGATCAAGCCGGAAGAAGTTCTGGGAATCGGAATGGGGGTTCCCGCTCCGGTGAACCTGGAAGGGGTTGTCAAGGATACTGCCAACCTTGGATGGGGCTATAAAGAAGTACGCAGAGAGCTGGAAGAACTGAGCGGGTTTAAAGTAATCGTAGGAAATGATGCCAATGTGGCTGCCCTCGGTGAGATGTGGAAGGGCGGCGGCAAAGGCCACCAGAACATGATCATGGTGACGCTCGGAACCGGTGTGGGCGGAGGCATTATTATCAACGGCAGCGTCCTTGTAGGTGAGGGGGGAGCCGGCGGTGAGATCGGCCATCTGACGGTCAACGATAGTGAAACGGAACCCTGCGGCTGCGGCCGGAAAGGATGTCTGGAGGAGTATGCCTCCGCGACGGGAATCGTCAGGCTGGCTAACCGCCGGCTGAAAAAAGATAATCTGCCGAGTGTTTTAAGAGCGGGCAAGGTTTCCGCCAAGGCTGTATTTGACGCAGTCAAAGAAGGAGATCAGGCGGCTATCGAGATTGCCGGAGAATTCGGTCGGTATCTTGGAAACGCACTGTCTAACATAGCAGTTTTAGTCGATCCGGCCATTGTGGTAATCGGCGGCGGCGTATCTAAGGCAGGCGATATTTTATTCCAGTTTATTGAACCCCATTTTCAAGATTGGGCTTTTTTTGCCAATAAGAATATGAAGTTTGCCCTTGCTGAGCTCGGGAATGATGCGGGTATATACGGAGCGGCAAAATTATTGCTGAATAAATAGATGAATAAAAGTTTCCAATGAACAGGTAAAGCCGGCTCAGTTGATGAGCCGGCTTTACTATTATACGTTACATATCTTTATTATTACTGTGATTGGCCTTCGGGGGGAACGATTGTGCCATCACCACCGCCGCCAGTATCAGTACCGCCGCCAGTATTATCACCGCCACCGGTATCAGTACCGCCACCGGTATCATCACCGCCACTGCCGTTATTGGTGCTGCCGTTATCGGTATTGCCGTTATTATCTTGAGGTGTGGTATTATCATCGGTAGTTTCACTTTCACTCGGCGTGGATGGCGTTGTCGGAGCAACATAATGGCCCGGACAATAACCAGATGAAATCATACTGTCAGCGAAGTACTCAGTCCGGGCAGGACAGCTGGAGGAAGCCAGCTTTCCGGTTATCGTGCATATAGAGGCCCGCTGAATTGTCGGGGACATTTCGAAATCTTTTACTTCCAGGCCGTCATGGACCCGAGCCATGATGGCTTTCCACAGTCTTATATGAGTCTTGGTTTCACCGGTCATCGGTCGCGGATCATCATATCCGACCCAGACGGCGCAGGTATAGTATGGTGTATAACCGACAAACCAGACATCTTTATCTTCCGATGTAGTACCGGTCTTACCGGCTACCGGCATACTTCCCAGGCGTGCCTTGGTACCAGTACCGCTGGTGACAACGTCCTCCATTGCGCTGGTCAGCAGATCAGCGGTGGATTCGCGCAGAACCTGTTTGGAATTCTGACCGTTGTTTTCCAGCAATACATTGCCGTCGTGATCTAAAATCTTGGTGTAAAGAATTGGCTCATTATATAAACCGTGGTTTGCAATAGCTGCAAATGCCGCTGTCAGCTCATAATTGTAAACACCTTTATTGAGACCGCCAAGCGACAAAGATTGAAATTCATCTTTGGATTCGACCAGGGTGGTGATTCCCATATTTTCCAGGTATTCAACTGCAACCTGAGGAGTAACCTTTGTAATGGTCTTTACGGCAATGATATTCATCGACTGCTCAATCGCCTTGCGAATGGTGACATTGCCGCGATAACCGCTGTACCAGTTCTTAACCGATCTTCCGTCCGCGTATGCGTAAGGTTCATCGACCTCGACAGTGGCCAGAGAAATGATATCTTTATCGATTGCCGGAGCATAAGCAGCCAGTACTTTAAAGGTGGAGCCGGGCTGCCGCGTGGAACCGGTATACGCGCGGTTCAAGCTGAGACTGGTGGTTTTATCCCCGCGCCCGCCGACCAGAGCTTTAATTTGACCGGTCGATTGTTCGATTAATGTTACCGATGCTTGAGGCTGTTTGGATAAGGTCAGTTTTTCATCAATTTCATCACCCTCCTGAAGGATGGTTGTCTTCCATTCTTCAATTACCTCTCTGGCCCGTTCCTCAGAGGGCCATAATAAACCATAGCTATCATTATATGTGTTTTTGGCATAGGTCTTGATATCGTTCGAATTATAATTGGTTACCGTTCCATCCGACCTGGTAACAGTTGCAAGGTATGAAATGCCATATTTTATTGTCGACGTATAATTGCTGTCATCATTCATCTCTTCATCGCAGATTGCCTGCAGGGCCAGGCTCTGAGTGGTAATTATGCCGAGTCCGCCGCTGTACAGCTTGTTATGAGCCTGTGTATCGGTGTAACCGGCGGCGATTAAGTCTTTTTGCACCTGTTCTACCAAAGCGTCGTTGAAGTATGAGTACGCTGAATCGTTCTGCATTTCGTTGTTGACCGTCTGAATCCGGTCATAGACACCGGTATCGGCCAATGCATCATCATGTTCGGCCTGAGTGATATAGCCCTGATCCAGCATGTCGTCCAGAACTTTTTCACGGCGTGTCTGGTTATCAACTGGATTGGTAATTGGATTGTATTTGCCGGGGTTCTTAGTGATACCGGCAATAACGGCGCATTCCGATAGAGTTAATTCGGCAACATCCTTATTAAAATACCGTAGAGAAGCTGACTGCACACCCAGGGTGTTCTGCCCGAGGTTAATCATATTGAGATAATTCTCCAGTATTTTATCTTTATTCATCTGTTTTTCCAGTTGTACAGCCAGAAATTGCTCCTGTATCTTACGTTCTAATTTATCGTAGAAACTATCTTCTTCCATAAAGTCGAAAACGCTGTTTTTCAGCAACTGCTGTGTGATAGTACTTGCTCCCTCGTTAAAATTGCCCTTTTGAATACCGGTAACAAATGCTCTGGCAATACCGCGGTAATCGATACCGTTATGCTCATAGAAACGGGTATCTTCAATTGCGACAAAAGCATGCTGCAGGTCTTCTGGCATCTCTTCCAAAGTTTTGGACACACGGTTAGCTCCGGCAGATAAGATCTGCTCGGTCTGTGTGGTGCCGTCATCGGCGTATACATTAGTTATATAGCCGACGGGCTTAACAGTTTCAGCAGTGACTTCCGGAGCGTCGTCGATTATTTTCTTCAGAAAAAGGAATCCGCCTATGCAGGCGACAGCTAAAAGCAGTACGAAGCACAACAGAAAACCTTTAAACAAACGAATCCCCAGTTTCTTCTTCTGGGTTGGTTTTCGCGAAGCTATGTTTTTTTGCTTTTTGGCAATTTTCTTTTTACCATAGTTCATGAATACATCCTCCTTCATACTCAAATCATTATACCAAAAGTGTCCCTTTAAATAAAGGATAAAATAAAAAGTTCATATTTACCGCCGGGAATCTTAAGAAAATGTTTTTAAAACTGGGAAAATCTTGCTATAGTGTAAAGGGTATGGTTTATGTACCCGGAAATAACAGAAAAAGGTGACATTATGATAGTGCAGTATAAAACGATAGAACAGCCTTCCGAGGCGGAGATTACGGAAAAGAAATCGCGTTTTATCGCCAATATATTCCCGATCAGCGGTGAAGAAGAGGCAGTGCAGCTTATCGAAGAGATCAAAAAAACCCACTGGAGCGCCAGACATCACTGTCATGCCTATGTGCTTGGTGAACGGTTTGAAATACAGAGATACAGCGATGACGGTGAACCGGGCCAAACGGCCGGTAAACCGATGCTGGAAGTACTGCTGGGTGGGGAAGTTCACGATATTCTCGTTGTGGTCACAAGGTATTTTGGCGGAACGCTGCTCGGAACCGGCGGTTTGGTCCGGGCTTATTCCGGTGCGGTAAAAGCAGGATTAGCTGCTAGTAATATTATTACCAAAAAGTACGGGTGTAAACTGACAATTGAGGTCGATTATAACGGACTGGGAAAAATTCAGTACATTCTGGAGCAGAAGAGTATTCCGGTGGTGAATTCCGATTACAGCGAAATGGTCAGGCTGGAAGTCATAATACCACATGCAGAAGAGGTGCAAATAATCAAAGCGATGACCGATGCGACTAATGGCCGGATACAGATTGTCCGGGGAGAAGAGAGCTATTATTAAACGAATGATTTGGTTTCCGTTCTTTTTTCCAGGACTAGGTTGACCGAGAGACCGGCTGCCACTAAGAGTCCGCCGATCAGATTGCGTACGGAAAACGCACCGTCAATGATGAAGTCCAATATCAGAGCGGAAAACACCTGGCCGACGAACAAAAACAGCGTCATATAAAAGGCGGAGATTTTAGCTACTACGACGTTGGAAAGAAATACCGTAGCGACACCTAATGCACCGCCGATGTAAATATACAGGTCAGCAGAGAAGACCGGTGCCGTCATTAAAGGCTCTCTTCTGCCGGCCAGCAGCAGTACGATGACAGCTGTTGAAAGTCCGATCAGATAATTGTAAAAGGTGCTGATGCTGCCACTGGTTTCTTCGGCCAGACAGGCATTGAGGGTTCGCGAAATGACCAAACTAACTCCGGCCAGAAAGGGCAGTATCACGACAAGGGCCTTAAAGTCGGTCAGCATGATAATAATTCCGCCGCCGACGAGAGAGAGACCGATGAGTTTATGTTTTCGGAACGGGTGACGGGTCATCCCCATAAAACCGATCTGATCGGTGAAAATACTGGTGACTGCCTGGCCGAACAGGCTCAGAGCCAGAATGGCGGACACGCTGATGCTGCCGAATGCCATATTGGTGGCGGCTGTAGTGCCAACGCCGAGTGCTCCGCCCAGATATAAATACCAGGAACACCTTTTGGAAAAAGGATTTTCACGCCGCACTAAAACGGATAGTCCAATACAGGCCATGCCGACTATATGAATAAATACAGTTGCGCTATATAGACCGAATAAGGAGGTCAGGGCACCATTGCAGACGGTCATAACAGCAATCAGGACGCCGATGAAAAGTGTAAGAAGATAATACATATAAGTCATTCCTCTCGTTTATTAGGTAAATAATAGTTCAGAACCTTGACTTGTGGGTATGACATATGTCATAGTCTATGTATTGAGGTGAAGGAAATGGAAAAACGAACAGCGGAAAAAGAAGATTTAGGGCGGCTTGAACAATATGGTTTGGATGGCAGCCAGGTTAAGGATGCGGTAGTACTTCAATATCATTCCGGTGAGTTCATCCTGCGGGAAGGGGAGGCGATGACCTATCTCAGCTTTGTGCTGTCCGGTAAGGCAAAGGTCTGTATGGATGTGGCCAGTGGAAAGAGGTATGTCTTATGCTACTTCGTATCGTCCGGCATTATCGGTGATATGGAGCTGATGAGCGGGGAGCAGGAGGCTTTTACGTCACTGCAGGCGGTTACGGAATTTACCTGTATCGGTCTGCCGTTGGCCGCTAATGCCCGTATGCTCAAGAATAATCCGGTATTTCTTAACCACGTCGGCAGGGGTCTCGCTTATAAATTGAAGGTAAGTGATTTGAACAGCGTCATTTCGGCCCTCCATACACTGGAAGAACGGCTTGCTGCCTATATCATTCATACAGCTGTAAATGGTGTGTTCTGTGAGACGCTGACCGATGTCGCCGGTCTTCTCGGAGCCAGCTACCGGCATCTGCTGCGCTGTCTGGATAAGTTCTGTCGGTCAGGGATATTGCTGAAACAAAAAAATGGTTTTGTGATTGCAGATAACCAAAAGCTTGAGGAAAAGGGCGGAGAAATATATAAGATAGATTATATCGTGTGAATCGACAGCAGAATATCAAAAAGATGTCCCCGGCAGCTATATGTTGCCGGGGACGATAATTTTATTATTGAAATTCCGGTTCGATCAGACCAAAGGAACCATCTTTACGCTTATAAACTACATTCACCTCTTCAGTCTCAGCGTTGCTGAATACGTAGAAACTATGTCCCAGCAGATCCATCTGGATACAAGCGTCTTCAGGGAACATCGGTTTCACGCCGAAACGTTTGGTGCGGACAATGCGGATATCCTCCTCCTCTGTGCCGGTTTCTTTATCGTCGAAGAACTTCTGCTGAAAATGCACGCCGGCCTGATGTCTGGCAATCAGTTTGTTCTTATACTTACGAAGCTGACGTTCGATCACCTCTTCTACCAGATCGATCGATACATACATATCATCGCTTACCTGTTCAGAACGGATAACTTGTCCTTTTACTGGAATGGTTACCTCTATTTTCTGACGGTTCTTCTCTACACTTAACGTGACAATGATTTCTGTTTCAGGAGTAAAGTACCTTTCTAGTTTTCCTAATTTCTGTTCGATGGCATCCCGAAGGCCAGGAGTCACATCGATGTTTTTTCCGCTGATAATAAATTTCATAAGACCAACTCCTTTTTATTAAATTTTCTATTCATATTATACCCCATCTATCCATCCCTACGCAATGAAAATCTGGAAAAGAAGTATGGGTATATGACGAGTACCCATATCACCAGAATAAAATACTCAAACATTTTGGCCCCCATACTTTTACCGATTAATGCGGGGAAATATATTTTCAGCAGCAGTGTAACCGCCAGTCCAAAGACCAGCTTGATACTCTGTGCCCACTTTGTCTTTGTTTTGGTATCGAAATCCAGATATGTTCTTTCGATAAAAAATCCGGCGGCGAAACCCAGTCCGGCGCCAGCGGCTTTACAGCAGTCGGAGGCGTATTTGGCCTCGATGGTTCCCAGCCTTAAGAGGGTCAGGGCGTATATGCTTACGGCGAAGGATATGAATGCCAATGTAACCGCAATCACCTTAGTATACTTTTTTTCATCCAGCAGAACCGGCCGGAAGTACCATACCAGCCAGGTGAAAAACAAGGTGATTGCCATCGATACCAGCACATCTTTCGGTGTATGGACGCCGAGGTACATGCGGGAAAATGCCACCAGCAGGAAAGCGCAGACAAACAGCGCTTTCTGCCAGAGTTTCCGGGATACGGATGCAAAGGAGCCGTACAATGCCGTCGCTGCTTGAGTATGGCCGCTGGGAAAAGAATAACCCGTTGCTGCCGGCACGGCACTTTCTACAGCGGTAAACTCCGGGTCGAGAATCCAGGGCCGGGGAATCCGGAAAGTGATTTTTAATGACTGAATCAGCAGACCGGCAGTATAGTAAGAGAACCCGAGCTGATACGCAAGGCGTTTGTTCCCGCACCAGTACAGCGCACAGATAACTGCGATAACCAGAGTTTCCTGACCGAAATAGGTTATCCACTGAAATAATGTATCCAGATAGGGGGTTCGCAAATCACTTAGCATCCGCAGAAAATCCATTTTATTTTATCCCTCTTTTTCGCATTTTGGAATCAAGAATCTTTTTCCGGATCCGCAGGGTATCCGGGGTGACTTCCAGTAATTCATCGGTGTCGATAAAGTCTAAAGCTTCTTCCAGACTCAGTATATGGGGCGGGGTTAGCTTTAATGCCTCGTCAGCTCCGGAAGAGCGGGTATTGGTAAGATGTTTCGTCTTGCAGATGTTAATTTCAATGTCTTCCGCTTTGGCACATTGGCCCACCACCATTCCGGAATATACCTTTTCACCAGGGCCGATAAATAAAGATCCGCGGTCCTGAGCACCGAATAGTCCGTAGGTTACCGATTCGCCGGTTTCAAATGCAATCAGCGAGCCCAGCTTACGGTAGCGGATATCACCTTTATACGGCGCATATCCCTGAAAAGCCGTATTGATGATTCCGTTACCTTTTGTATCGGTCATAAACTCACCGCGGTAACCGATCAGACCGCGTGATGGAATCAGGAATTCCAGCCGGCTGTGGCCGCCGCTCATCGGTGTCATGGCCTGCAGCTCCCCTTTGCGCTGGCTGAGTTTATCGATAACAGCACCGGTAAATTCATCGGGAACATCGATATAAGCTGTTTCGATCGGCTCCAGCCGGTGGCCTTTTTCATCTTCTTTATAGATGACCTCGGCTTTGCTGACTGCGAACTCGTAACCTTCCCGGCGCATATTTTCTATCAGTACCGAGAGATGCAGTTCACCGCGGCCGGAGACTTTGAAACTGTCAGTATCTTCGGTTTCTTCCACCCGCAGGCTGACATCGGTATTAAGTTCCCGCAGCAGGCGGTCGCGCAGATGGCGGGAGGTGACGTATTTCCCTTCTTGCCCGGCGAAGGGGCTGTCGTTGACCACGAACTGCATTGCGATAGTCGGTTCCGATATCTTTTGAAAGGGGATCGGAACCGGATGCTCTATTGAGCAAAGAGTATCACCGATAGAGATATCTGCAATTCCCGATATTGCGACGATAGAACCAATTCCGGCCGCTTGTACTTCTATTTTGTTCAAACCGTCGAATTCGTATAGTTTGCTGACCTTTACTTTCTTCTGCTTGTCCGGCTCATGGGCATTAACCATAACCACTTCCTGATTTACCGAAAGTTTTCCGTTATCGACCTTGCCGACGCCGATCCGGCCGACGTACTCGTTGTAATCAATGGTACTGATGAGTGTCTGCACAGGAGCATCGGGATCACCCTCAGGAGCGGGGATCTTCTCAAGGATGGTCTCAAACAGAGGAACCATATTCTCGGGGCCGTCTTCCAGTTCCAGAAGTGCATAACCGGCTTTGGCCGAGGCAAAGACATAAGGGAAGTCCAGCTGTTCATCGGAAGCATCCAGATCCATGAATAACTCAAGGATTTCGTCGATGACTTCATCCGGCCGTCCCTCCGGGCGGTCAATCTTATTGATGCAGACGATGACCGGCAGATTCAGACCCAAGGCCCGGCGCAGAACGAATTTTGTCTGAGGCATGACGCCTTCAAAGGCATCGACGACGAGGATAACTCCGTTGACCATTTTCAGAACCCGTTCCACCTCGCCGCCGAAGTCGGCGTGTCCCGGAGTATCGATTATGTTTATTTTGGTATTTTTGTAATGCACGGCGGTATTTTTGGATAGTATTGTAATACCGCGTTCCCGTT
>Ga0153996_1001225_pt1 | contig 10554 bp, 9 predicted proteins | sample TSNC080MetaG_FD_104728 | JGI IMG/M metagenome (GOLD analysis project Ga0153996, IMG submission 104728) | Attine ant fungus gardens microbial communities from North Carolina, USA - TSNC080 MetaG | ecosystem: Host-associated > Fungi > Mycelium > Unclassified | place: USA: North Carolina, Lumber... | reverse complement strand
TTTTACTACCTCATGTCATTCTCACCTTTTCAATATTCTTTCTAAATAGTCAACATTCAACAAATTCACTGTTTCAAATTTTCCTTTATAGAATACGCCCCAGTTATTGAATACACAGGGTAACGCCTTTGCCTTGGGCAACGTATCTACTTTTATGAAATCTACCGGAACTTCATGCGTTTCACAATATTGTTTTATCATTTCTACATTCTGGTGGATATATGGGCATTGCATATCATAGTAAATGGTCAGCGTCATACTGTCGATACTTAGCCTTTTCGCATTTTCCGCGAACTTTGGCTTTGTTCCATCAAAGGAGAGCGCCAGCAATTCATACTCATGATCAGTGGTATCAACAACTTCAAAGCCGAACTTCTTCGCAAATGCCTGGTCAGAAAGCCAGGATTTTTGTTTTTTCGCTCCCAGCATACAAACGCCGGATTTCCCCTTTTCTTTGGCATCAGCCAAACAATACTCCATCAAGAATTTCCCATACCCGTTTCCCTTGGGGCTGCCGGAAACCCATAAGCAATACAGATAATAATAGTTGTCACCAATTATGGGAACCCAGGCTGATTCAAGTGGAGCATATTCAATAAAAACCGTGGCCTTTGCATTTAGCTTTCTAAAGACATGACCTTCCTTTAGCCGGTCAGAAAGCCATTGCCGTTTTGCATCTATACCTTGATGGGGCTTTTTGCTGCGGATAATACAGCATAAATGCTCATTTGCAAGGTTTTCTGCTGTCAAATTAACAAAATCCATCATCATGCACACTCCTTTTTTGCCGGCTCTCACGATACTAAATCAAATTATACTATATTTGACAATCCGAAACAATACTGCTTTATCAGCGCTGTGTTTTGGTATATAATGATAGAGACATATAAGACAGACTGGTACGGCATGAAAGACTTTATACAGTTAACAGACCTGGATTTATCATTTCAAAGAATCTTTACTTGCAATCCAGCAGGCTTTAATAATATACTTACTTTGCCCGGCTGATAGGATTCTCAGACTCTGCTAACAACTGATCGAAGGAAAGTGCTGGACAACAATATGGAAAAAATAAAAAATCAGGCAGTAAACAGGTTTGACAGACTATGGGAAATCGAAGGCAGTAAACTACTTAGTGCTGACATAATACCTGCGGTAATGAAAAATGGAGAAATTAGTCCTATAGATTACTGTATATCAACAATCGCCCGATTGATTCACCAACCACATGGCGGAGAGATTGTTTGTGGAATCAGAAGCGCATTATCAAATCTCTTTGAAGGAGCCGATACGCAATTTATTTATCCAGATGAATCACTTCATGTATCTTTACTTGGGTGCACACAAAGAGAAAAAACGAACGTATTTGATAGTGATCATATAAATAAAATCAAAGGTATTTGCATACAAGAAATAAAAAAGAAAGAACCGGCTGAAATTATTTTGAAAGGCATAGGTATTGTAGGAAATCAAATCTTTATTCAAGGCATTCCGGTGAATAGAAACTGGGAAGAGCTTAGAGCGTCAATGGAGAAAAGGTTAGTAAATATCGGTGAAAATCCAATATCTTATCAAGATAAATCACCTGTTCATATTAATATTATACGGATCGTCAACTCAACCCCCGGCCTGCTGGCGTCTTTTCACAAGATTATATCTCAGTTGCGGGATGTTGAATTGGGAACTATAAAACTGACGACTATAGAGTTTGTGATTACGGATTTTTGTGTTTCGAAGAAGAATGTTGTATGGCTTGATAAGATAGAATGTTGTGATTCTCCTATTCCAGGCAAATATTGAAAGAATTTGTGACCAATATAATTCTAAGGGTCTCTAATATGATTCGGAAACTGTATGGAAAGAAGGGGTTATCCCAGAAAATTATGGATTCAGGAAAATATAATTATGTTGAATACCTGCTATAGAGATATTCATGGAGAAATTAAGCTTTTACCCTGTAGAAGACTGTTGGTTAACATCTGATTTCAACCCAATCAGCCCCACATAAAAGCAACCCCATGAGAATCAAGCATCATAAGCTATCATAACTTTTCACGGGATTGCCTCTATATTGCTGATTTTTATATTACTTTGATTTTAGAGTATCAAAAACAGGAGGCGCCTCCCTTTTATACTTCTCCCCACTCCCAGCCGCCTTCACCGGCACCGATCTCGAAGTGATACCTGGCAATGCCAAGATCAACCTTCGTGTAAAACCCGGAGCCTGCAGACGCGTTTACTTTATTACCGTCCAGAGCAAAGCGGAATTTCTGCTGGTTCATGGCAGTAGGTGCAAGCTGGGCCGCTTCAACCCCGGCGCGAAACCATTCCGGCATCGAACCGTTTATGTGGCTCAGTTCTTCGATCGCTTTCAGCTTGTGCGGAACCCCGGTGGTATTGCCATATCCGAGGGCGATGACGAGGACAAGTTTTTCACCCGGCTTTACAACAGCAGTACTCTTGCTCTTGCTATACGTCAGGGCGACCCAACAGGTATTCAGGCCGAGCTGCTGGGCTTTCAATGCAATGACCTCGCCGTAATAGCCGCATTTCTCTTCAAGGCTTTCATCCTTTTTGCCAATCAGCGCAACATAGTTCTTTACGTTTTGGAACTTGCCGGATCGCGCCATCATACCGGCGAACGCATTTGGTTCGTCCAGGCAAAGCTGGATACTCAGTCCGCTTTTCTGGTTGCACTCGTCAATTGTTTGACGAAGCTGCGTTAGCGTCTCGCCCTCAATCTTTTTGTCTGTGTAGCTCCTTACAGAATGACGCGATTTGATTGCTTCTAACAGGTCCATATGCTAATCCTCCTTCATAAAAAAGTTTCAATAAGCGTCCCCATAAATGTATTTTGTATATACTGTTTGGTGATCAATCCCTGCACCGTATTGCGAACTGATTATGCCACGAAAAATTTGTTCCCATGTAACATCATTATCATTGACAAGGATATACCGAATACTTTCAGAGTATATAGCGGTGTCACTTTCGGGTGTCTCCTCGAATTTTTTGAGATATTTATACTCAAAAGAATATTCCTGTTTTTCTTCTATATAAAAAAGCGTATAGGTATTCCCATTGAAGTACAAGTCATGGACAAAAAGCATGGGGTATTTATCTTTTTCTTCTTCATAATATTCAGGAGCATATTGTGACGGGTCGCCTAATGTATAGTAATATGCAAGTCTTACCATGCATGGAGTCCCATCTTGTGTGTTCTTCCAAAATTCATCCCAGACAGTTTGCCCGGAAGTAATGTCCGAGTTCTCAAAGACAACAAGACCATCGGCTTTTGCGCTTTCTAACGAGTAATCCTTCGGGATCTCCGCATAAGGCGTATAATCGATAGTAGTACTTGCATTTTTGCTGCAGGAAGCTAATAAGAACAAACACGATATAATAATAAGGAATTTTTTCATCAGGCTACTCCATTCGTTCATGATACCGCCCTTGGCGAACCCAAAATCTACTTTTATAGTACCATAACTACCCACCTGAAACAATGAAAACTTCTTCGGCCGTTCCACCTGTCCACAACCGGGTTTCCCCAGCTGAATATTTATATAGCAGGAGTCTGTTATTTTGGCAAAATGGAAAATTCTGCTGACAGTTCATAAGTATCATAATCTCCAGTACCGCGAAAATCCTGAACTTCCTTTACCAGGCGATACTCCCCTGGTTCAAGTGTCCCGTAAGGTATCGTCCAGTCAACCGTAATTTCCGCCAGATTCCTTTTCGCCATAGAATAGGCAACATCATGAAAGCCCCAATTCTCACTGACATACGGCTGCCGGCTCCAAACTCCATCTGCCAGTCTTTCCAAATGGTAATCTTCGCCATACTGGATGTTCAAATCGTTTCCGTTATACAGGAGGAGAGATACAGACTCCGGCGTAACACTGCCGTCGGCGACGGTCATGGCAAGCCTGTCAGTAACGGTTCCTTCACTTCCTGTCCGCCATGCCCGGATAATTGGATCATGCTCAAACATTTCATAAAAAGGATCATTGTGCCGAACATCCGGATACTTAAAATATCTGCCATTTACAAAATACGTATTACAAGAATCACCGGCCATTGCAAGGGTCAGAATCTCCCCATCCGTTTTTTCCAATTTCAATTCACAATTGTTAAATCCACAGCCACTGCCGCCATTCATGATAACCGCCCGTTTCATCCATCCCTCAATTACAGTCAATTTCTCTTTGTCATCAATCCGCACGGAACGGATTTCTTTACCGCTAAAATCATCTTTATACACCAGAACCGCACTGATGATACCTTCAATATCTCCAGGTGAAAATGCTGTGATGCCGGACTCCTGCAATACATAGTCTTTTACCGCCTCACATAATTCCTTGTTCTCAAAACGAAAACGTTCATTCTCAAACTCATCCGGGCGTGCTACAATTGTATTTTTGCTCCATATCTCATACTGATAACCACTGTAGGTAAACCCGAATCCATATTCCTCCAGCTTATGCCATATACTACTGTCCAGCACCTGGCGGTTCTCCTGGTGATCCAATAAGGAAATAAGTTTTTCCTGAAAGGCTATGTCCGGAGTTAAATATTCCGCCACTTCTCCTTTTTCCGTCGGCTTTATATAGATTTGAAGAATATCTAAAGCCGGTTCTGCAGCTGCCGACTGGGTGATTTCAGTTGAAGGTGCCTCGGTCTTAGAAGGTATCTCGGCATTGGTTTCGATGATTGCTTCCGTGGTTGTTGCCGATGCAGATTCGATCGTGCCTGCAGTACAGCCGGCCAGTATAATGGAAGTGAATACTTGTAGCAAAATCCATTTTTTCATAAATATGCCTCCTCAAGTTGTGCTTATAATTTTCTTGATTGTAGCATATTATACTCTTTTAAATCTGACTATTTCATTAAATCCAGGATAAGATTTGATGTTTCCTGAAAAAGCCTGGCTCACGATGGCAAAGCAGTTTTACCGGAAAACAGCTGAAAGGTAGAGGTTTGCAATACGGTTGGTGCCGGAGATTCTTATATAGCAGACTCTGCGCCTGTTATATTTATGCAAGAATGAATAGAATTTCTAAACAATTGAATAGAAACTAAAAAACTGTCGATATACAGGCATTTCTGTAAAATGATAAAATTAAGCTAACAGTTAACCAATCATAATATGTATGAGAAAAGGGGTATTTATGAGAAAAAGATTGAAAAGAGCGGTTACTTTATTACTGGTTGCATCTATGACAGCAGGACTGGCAGCCTGTGCTCAAAACGATTCAAAGACCGATAGGACCGCCGCCGGAACGAATCAGGAGCAGAAGACAGAAAGCAGCGGGAATCCGCAAAACGAAACAGCAAAGGAGGAAAAAGTAACGATACGATTTTCCTGGTGGGGATCTGATACCCGGCATGAAGCAACCTTAAAAGTAATGGATATGTACATGCAAAAGCATCCTAATGTAACGATTGAAGGCGAATACGGTGCGTTTGATTCTTTTTACCAAAAGCTGCAGACGCAGCTGGGCGGTGGCACGGAGCCGGATATCATTTCCGTTGATTACAAATGGGTCAGTGATTTAACAGCACAGGGAAATTTGTTTGTAAATATGAATGACCTGTCAGAGCGTATTGATATGAGTGGCATTGATATGGATTTTGCAAAAATATATGGTGCCAAAGGAGACTACTTAATCGGGCTGCCGGTTGGTGTTAACGGTATGGGATATTTGTATAATATTGATTTACTGAACCAATATGGCATAGAGCCAAGTGACAATTGGACATGGGATACTCTTTTGGAGAACGGCAAGAAGCTGCAGGAACAGACTTCAGACAAACATCTGCTGTACAATCATGCAGACCATTGGGTATACATGATGAAAGCGATGCTGAAACAGATGAATGGCAATAATCTGGTTTTGGATGATTATACCCCGGGATTTTCAGTAGAAGAGATGACCAGGATTTTTAGCTACGAGAGACAACTGGTGGAAAGCGGGACAGTTACTCCGTTTGCAGAAGGTGTGTTGTATGAGACCGTTTATGCGGACCAGAATCCCAACTGGTTAAACCAGGATTTGGGTATCTTCCCGACATCATCCTCGCTGGTACCAGGTATTGCAAAGGCAAGTAATTTTGAACTTTCCACATTCCGCTATCCGGTTATGGAAAATGCAGTAAATCCCGGGATTTTGGTAACGCCATCCGTATTTTTCACGATCTCTGCAAACAGCAAATATCCGGAGGCGGCAGCGGACTTTATCAATTACATGCTAAATGACTCGGAAGCGATTGCTGTGCTAAAGGATACCAGAGGAATTCCGGCTAATGACTCGGCGAAGCAGCAGTTAGTAGATGCCGGTGTCATCGACAATAAGGTTTCTGCCATGGTATCACAGGCACTTACCGGAGCCGGTGCGGCGGAGAACGGTCCCAGCCTCAATTCAGAAGTTCTGGTTTTACTGAAGGATTATGTTCAAGAGGTAGGATATTTGCAGATGACACCAGAAGATGCGGCTGAGGAATTCAGAATGGAACTGGTTTCGTTGCTGGATACGATTAAGCCATAAACCAGGAGCATATACCATGAAAAAAAATGATCATCAAGCGGTGGCATACCTGTTTATCATGCCATGGATTATTGGATTTTTAGTATTTCAGCTATATCCTTTTATAGCTTCGCTTATCTATTCATTTACTGATTTTTCATTGCTGAAATCAATGAAATTTATCGGACTGCGAAATTATATTCAAATGTTTACCAGAGACAGAGTGTTTTTTAAATCATTGTGGGCTACTATAAAATACGTAATCATTGCAGTTCCGGGGAAATTAGTGTTTGCTTTGCTTATCGCTATGATTTTAAATATGAAACTAAGATGGATCAACTTTTTCCGCACAATATACTATTTACCGTCAATCTTAGGTGGTTCTGTGGCGATTTCCATCTTATGGAAGTTCCTGTTTAGCAAAACCGGGACAGTAAATACGCTGCTTGCGCATTTCTATATTCCGGCGCAGGACTGGCTGGGAAACCCTAATCTTGCACTGGTTACCATGGGATTATTAGTGGTATGGCAGTTTGGGTCGTCAATGGTATTGTTTCTGGCAGCCTTAAAAAATGTTCCGTCAGAGTTGTGCGAAGCTGCACGTGTGGACGGGGCAGGGCGGATTCGTACCTTTTTTAACATTACCTTGCCGCTCCTGACACCAACTATATTTTTTAATTTAATCATGCAGATGATAAATGCTTTTAAGGAATTCAATGCGCCATTTCTGATTACCAAAGGCGGACCGCTGAATTCCACCTATCTGTATGGCATGATGGTTTATGAAAATGCTTTTCTACACTCTAAGATGGGATATGCATCCGCACAATCCTGGATTCTGTTCCTGCTAATTTTGATATTTACGGCCTTCACATTCAAATCATCTCCATACTGGACTTTTTACGAAGATGGAGGTGAATACTAATGAAACGGAAACGCAGACTTACCATTACCTATATGATGCTTTCCTTAATAGGAATAGTGATGATTTATCCGCTTTTATGGATGGTATCGGCTTCGTTTAAGACCAACCGGGAAATATTCAGCTCGCTTTCACTTATTCCAACGGAAATTCTTTGGAATGGATATTCAAAAGGGTGGCAGGGCAGCGGACAATATACGTTTGCCACCTATTTTTCCAACACCTTTTACATGGTACTTCCCACTGTGCTGCTTACCGTGGTTTCCAGCCTGCTGGTTGCCTATGGATTCGCCAGATTTCGATTTAGAGGAAAAAATATCATGTTTACCCTGGTCATTGCGTCGTTGATGCTTCCTACGGAAGTGATCATTATTCCCCGGTATATGCTTTTTAATAAATTGGGCTGGCTGAATACCTATTTGCCTTTTATAATCCCAGCCGCTTTTGCTACTTATTCTTTTTTTATCTTTATGCTGATACAGTTTATCCGAGGTATTCCGAGGGAGTTGGACGAAGCAGCCAGAATTGATGGCTGCGGGCCGTGGGGAACTTTGATCAACATCATTCTGCCCCTGTGTAAACCGGCCCTGGTATCGTGTGTGATCTTTCAGTTTGTGTGGAGATGGAATGACTTCCTGAATCCGCTTATCTATATCAGCAGCGTGAAAAAATATCCAATGTCTCTGGCACTTCGTATGGCATTGGATGTAACCGATACAATTAATTGGAACCAGACGATGGCGATGTCGGTCCTGGCAATGGTTCCGCCAATTTTATTATTTTTCCTGTGTCAGAAATACTTTGTGGAAGGAGTGGCCAGCACAGGGATAAAGGGGTGATAACAGATGGAAAATAAAAGGAATATGAGCTTTGATGTCCGTGCGGTCGAGTTGCACAGTCCCTATGCCTGGGACTATAACTGGATTATGATGACAATGGATTTTATGGTAAAAGCAGAAATGAACACATTAATTCTCCACCGCAATGATTATGTGGATTTAATTATTTATCCCGGCCGGTATTTTGGTTATGACGGAGAGGCCTCCGATACCATCTTTGACACCTACAGCCAAATCTTTCGGAAGCTTTACAAGTACACGCCTACGCGCAGATCCGGACCATATCAGCGGCGGGCCTTTCTAAAACGCGTTTTGGTAGAAGCAAAGCGCAGAAGCATTGATGTGTATATCCAGAATAAGGAATTGTTTTTTCCCGATATTATCCTTGAATTTTATCCGGAACTGGTTCAGAATGGTCATATATGTGCATCCCATCCGTTTTGGCAGGAGTTTTTACAGATTAAATACCGCGATTTCTTTCGGGAGTTTCCGGAAATTAGCGGCATCATCACTGCTCCAGCCACAGGAGAGAGCAGGGTTTCGATCAAGTCGAACCGCTGTCAGTGTAGCCGCTGCCAAAGCACAAAAAAAGAAGAGTGGTTTGATCATATCCTGCGTGCCATGTATCAACCGATCCATGCGGCGGGGAAAAAGCTGGTAGTCCGTGATTTTGTCTTTGACCCGGAAGCCCATAAAGAGATTGCCGGTGTCATGGCGCAGCTGCCTGAAGATGTAATTATCTCGCTGAAAAACACTCCTCATGATTATTATCCGACATTCCCAAACAATTCACGGATCGGACAGGTTGGCCAACATCCACAATGGGTGGAGTTTGATGCAATGGGACAGTATTTTGGGTGGGGTATAGCAATTGCAGATTTGACCGAAGATTACAGACAGCGTATGGAATATGCCAAAGCACATGGAGTAGAAGGAATTATCATACGTACAGACTGGGAAAGCCTGGATGGACATACGGCATTTGGAACACCAAACCGTATCAACCTTTATGCCGGCAGTATGCTGGCGGCAGATCTTACCATACCGGATGAACAGATTTATATGCATTTTCTGGAGACAGAAGGCTGGTTTCCGGAAAACCGGAAGGGGAATGAAAGGAAAGAAGCCATGATGTGGTTCAGGCGTATTATGGGTAAAACCTGGGAGGCGGTCTCCCACATGCTTTTTATTCAGGGTTGCGTGATATCAGATTCCAGCCTGATGCCGGTTTCTTATGAACATGGATTTTGGCTGGCGGAAGAGAAGAATTCAATAAAGGATTGGGATATTTCAAAAAGGGATGTTTTGTTGCCGGAAAAGAAACAATTGGAAGTGAACCTGGCGGAAAAAGAGCTTGCGGTGAAACAGATTGCTGCTCTTAAACAGGCCGGAAGTAATCCGCCGGAAGGACTCTGCAAGGTCAAAACCACATGGCTGCAGGAACGCCTGCACCTCTTTGAACTATATGGCGGGGTGTACAAAACGGCAGTAAACTGTCTGTTGCTGTCACAGTATTTGACAGAGACAAAGGAGGACAGGGAAACCGGGTACTATGATGAAAAGCAGAGGCAGTGGCAGTCAGAAATGAAGGCCTTACAGAAATGGGAAAAGACCCTGCGGACACTGGGGGAAGAAACCGATTACACCCCCCATATCATATATACACTGCTTGATCCGGACCGGGTATCCTGTCTTTACCACAAGCTGCTGGAAAAAGCAGAGCAGGGAGGCGGCAAATGAACGAGTTGTTTCATGTGAACGGGAAAATTGCATTGATTACCGGTGGAGCAGGCGGAATCGGTCTGGCCTGTGCAAAAGCTCTGGCAGAGGCCGGCGCAGATATTATTCTGGCGGATATTGAGAGCGAGGGGCTGGAGCTTGCCAGGGCGGAGATCGGAAAGAGGGAAAAACGCTGTATGGCAGCAGTCTGCGATGTTTCCAATCCGGAATCCGTATCCCGGCTGACAGAGCAGGCAGAACAATTTGGCGGTATTGACATCTTGTTACATTGTGCGGCGGTTACAAATCGCATTAAGCTTCTCGATATGACAACGGCGGAGTGGCAGGAGCTGCTGGCGGTTAATTTGAACGGGGCATATTATGTTGGTCAGCAGGTGGGGCAGTTGATGGTAAAACAGGCCAGAGGCGGGAAGATGACCTTTGTCGTGTCAACTGGAGCTTACCGTGCGGGAGTCAATTTTGGTGCATACAGTGCCAGCAAGGCAGGCGTGGTCATGATGATGAAGACTCTTGCTCTTGAGCTGGC
>Ga0153996_1001224_pt1 | contig 10555 bp, 10 predicted proteins | sample TSNC080MetaG_FD_104728 | JGI IMG/M metagenome (GOLD analysis project Ga0153996, IMG submission 104728) | Attine ant fungus gardens microbial communities from North Carolina, USA - TSNC080 MetaG | ecosystem: Host-associated > Fungi > Mycelium > Unclassified | place: USA: North Carolina, Lumber... | reverse complement strand
CTTGCTTACCAATTCATTTTGGGTCTGTAAAACCTGGCAGACTTCATTTTTAATATTAAAAAATCCCTCGTCTTTTTTTGGCTCGCTTTCCGCCGTAAGTTTCTGTAATTCTTTTTCGAAATCGATCATGAACAATTATGCTTCCTTTCCCTAAACTGTTAAGAATAGTATATGGGAGTTTATGACAACTTTCAATATAAAAATAGAAAATAAGCTATAAATTGCCAAAAACCGTCTGCCGATTATTTAACGAACGTTGTACTAGTTACAGTTCAGCCATGTTATTAAGTTAAGGGAAAAACAATCCTTAACTTAATATGTTGATATAAAATCTTGAAGACCACCGCCCCAGTATATGAATTTTCGCAGAATTAAGCAAAGTTGAACATCAATGTAATTTTTATTAAATATTGATTTCATTTGACAGGATTTATGATAAAATGAATGATAAGTAAAGTGATAGTAGCCTAAAGATTTAGTAAAGAAGGTGGTCAAGAATCTTCAGATTATTTAATATTTGAGAAATGAAGAGTATACTTAGTTTTTCAGTATTTTATTGAAAGCAGAGAGGATGAATAAGTTTGAAAGAGGAACATGAAAAAAAGAATAAAGTGATCCAAAATATTAAGCGTAACTATAAGCAGGTAGAACAATCCATAGTAGAACAACTTTATATGAAACATGATTTGCATGGTACTACAATTGGGAGTATGCGCGAGGATACATGGAAAGAATTATTTCAGATGGTTCTTCCTAAAAAGTTTGTTATGGAGCAGTCAATCTTTATTATTGATTCTGGTGGTGGCATATCGCGGGAAGTAGATTTGGCGATTATGGATGAAACGTATACGCCGTATATTTTCCGGTATGGAAGAGTAAAGTTTATACCGATTGAAGCAGTGGCAGTTGTGGTTGAGTGTAAAAGCAAGGAGATTAATAGGGAAAACATCGATAATTGGTGTGACCAGATCAGTAACTTGCGCACAGCCAGAGGATCAATTGTGAGATTAGCAACCTACATTGAAACAGGGACCATGAAAACACAGCAATCAACCAGACCAATCCGAATCTTGTGCAAGCTGGACACACATGTTGATGAGCAGATAGAGAAAAGGTTTGATTTTGTAATATATGCGAGAGAGGCAAACGAAAATCAGCCCCATGCTCATTTGGAAATTAAGAGAAATACGGAATTAAGCAATTTGTGGATGTGGTTTAAAGAGTTGAATTTTTACAAAGAAGATCCAAAGAATACGGAGTTAGGAAGAAAAGAGCTGGAAGATCATCAACTGAAAGATTATGAAATATTAGATAATGGAAAAATTAACGCTTTACTTACATTTAATATGCAGCTAAATCAGCTCTTAATGCTAATTAATAATCCAATGTTGTTTCCCCATCAGAAATATGTGGAGATGTTTAATAAATTTGAGGAGGCGAATAATGAGCAGGATTGTAGCGATATCGATTGATAAAGTCCAAACATTCTTATATCATGCAATACATGACAACAAGCAGGAGAATCAAACAAACAGCGGCACTTTGCGGAGTGTTGTCGGTGCATCCAGGCAAATTTCTGATTATTTTTATGATGAAATCGGCCTACAGCGGATAGGTGGTTCTTTTTATGACAGTGATGTACTGCTGCAGTGTTCCGGGATGTGTATATTTGCCACGTCGTTGAATCAGGACGAGATTCAGGTTAGGCTGAAAGCGTTATTTAAAAAATACTATAATAAATTTGCAGGGCAGATCCAGCTTAGATATGTTTTTTTTGAAGCCGCTGTTAATAATGACAGGGATCGGATAGAAGCAGTGAAGAGAGGGAAACTGCAGTTAAAAGAAAAGACATGTTTAAACAGGATTATTGAAGAGAACCAGGATGTGCTTTTTGGATTCTCAAAATTACAAAAAAGTGAATGGAGGGCAGTTGACAAAAAGTATCAATTTGCTGAGGAAATCAATCAATTGCATCCTGCGGATAAGACCGAAGAAGATAGTTTTAGGATAGCAGTAATAAAAGCTGACTTGGATGGAATGGGTGCATTTTTTAATAAAATAGATGACTATACGCTCTACTTGAAGGTGAGTGACACATTGAATCAACTGATATCTTTGGAATCTTTGAATATACAGGTAAAGCAGGAGAAAGAGAAAAATCCGGATTTTAAATTGTTTCCATTATACATTGCTGGTGACGATATTTTTTTTGCGGTTCCGGTTGCAGATTTGGTGAGTGGGATTAATCTCTGCACGCAGTTATTGGAAATTATTAATATGAAAATCAAAGATACATTATCAAAAACAGGAAGTCCTCCGTTATCACTGAGTATTGGAGTAGAAATTATATTCAACCGGGAACCAATACGTTACTATTATGAGCGGGTTGAAACCCAATTGCAGAAGTCAAAGAAGACACTAAAACCGAATGAGCTTGAGATGGTACATTGTACAAGAATCTGTATCAATCACAGCGTTTATTTTAAATACCGAAATGATGATATAAGTAAAGAGTTAAAAAAATCCCTTAACGGTAATAAAGAGATTCAGCAATGGTCACATCTTATGTCTGGGGTTAAGATTTTACATACTTTAGTGCAGGAAGGAAAACAGGGGGAATTAACATGGCATCATTTTCTTTATGGACTGTTGCAGAAACTGACAGATTCGGGGCTTAAGAATGATGAAATAAAACGCAGTAATTCCATCTTGTATCATTTGTTGCCGCAGTATATGGAAAGTTCAAATACTGTTTTACGTGATAATGAATTACTGTTTATTGAAAAACTACTGGATAAAGTGACGGTAAAGACAGGCAGAAGTGCAGATTTATGTTTTAATGAGGAACAGTGTGGAAATCTGGAAAAATATGTGCGTTTATTGCTTCTATTCACAGATGGCCGGTTTAATATTACAAAAAGCGGGAGTCTGAATGATGATGTGGCAAAGAAAAGAGTCCGTTCACATGTATTCAATCGTGTCCGGCGTTATCTTTACGAGCAAAGTTTGTACGAGCTGTTACTAAAAGGGGGAGAAAAGAGGCGCACGGTGGAGGGACCGATAAAGAGTGTGCGGCGTAGCTTTGTATTCCGTGATAACTATTCAGCGGGGATTCAGCAGAAGGTAGAGGTGTATCAACGGATTCCGGTTTCGATGTCTGTATTCTACAGGCTGAAACAAGTAGAAGGTGTAAACAGTGCGTCTGAGATTATTGCAGCCATGGATAGCAGAACCAAAGAAGAGTATGAGAACAGCATAAAAGAACGAAAAAGTGCACGAAAAGCGCCGCCACCGCAGATGTTTCAAAAAGAGAAGTTTTTAGAGGCTGCGAATGCTTCCCGAGTTTGGGGCAATGATTACATAGATTCCTTGCTGGTACTTTACAAATTTGACGATGCTTTGATTCGTTACCGGACTATATACCCAACTAAAAAGAACGGTAACCAACAGAAAGGGGAAAAATGAAGAGATTAAGAATACAAATAGAAACGTTATCAAATTTATTTATCGGTGGCTCCCCAACTACATTTGAAATTGGAGGTATTGATCAATATACAATTGAGGATATTAGTGGACAGCCGATGATACCGGCCTCCTCTCTGAAAGGTGTTCTGCGCAGAATAGTACGGGATATGGCGGAAGAGAAGGATAGCAAGGCAATTGCTATTGGGGAAGCCTATCAGAATCATCTCGCTTTGCTTCAGGAAAAGAATCAGAAGCAGGCATTGGACTTAAAGATTGAGACGGAGCGATTAGATAAAATGAATCATCGATTTCAAGAAGCGAAAAAAAGTGCATCAGCAGAATATCTTTTTGGAATTCAGGGTTTTAATCAGGTTCCAAAATTAATTTTTAATGACTTGAAAATAAAGACACCAGCTTCCGAGTGGTACTCTATAGATTCTAAAAACAGTATCGAGCTGAAAGAGGACGATGTATGTTCGAATCCACGTTTTTATAAAGCAGTACGTCCCGGTATTTTGTTTGAAGGTGATATCTTGTTTCATAATCTGGAAAAACTGGGAATTGACGGTATTGGAGAATTTATTACAAGGGCAGTTTTAAAATTTAATGAAGGAATATACCGATTGGGAAATTCGGGAAGTCGTGGTTATGGCAGGGTTCAAGTTGAGATAAAGGAAGGGTGTGATTAACATTCGCAATATAAAAACATATGAAATCCAAATGGAGCTAACCGGAAGGGTTACCCAGCTTCCGGATTCCCAGAAATTGTTTGGTGCTTTGGTTTATCTATATTCGGAATATGCCTCCAGTACCAAAGCTTCTGTATTTGTTTCGCAGATAAAAATGAAAGAGATCTACTGTGCTGTTTCCGATATGCTGCCGCAAGGGTATTTGCCGCTTCCAAGCTCGTATTTGGTGGAGTGGACAAAAAAGCCGACAGATAGGGAGGCAGTCAAGCAAATTTATAATGAAATTAAAAAGCGAGAGTATATTAAGCGGGAAATGCTATCGGAGGTTTTTGAAAATCCTGAAAGTATTAAGAGGCTTTACCCATATGTTTCCCTTCGTCAGTCACAGCAGATCCATGCAGCAATAGAAAGTCTGCATTATCAGATGGATGGTTTGAATCCGAATCTTTATTCTGTGCCGGAGATTGCGGTGGTTGAAGTGGAGGGAGAGAGTAAACAGGAAAAACAAATTACACGCTTTAGTTTTTACCTGTCTCTGGAAGAGGGGGAAATGGAAAAAGAATTCCGGCAGATGCTTTCAGCAGCAAAGCAGTGTAATAAGTTGTTTTTTCTGGGGGCACGGGCATCCCAGGGATTAAATACCTATAAAATATGTCAGATATTGGAGACGGAATTATGTCCAGATGAGAATTCAGAGTATTATTTGAATTTGGGGATGTTGTTACCAGATGGTATTGATTTTCAACAATCTTATCTGGATATTTATACTTCAGAGCGAAGACCTTATTATGCACCAGGAGGCTGGGATGATAGTCAGGATAAATTCTTTGTCAGCTATATCAAGCCTGCAAGTGTTTTATTCCTTACAGAGGATAGAAGAAAGGCGGGGAAATCAATTTCGTCACCATTTGATAAACGTGCAATTGTATTCGGTAATCCGGTGCTTTATCCAATTGTGAAAGGAACAGGAGGAAGATGAAATGTCAGAGGTTTATAAATGTCGATATAAATTGGAGACACTGAGTGCACTGGCATTATCCCCCAGAGCACAGAGCGGTTTTCATCGAAATATTCATTTTCAAGCTAATGAATTAGGTAAAAGGTTATACGGCAATGAGATAGCAGAAGAAGAGATCCCCAGGATTATTTATCCTTTTTACCAATATGGTGCATACCAGAAATATAATCCTGAGCAAGCACAATATTATATACCGGGTTCTTCAATCAAAGGTGCAATGGCAACAAATCAGATCAGAGGTTTTTTGGTAGATGATATAATGATTGACAGTAAATATTTGGAATTGCGCACTTTATGCAAAGTTCAGCATATTCCGGATACAGAGCTTGTAAACGTTAATCGCAAAGCTATGAAAATAAAGGAATTTTTCCCAAATGTAGCGATGGAGATTTTAAAACCGGGCATAATATGCTCAGGCAATTTTGTGTTTCCGCAGAATCCAACGAAGATTTTGGAAAAAGTGAAAGCGCAAACAGAGGAAAAATTGGAGCAAATGGCGGCTTGGCTTGAAAGAATTCTCATGAGTAAGTCGATATCAGAGAAGGATAATGGTTATGAAACTGAAAAAAAGTGTCGTGATGAGCTGCATGAAATGAAGGATCATCTGGAGGATTTGCTGGAAGAATCGAAGACGATGCATAGACATGGGTTTTTGCTGCTGCTAGGGGGATATAAAGGACTAGTATTATCAGGAGTGTATAAAGCGGGGAACAAAAGCAGTATTTATATTGATGAAGATAGAAAATTGCCATATGGCATAGTGAGGATTGGTCTGGAATATGAGGAATAATTGTATACCTGTATTTTCTTTTACATATCAGCCGCTTATGATACGATTGAAATGTTTAGAGTCTGCGAATCTTCCGGCTTATCTGGGATCTGCATTGCATGGAATAGTTGGCTGGTCTTTGTTATCAAACAAAAAAGTTTATCAATACCTGTTTGAAAATCGCAGGCAGGCAGGTGGATTTGATATTGTTAATCCTTATATTATTGATCCACCACTGTATCCTGCATTGTATCAGGTGGGAGATGAATTGCGGTTTCAGTTGATTTTGCTGGGAGATGCGGTTGAATATACAGAAGAAGTAATATGTGCCATGGCAGAAACCAGGATTTTTGGATTGGGTTCTGAACGGAAGCAGTTTGAACTGTTTGAAATTTTACATGGGCAAAGCTTATATCCGATGTGGAGGTCTGGAAAGGTTAATGTAAACCCTGAGGATGTGGTTAAAATAAGTAATGAAAAGCAATATGAATGCACTCGTTGTTCTGTCCAGCTTTTAACTCCGCTCAGGATTCGACGGAATGGTAAGCTATTGAAAGAGCTTGATTTTCCGACAATTATCAGAAATATAACCAGAAGGCTTTTTGAACTGACGACAAGGTATGGAGGAGTGATTCAGTTAGATGAGATTGAAAGAATCCTTGTATTTGCAAATCTGATTCAAATGACATCTTCCGGTCTATATTTGAAAGATATACAAAGGTATTCCAGCAGAAAGAATGAGAAGGTCGATTTTAGCGGTATTCTTGGAGCGATGACGTTTGAGGGTAATTTGTCTATGTTTACGCCGTGGCTCAATGCTGCGCAAGTTCTCCACATTGGCAGAAATGTCACCTTGGGTTGTGGTGAAATTAATGTGATCTATGGATAGTTGCAGTTGAAATTCAGATTGAAAAGTGATAATATTACGTAGTGCGAATGTGAAGTGCACATCAAATCGCTGGGAGATTCGCACCATAAATGTTGCTCTAAATGATAAGAGAGCATGATTGATATAGAAAATTTGTAATTGTTATATGTGCAAAAGCGTATGAAGTGTACATATATTTGGAAATGAATGAAATATTTTTGTGTAATTTTGCTGTCGATACCTGTATGGGTATCGTGGATTGAAATTCCTTTTCAGTAAGACTGAATAATTTCACCGTTGTCGATACCTGTATGGGTATCGTGGATTGAAATTCTTCTCCATTTTCATCTACAACCATACGTACCGTCGATACCTGTATGGGTATCGTGGATTGAAATATGTGATCTTTGTAATCATCTGCTTCAAGTGCTGCCGTCGATACCTGTATGGGTATCGTGGATTGAAATAATTTTTATAGTACATTACACTAGAGTTGGTTTGTGTCGATACCTGTATGGGTATCGTGGATTGAAATGCAATTTGTCCGCAGAAATCTTCAAGCCATTTGACGTCGATACCTGTATGGGTATCGTGGATTGAAATATGTAGGAACAGACGCAAACGGAACAAAAATGTGGTCGATACCTGTATGGGTATCGTGGATTGAAATTCTATATCATCCAACATTTCCAGTTCTTCTATATAAGTCGATACCTGTATGGGTATCGTGGATTGAAATATCCTTGCAGAAGATTGATCTACTCCGGCTGCAAGTCGATACCTGTATGGGTATCGTGGATTGAAATGCCCGTATGCCGATGTTTTGCTTGTGAGAGGCAGTCGATACCTGTATGGGTATCGTGGATTGAAATGTAATCTTTCACAACGACATTTGCATAATCCCGTAGTCGATACCTGTATGGGTATCGTGGATTGAAATAGTTTTGTTGGTACGGTTACACCTGAAGCGATAACGTCGATACCTGTATGGGTATCGTGGATTGAAATGGTTACGATAGTAGCCTTACCTTTTTCGGAGGTGGTCGATACCTGTATGGGTATCGTGGATTGAAATATAATGTAACCTCCTTTTTATAATCAAAACAACGTCGATACCTGTATGGGTAACGTGGATTGAAATATATTTCCCGCTGTAAGCCAATCACTTGATCTTTGTCGATACCTGTATGGGTATCGTGGATTGAAATATTTCAAGTAGTAATCTCCACCATATTTTTTAGGTCGATACCTGTATGGGTATCGTGGATTGAAATTAATATTGGCATATGTTCTTCCGTACTTTCATTGTCGATACCTGTATGGGTATCGTGGATTGAAATGCCGTAATAACCGCTTTTCCCTTCTTTAGAGTTTGTCGATACCTGTATGGGTATCGTGGAAGTTACAGTTCAACCAATGTCATTGAGGGCTGAACTGTAACGTAGAATGAATAAACTTATTTTTATACTTTTGAGCTTCCCCATTTTTAACTCATACAAGTTTAAGGAACTGCCAGTTTAAAGTATTTGAAGATATCCAGCTGTTGTGATTTAATTTTTTTCTGAATAAAATTTTGGATACCAACATTCGTTTTGACAAGTACATTTTCTATAGCATAACCAAGTGCGTAGAAAATAAATTGAGGAATATCATAAATTCTCTTTGAACATTTCTTTAGTTTCACTAAAAATAGGGTTTCTGCTTTTTTGCAGGTCATTATGCCAATATTATCTACCGCTAGGGTTCCCAGCAGGTTGAAATTTCGGATAGATATTAATGACCATACCCGGATATCCTCAAATGCAAATTGCTGTTTTTTGGACCTGAAATTTCTTCTGTTCAGCAAATATACTTGGTGACTACCAGGGATATGCTTCGCTTTCCGTTGATTTGAGATTAGTCCATAGCATCATTGGTTCTTTCCCGAATCCATATACGACAACCATCAGAAGTTCTTTGTTCGGAAATTCGCATATCCGCACAGGAATGTAACTGATTTTACAGTTCACATATTTTTTATTCCGTCCGTTAAATTTCAGGGCGTAGTTCCCTTTATATTGATGGGCAACTTCCAAGATATTCATGGTCTTTCCATGATAGATAACATTATGGTTTTTCTTAGCACGAATGATAAAGCGTTCCTTATTTTTTAGAAAATATTGGTAATAATCATTCTATCAAAGCCTCTGTCCAAAGTACGGATACATTTATTTCTAAAGTTTTCTGTGAGGGCATCCAGACAGCATAGGTTTTCATAGGTTTCTCTGATAAACCCTTTCTCTGCTGCTGAAAAACTTTTTCGTAAACAGGAAGAGGCATTTTCCCATGGTTCGTTAAGACAACTGCTTCTATGGTTTGGTAACCTTTGACGATTTCACTGAGATGATTTTTGTTTACCTCCAACATACCATAAATCATCTGGGTAACAAATTTCATCTGTGGACGTTTCAGGTCAATTGTAATTTTTTGAGTAAAATTAGAAATATCCCGTTTCAATTCATAAGCTAATCTGTTATAATTAATCATGCAAAAATGTTCCTTTGTTAGGTTATTTGACATTTAGAGCGGTAAGAAAGAAGTGTAAATAGTTATGAGGGTTATGTTGTTTGGCGTATCTAATGTAGGTAAAACTGTAACGGGTAAGATGCTGGTTGAAAAATTAGAGTATTCTTTTGCTGATTTGGATGAAGAAATAAAGAAGAGATTTCAAACAACATTAGAAATATTTATGCAGGATTATCCATACCAACATGAAAGATATGAAATAAAAGGGAAGATTTTAAGAGATTTACTTTATGAATATAAGGATAATTTAGTTATCGCAGTAAGCCCATTTTTCATGCAAGATATTTCAATTCACTTTTAAATATGGAACGGGTAATTGCTATTGAATTACAGGATTCTGAAGAACATATTTTTGAAAGATTAGTATTTTCCGATGAGAATGACAACGTTTACAAAGATGATGCATATAAGGAGAAGCATAAAGATTATTATATGAGGGATATACATGAAGATATTGTATATGTGAAAAGAGTTTTTGAAAAGATAGAAAATAAGTATTTCATAAATAATCGTCCGGTGAATCAAGTCGTTGATGACTTGCTTATTATGATTCGGAATATCTCAAATCATTAAAGGCCATGGATTGGAGAATTTGCAAATCTAATGAGGATATCTATATTGGATAGAACTTATTTAATTTGGAGGTGATGTTGTGAAACAAGATATTTTGGATGTATTAAAAATTGGTGAAAATCATAATGGACCAGCCACAAAATATATATTAAAGAAACGAACCTAAAACAGGCTGAGTTAATATTTAAAGGTCATTAAAGGTCATTAAAGGTCATTAGGGGTCATTAAGGGTCATAATAATAGACAGAAGAAACGGTTCCTTTAATAGTCACCTTTCCTGAACCATTAACAGCCGCCACTTTGGTGTTGGTAGAACCAATAGATAGATAATGAGGAGGATAAGCCATGCAAAACAAGTTACTGATTCAAGCAATTACAAAATTTCTTATGGGGCTGATAATGGTTAGTATATTATTGTTTTTGCCGGCAGGTACAATACATTATTGGAATGCGTGGCTCTTTATGGGGGTGCTTTTTATCCCTATGTTTATAGCAGGACTTATTCTTTTGCTAAAGTCACCCAACTTACTTTCAAAGCGTCTTAATGTAATGGAAATAGAAACGGAACAAAAGCAGGTCATCGGTTTATCCCTGTTAATGTTTGTAGG
>Ga0153996_1001223_pt1 | contig 10557 bp, 15 predicted proteins | sample TSNC080MetaG_FD_104728 | JGI IMG/M metagenome (GOLD analysis project Ga0153996, IMG submission 104728) | Attine ant fungus gardens microbial communities from North Carolina, USA - TSNC080 MetaG | ecosystem: Host-associated > Fungi > Mycelium > Unclassified | place: USA: North Carolina, Lumber... | reverse complement strand
GTAATTAATGAAGTCCATGTGCAAACATTGAGGTCTTCATATCTCCACTAATATTGATCGCCTTGAGGTTGTTCTAGGCTCATTCTGAGCATTATGAAGAAGGCTTCTGCTGAGCCTAGAACCGAAGCATCGATCATGGCAGTTTCCGAGATATTAGTGATTTAATAAATGGTAACATGGTAGTTACCAGTTGATCTGCTTAATATCTCGGCCATTATTGATTGCCTTGAGACATGACTGGCATTGATCGAAAGGTCTTTTTAAGGGATTTAATCTGGCTTTGAGACCGTGGGAATCGTTGAAGAATTGGTGGAGATATGATCGAATGAAGTTTGTGACAGAAACAGTAAGATTCAGTTGAAATAGACATCCCAATACTTTTCTTATCAGGGGAAAGGAACCACACAATAAGCATGCAAACATCTGTGCTCTCATATGGCTCAAGTCTGGTTAATATATTATGATAGATAGATGCTATTGGTATATTAGCTTCTTGAATACACTGATCAATCTTGTCATAATGGCTGGATGGGTAAGGTTTCAACTTGCAATCTACCTCTCCCTTCTTGAGAATGCCACTAACACATTCATCAAAAGCTCTGCCACGGGATGCTTCATCCTCAAAAGGCTCTTCTATTCTAGAACAAAGTTCTGAGGCAGCAATCTGGACTGCCACAGTTTCAGTTGCTAGCAGGGGCCTGGATATTTTGTGTTGGAAGCAGAGGAAAACATTATGCAGTGTGATCAACAGAAGACCTCTTGCATTGGGAGGATGAAGACAGAGGATAGAAGCACTCTCCTGAGCCACAGGCCAAACCTCGTGCCATCCAAAGTCAGAGGATGCTAGGAGGTCATTCTGCAGCTACCTGACTAGCATTATGAATTTCTCAAAGCATGCATTGAAGAAGTCCATTACTATAGAATTGTGTGAGAAAGATCATCCTTGGAACATCTTGAAATATACAATGCTTCCCTGGTGGATTTTGAAGTTGTAAATTCATATTACTTCTTAGTTCTAGCAACTAATGAGTACAGTTGTATATGTCATCAATCAAGAATCACCATGCGATGAAAATGGCTCTATTGTCTTTCCAGGTGTTTATTGGAAATAGATTGACCGTGTTGTTGAATTCTGGTTGTAGCACTTTAAGAGCCTCTCCTATGCACTTTGCCTCTTCTATCAGCTTGGAATGGGCAGTGGCCCTTGTCTTTTGTGATTTAGTACTTGATTGGGCATTTGAATTTGTCTTCTCTGAATTCTTTGAATTAGAACTTAATGGATAACTTAATGTATCAGAGACTTTCCCTTCTGAGATAGATACTGAACTTGATACGTGTATATCAATGACATGGCGGACATTCTGATGTCAAATCATCACCTGACTTGGGATGATTTGACACTGGTGTAGTGGACATGTCACACTATCACACTGTGCCCCTATGCCACTAGACATTTAAAAGAAAATCTACCTTACCACTTGCAAGAGTAGATGGAATATTTCAGAGCTTTCTCATTACTACAAACACTATCTTTTGAGCCCTAGCAATATTATGGACCATAACAATCCACACCCACATCTACCTGTTTATCCACCTATTGTTAAAGATAGAATGGATGGAGGATGGAGGAGAGGAGTAACAAATAAAAGTATACTCTAGAACAATGTATTGCACTACTTTGGAGAATAGATAGTACTTAGCGATGATAGAGAAATCAAAAGAAGGCTCCAGTGAACAGGTAAAGACATCAGAGTAGAATACAACTTTGATGAATGACCTTGGCTTCAACTTATGTGTTATGCCCTGTGTAGAGAATAAGGACTCATAGTGTAAACCAGCACTAGTTTTTCATGGTCTACCTATTTTTAGCTAGTCTACTGTAGGCTACTTATTGTAATGATCGACCTCATGCCTCTAGGTGTTCTACACATAGACCACTTCTTTGTTTCATATTACTTTATATATCTAATGGCTCAGTCAGTGCCTCACTGGTGGGGCATGTTCTTTACTCAGCAGACCTCATGTCTGCCATATGTATTCCTCACATACTCCTCATGGTACATAGGTATATATATAGTAGATACTCTCCTGTATTCCCTATACTTTACCAATTGTATCATTTCCTTCCTTTCTCAACTCTCATATTATTCTCAAGTCTTTACTTGAAGTTGTAACCTAAGTTACTTCTCAAGGTTGTAACACTTATACCCATTTTTGTACTTGTGTATACCTTAGTTGTTGTCCTGAATGCTGAGGTTATTAGCTCTCACACCCCAGTCTCCAGTCATGACATTAGCCACTTATTTCAGAGTAGAAGGAAGTTGTCAGAACAGAGGTCCTAAGGAAGTAGAATAAGAACTTGGAGGGAATAGGAATAGGATTAGTGTCATAACTTGGCAAAATGGCTAAGTCAATATTTATATTTCTTTTCTTTTTCTTTTCTTTTCTTTTAGATTATTACTAAGGGGGAGCATGGGGAATATCACATGACAGTCACAGAGTCACATGTTGGTCATGTCACAAGTAATGTCACAAGTCACAGTCACAGCATGTGATGAGGTAGTCATATGACAGGAATAACATGAGGACCATGGGAGGATATTGCATAGCTATCATAGTAAATTGTATAAGTAGTGTAGAAAATCAAACAGGAACTCTATTGAGTTCTCCTTGTCAACTCTGACTTGGAGTGGACTTAAGTCATCATGGCTAGAGTCTTACAATTAGGATCAAATGACGTTAATTTACAAACTGAGAAAATACACTGTAACTACTCAGTACTTATAGTAAGTCTGGAATAGGAGAAGAGTAGTCTACTACACTATCCTACTAATTATAATTCCAGGAGAATTATTTAGGAGAAATAAATTACATAATTGTCAGATTTCCAGAATATGATATCTATCAATCCAGACCAACTAGCAATGCTGAACAAACAATTTGGTTTAGGCTCAAATATCAGAAATGCAGGGAGTTTATCACAGAAGGTCACTTACTTATTTATGATTGCTGGTTTGATACTTAAAAAGCTCAAAAATGCAAAGTTGAGATAGTGACAAAAGAAGTTGTTAAGTTTGAGGTTATTATGAGTCAACTCAACCATGACTACAATATGACATGGACTGAGATCAAACCAGTGAACATTGAATACTTGTAGATTAAACAAGTACAAATAGAATGGACATGTATATATATAGTGTAGTTGAATTAAGCAAGGACTCTATTATTATGACTTGGCAAAACAGCTAAGTCAATATTTATTTTCTTTTCCATTTTCTTTTCTTTTATTTTCTTATTGATGGATGTGCAAGACAAAAGTGACTCATAGAGAAGTGCAGGATATTATAGTTAGGTTAGGGTTACTATTGTTGTATAAATAAGATACTAAATCTAATGGGAACTCTATTAAGTTCTTCTTGTCAACTCAGATAAGGAGTGAGGTTAAGGTCAACTGTAGCGACTTAGCTTGAGATGGCTTAATCACCCTCCAAGTCTGAGTTAATAAGGAGAACTCAATAGAGTTCCTGTTATTTTCTGTATACTACTTATACAACTACTACATGGTCTGTGCACTACCATCCCACACTCATCATGTGATATGACACTGTGATACTTTCCCACACTCCTTCCTGTGTAGTAAGTCCAAAAGAAAAGAAAAGAAAAATAAATATAAATATAAATAATAACTTAGTTGTTTTACTAAGTCATGATACCACCTCCCTCTTAAGTTTCCTTGTCCTAAGGATTTTTACAACTTGTAATAAGGGTCAACCATGTTGCCTATTTTCTCCTCATCTTCTTCTGACTACTCTCTAATTTCTGGTTTCTTCTGCTTGATTTCTTCTTCTTTCACCTTTCTATCACTGATAATTCTGTTCTAATCTTCCCCAGTATCCTTTATCATACCTCTTGTCTAACCACCTGAATAATTTCTTTGCCATAAATCTTTCTGGTAATTCTCCTCTCCTAAATGTTCCTTCTTCTTTTTTTTGTCAATTTACTTCCTCTATGTCCCATTGATATTCCCTCTCATATTCTTCTGTTGCCTCTTTGGCATTTTCTAAGTTTTCTCTTCCTTTCCAAGTGTCAAATTCTGCTGTGAATCCCTTCCAGCGTACTAGGTATTTGTCCTTGTCCCTTATTTATTGCTTTTTCAAGATCCTTTCTACTTCCTATTCTTCTTCCCCCTCAATTATCACTGGAGCCAGTTGCTCCTTCTTTTACCCTTCTACTTGCCCTACATAGCATCATATTCTACTAACATTAACTACTGGATGTATTTTTACTGTACTTGGCAATTCCAGTTCTACTGCATTCAATAATACTATCTTCTTTATCTTGTAAGGGCTGACAAATCTTTTTGTTAACTTCTTTGTTCTTCTTCTAACCATTTGATACTTTAGATCCTTAGTACTCAACATTACTAAGTCTCCTACTTTATAGTCATTGACCTCTACTCTCTTTCTATCTACATACTTCTTCATTTCCTCTTATGCTTTACTTAGCACTGCTTTTGTCTCTTCTTGTATTTCCTTCATCTTTTCAACAAATTTCTCTGCCCCTTCATATTTCCTCTTCTTCCTTCCCTTGAATCCCATCCTAGGATCTTGCCTGTAATTTGCTTTAAAGGGTGTCATTCAAGTACTCGAGTATGCTTTATTGTTATATGCAAACTCCACCATTCCCAACCATTCAGGCCATTGCTCCTGTCTATGATCAATAAACATTTTCAAGTATTGCTCTAGCTCCTGGTTTACCCTTTCTGTCTGCCCATTGGTCTGTGGATGAAACACTATTGACAATTTACTTTTGATCCCTAACATCCCATTCAACTTCCTCATCAGCCCTGCTACAAACTGTGGTCCCCTGTTAGATATGATACTTTTAGATAGACCATGCAATTTTCACACATTGTCCCTGAACAACCTCACTAACCCTTCTGCTGGTGTCTTTTCTGTAGTTGGTATAAAGTGGACCATTTTCATTAACCGATCTACTACTACTAGAATAGAGTCATATCCCTGAGCTAGTGGCAGCTTTGTAATAAAATCTGCCAATATGTGTGTCCAAGGTTTTTCAGATATTAAATTGGGCATTAACTTGCCTGCTGGTTGCTCTGTGCTATTTTTATTTTGCTAGCAAGCATTGCATTCTTCCACATACCACTTCACTTCTTTCATAACTCCTGGCCACCAGAAATTCCTAATGACCAACTCCACTGTTTTCTACTATCATCCATGACCTCCCATTGGCATATTGTAATGTAGCCTAATAATTTCTGCCCTAAGCTTATCATCTTTTGGTATATAGACCTTTCCTTCCTTGTATATTATGCCATTAACTTCTCTCTTTTCACTCCTGCTTGCTTCATTTCTTCCACCACTTTTACAACCTCATTATCTCTTACTCTCGACTTTCTGACTTTCTCTAATAGATCTATCCTGTCTACTATTATTTCTACTGTTTCAGCTCTTCTTACTTCTAACCATTCTAATTTTACCAATATCTCGGTATCATTGTCTTTTTCCACTCATATTTCCCAATCTGGCCTCCTACTCAGGCTATCCGCCTTTCCAATCTTGCTTCCCAGAGCATGTTTTAATGTAAAGTCAAACCTTGACAGGTATAAGGCCCATCTAGCTTGTCTCTGATTTAAATTTTGTGCTTTCATGAAGTATCTGAGATTTTTGTGATCTGCCCAGATCTCAAATTTAATTACTGTTCTTTCCAGGAAGTGCCTCCATGCTTCCAGACATCTAACTACTGCTAACATTCCTTTGTTATGTATTTCATAGTTCCTTTCTATATCACTTAAAGACTTTGAAATGAAAGCAACTGGTCTTCACAAATTGTCTAAACACTTCATTAATAGTACTCCTCCAGTTGCATAGTTTGAGGCATTGGTCTCTACCCTGAGCTCCCTGTCCAAGTCTGGGGCTGCTAGTACTGGTTTTGTAGTGAAGACTCCTTTTAACTCATTAAATACCTTCTGCTACTCTTGTCCCCACTGCCATTTTACATCCTTCTTCGTTAGCACATTCATTGGCCTTGCTACTCAAGTGAAATCCTTGATAAACTTCCTATAATAATTTGCAAGGCTTAAGAATTTCCTGACATCTTTCACATTTTTGGGCTCTGGTGTTATCAATGGGCTGTGATAGCTCTTAGTGATTATCCTAGGTGGATGTTCAGGAAGAACTCAATAGAGTTCTTTATTGGATTGGGCTATTACTTATACTATTTTACAGTGGCTGTATAACTACTAGTCCACAATCACATGTCCTTCCAGAACATCCTATAATCACCTGACCTGGTCACATGATCTGATTATCTAATCTCCCATGCTATTTATATCTCAACCCCATTATACGTCTAGTACTATATTGTTTAAAACTATGGGCATACTCCAGCACTATTTTTAATGCACTGGTCTAGAGTATAAAATTCCCTTTTATGGTAAAAACAGTCACAAAATTCCCTTTTTTGGGTGTGAAATGTCACGCATGTCACACCCTGTTTCTGTCACCAGGTCAAGGTCACACTTTAGTCCTTCCCTAGAGTACCAGTTTTGGAATTGGTCCTTTCCTGGAGTACTAGTTTTGGAACTGGTCCTTTTCTGGAGTACCAGTTTTGGGTTTAGTCCCAGCCTGGAGTACTCAATTTGGCTTTGGTCCCAGCCTGGAGTACTTACTTTGGTAATCTCATGTAATCCCATCAATCCTGGAGTACTCGATTGGGTATCTCGTGGGTTTTTGTGATATGACATGTCCAACTTCCCTCTCTGAGTTTGCTATATTTGTTCTCCTTCTGCCCTCTCAAGAAATTCCATTAGCAAAATACCACAAATTATGCCACCATTCAAAGTGCTGATTAAGGGGTTCCAAATATCAATAAAGATCCTAGACTTTTATAACTCGAGGTTCAGCAGAAAGTGGATGAAGTGCATTGATAAAGAGTGGTTGGAAGAGCTCGAGCTAAAGGAGAAGGAGGTAGGAAAGCAGCTGGAGTAAGAAAACAGGGTGAGTTTTGTCCTGACACAAAGTCCCTGAAGATGTTCAAATACATGAACAAAAACATAGGACGAGCTCACTGCTCCACTCAGGTTTTGCTCTCTTTGTGTCACAATACTTGTCTCCACTTCAATGGGTCTAAGGATACCCACTATCCCCTGTACTCACAGCTATCAGGCCTCTGTCGAAATAAAGTCTCAATGTGTCAAGAATATTCGGTGTTCAACTCCCCAGATAAAAAAATATGAATTTCTATTGACAATGATAATAATTGGTACAAACACAAACCCTATATTTCAACTGCATCACTCAGCAAGACCTCTGTTAGACACCCAAGTGCTCACTACTGCAAGATAATCATATATGTCGATTGAAGAAGCCTGAGGAGAGTTTCAAGCATGCTCTTGATCGTCTTGACTTGTGGAAAATAGGCGTGGTGTCAGACACTCAACTCAGACTCTTCAATGCTTCTACCAAGTTGCTTCTGTACACCTCTCAACGAGCCAGGGAGATGAGGCAGTCAATGAAGTGAGAGAGACATCGCAAAGGTGGAGGCCGAGACAAGGGAGGGATAACAGTTATCTCTGTGCTCAAGTAACATGCCGTATAGAACCTGACATAGCAGCACCATTACTGCATTTGGATGTGCCTTCCAATGTCATGGCAGGAGGATAATCTGACCCAAAACCATCATGAAGATCAGAGAGAGTTAGGACAGGCATTTTGGACCAACTCAAACCAGACACCCTCTACGTCAGGAACATCGGCTTGACCTTCGAGCATTCCTTGGGAACCGACCTAGAGAATGATGCATGTGACTTCTGCAGCAAGAGCACGAAGACTTTGCATGCAGAGAGAAGGGGGGAAAATGATAAGAGGAGAAGAGAGGAGGGAGAAGGTGGACGACGCACCGAATGACCATGCTGTTGACGGTGTTTTTGAGATCGAGGATTTCGCCACAGGCATCAACTTTGATTTGTTTTGAGAGATCACTGAGAGCAATGGCCTTTGTGACCTTTGCAATGGATCTGACCTAGGAAGTCAAGTTTGCTGCAAGCTTGTTAACAACACCAGTGAGCTGGCACTAAGTGCTCTTTTTATCGATGACATGGGCCTGACTGCTGAGTTTACCATCTGTGCCAACCTCCTGACTAAGCTGGATCTCACAAGGATCGAGGTTTTGAATATCGATTCTAGCTAGCGTACAGGTCAACACGTGCAAGTACAGCACCTTACCAATGGTTTGGGGTGGTTTGGCTGGTCTGAGATGCATCCTTTCACTATCACTTCAGTCAGTGCTTCGGATATTGATTGGTAGCAATATCCGTTAAAGGAATGGTTGCATTGTTTAGCTGATTGCCATCATACACAAGATGTTGATCGATGTTCATGCAGGTGATCTTGGTCATACAAACTTTGCAAGTTTCTCTGCTGCTATGATTGTTGTAGGTGGTAGTAGCATCACATTTGGTTTAAGTGTGATCAAGGACCTTGTCGATAAAGATTTAAAGGGGAAAAGTAGAGTTAAAGTGATAGAATTCATCTAGACAGTTCCTGATACTTGTAAGTCTTGCCTTTCTATTGCCCTATGGTTAATACCCAATAAATACTTATGCCTAGCTTCCATTGTCCCGTTTATTCCAACATTTGCATCACTCATCAACCAATCTGTCTTCACTCCTCTCCGCATCTCGGTCCATTACACCCATGCATCACACACTGTACCCAGTGTTCCTACCATCCCGGGATTTGCATTCTCCCCAGGTCGTCCCTGTATTGGAAAAGTTATTGATTATGTCTTTTTCAAAGCATTATCTCTTGGTACTCGCTTTGACACGTCAGATATCAATACGACTAATACCTTCAATGACAAGTCCATTAAAGGTGGTACAGGGCAACCGCATTATGCTTGTTGGGTCGTGACGGTGTATTCTTTGAAAAAAAGGCTATGAGAAAGTTGCATGTTGATATTGATGCTGCATCTGAGACGAGGGAGAAGGAAGATATTCTAGATATAACGGGTATTGTAGTTGGTATTTATAGGCCTGTTGAACTTGTGGGGGATGTGATAGATGCTGTTGGAGGTGTGGATGGAGATAGAAGGCATCGTGTTGGTGGAATTGAAGTACATGAAGAGTATGTCATTTTTCTTGTTGTATTATCTAATTCTTAATTTCTTTTTGTCTTTTCAGGGTTTTTGGTTGACGGGTCAGCCAATGCATTGGTATATATGTGTCCCTGGTTCACCTACTAATTGTAGAAGATGTTTTGTTTAGCCTGTAAATTGTCCAGATTTAGTGTAATAATAATATCTTAATTTTCCAAAGTACTAGTAGTATCATATCTGACACTCTGCTTGTACTCTGCTAGTTCTTCACATAGAGCCACTGAAAGGGGCAAAAGGGAATTTAGCTGTGACTAGCAAGTAGAAAAGGGGATGGTGACAGTTCCCAATTGCATGCTAAAGGGGTTGTGGGGAGAAGGAGAAAGTGAGGGTATTAGAAAGAAATTAAAATATGAAGTGCAGCTTATCTGTAATGTAAAAATAGTCGAAATGATGGTAGGTTCAATCTAGATCCTATCCGCATGGTGTCCCTAAGGTGTCCACCTTTACACACTGTAACAAGCTCACTAATAGAATAGTCAGTAAACCACTCATGGGCCTTACCACACTCAATCAAGCCCTCATTTGCACCCCCACACCAAACCTTATGGGTGTGATACAATCTGAGTTGATGATTAGCCAGGATTTTCAGGCCTGCTATTCCATAGAAGGTTGCCTGAGTGACCACTGTGTCTTGGCTCCAGAAAGAATAAGGTATATGATAGAGAATATTCACCAACTCAACCTCTCACCAAGATCACCCCTTACACACTCAAGAGAATCGCATTACAATCTCAAGAGCTTCTGAGATGAAGGCAAGGGCCAAGGAGGCTCCCCCTCTCAATCTCCACTCTGAGAAATATATTAGAATATTACAAATGTTAGAGACTCAATTAAAAAGAAATAGAAAAGGAAACTCTTCATTCTGCCACTCTCCCTTGCGTCTCTCCTCTATGACACTACCATGCGGCTATGACAGCCGTCACCTTCCTATCCTAGACATGACCATGTGATCCTGCTCCACCTCCATACTTCACTCCTGCCCATCATTTCCCGAACCCCGAACTGGCTTCCTTCTACTCCAAATATGGTCTAGAAACACATGACAGTGTGTCCTAGCATCAGCGATACAATTGTCATCCAGCAGCGCATCTGTTTCTTGACTGAGTCCAGCAGTGATGGGATCACTAGTCACTGATAGACTTTTGATCTGCCGTTTTGATGTCATATTAGTCTAAGTCTGCTCTAGATTGAAATTATCTCACATTCCAAAGATATCTCTGAGCCTTTGATTTCTAGAGCTTCAACATTGATAGTCTATATCTGAGAAACCTGATGCTAGCTCATCAGTCTTGCCTCCCAAGGTATATGCTTTTCTGGCATGTGACAGCTTGGCCACTATCTGATAGAAGGACCCAATCTTGGGTCTAGATTATGCCTGGG
>Ga0153996_1001222_pt1 | contig 10559 bp, 11 predicted proteins | sample TSNC080MetaG_FD_104728 | JGI IMG/M metagenome (GOLD analysis project Ga0153996, IMG submission 104728) | Attine ant fungus gardens microbial communities from North Carolina, USA - TSNC080 MetaG | ecosystem: Host-associated > Fungi > Mycelium > Unclassified | place: USA: North Carolina, Lumber... | reverse complement strand
GAGATGAAAAAAAACGGATTTCAGACTGTGGCTCAGTCTGTGCGTGAGCATGGCTCAATTTATCGCGTGAAGGTGGCTCAGGCTCCGCCGGAATGCCGGCTCAACGGGGGCGAAATATTCATATGCCAAATTACGCCGCCTTCTTTGTTACCCATTCGCGCTTTCGCCGCGAGAACGCCAAAATATTGATGCGGTCGGCAGGTCTTTTTATCTCCTCCGTCAAACACGATGAAATTATAGATAATGTCAATTAAGCGTTCAGGATAAAGCAGCGCTATCAAATGATTATCAATTTTGTACCCTTTTGAATCCATTAGTTTTCTAGCCGCAAGCGAGATGCCGTCTTTGACGTTTTCGTCCTCTTTCCACTGAAGATAATACTTTTCCTTGGTTTCAATTACGCCATAACGCAGGCCCTCGGTATCATTTCCCGCCAGACACAACTGAATTGTAGCAAAGAAATTCTTGATAAACACATCTTTTTGGTTGTCGAGATTCTGCCGGATGCCCTGTGACACCGACACGGAACTGCGTTTTAACTCAAGTACTGCAATAGCGATACCGTTGATATAAATAACAATATCCGGCCGTTTTGTGTTTTCACCGAATATAGTTACTTCCTCAGCTACGTAAAAATCGTTATTGCCCGGGGTTTTCCAGTCTATGAAGTGAACAGTCTTTGATTGCTCGCCTGCCGACAGCTTTATTGAATGGCCGTAACGCAGCATTGAATAGATGTCCTTATTCAAGTCGTACAGGATTTTACTGCTGTTTTTTGCGGAAATTACAAGGTCGTTGACTGCGCGGCGAATAAGCTCATCGGAATAGCCCGCTTTTTTTAGGTGTTTCTTCAAAAGAGCCTCATCTATATTTGAGTTGTTTTTGTCGTGGAGGTCACCAAGATATGTATAGTCCAAAATATCGCGTAGCAGGCGGATAACTCTGTTTTGCGTCATTCTTTCGGTGGGCATTCAAATCAGCCTCCTTTTTCCTGTCAAAAGCTCTTGCATCATACCTTGTTTAATTTGCTTATATTTATTTAGTTTTATGGTCAGTTTTTCAATTTCATCATCCATATCGGAGAGGATATTGGCGATAGCAGTTTGCTCGTCGAGGGTTGGGGGAATTGTTATTATAATGCTTTTCATCACATTATTCATAAGCTTTGGATTTGCCAAATTTATTGAAACATATTCATTAGTTTTCATACTTAACCTATTTGCAATAAAGTAATTATTGCCAACAATAAGCTTTAAGGTTCCGCAAACATTCGTGCAATTAAATCGTCCTGATCGTGGGAAAACTGTACCTGCATTAACGCCATCAGTTGTCCACGTAATATACTCGCCTTCAAAATCAAACGTATCTAAATAACCCATAATACCGTTGTTTGCTGTCTGAGAGGAAAACACAGGATACTTTTTTGAAGTTGCCCGCTCAATTTCTTTATGGCTTATAACCCGCCCTCTACCTACAATGGCTATATTATCAATAGCTTTTTCTTCCCACTCCCTGCCAAAGCCTTCCAATCTGCGCTTGCCTGTAAGTAATTCCTGCATTGCGCCTTGTTTTATGTCTTTTTTCTTGGCTACCAGCTTTTCAAGCGATTCAATAAGTGAATCAACATCAGTTAAAGCTTCGGCTATGGCAACTTGTTCGGGTACTGGCGGAACAGGTATATATATTTTTGATAATTGCGTACCGTTTGTTAGCGCGCGGGTTGTATAAGTACAGCCTTGGATTATTGCGTTCCTTATATGTTCTGTTTGAAAGCAGTATTTCTTATAGCAGTCATCCAAGCTGTTATCCAATGGTCTTCCTCTAAGCACAAATCCGCTAAATACCCCATTCGGTATTTCCTCAAGCAAAACGCTGCTAATACCTACTTCTTCTGGAGTTTCGGAGGTTCTTGTAAAAAAAATATCGCCTTTTTGTATCTGGTAGCGTTTAATCTCATTATTAGAAAGGCATACATTTCCATTAATATCAGTTGCATATATGCCATTTTTACTGTAAACATCAGTGTAATTTACTATTGGCGTTCCATATCCGAAATATTCTTTTGACTTATTTAAGCCATTTTTAAAAACAAAAAGGTTCCCTATTGTATTTACTTCCCAACCATCTGGAATAACACCGACTTCTGTTCTCTTATACCCCTCCGGTACTACCAATCAAACCCCATCCTTTCGAGATGCGATTTTACCTTAGCTTCGTAATCAATAACTTCCTGTTCAAGCCCGGGCAAGGTGCTTTCGTACCGCTCCGCAAGCTCGGTTATACGCTCTGACAAGCGGTGCGAGATCGCTGAATATATCTCCTTGATTTTCTTGGAAATCGAAGCAATCCATTTTTCCTCAATAACAAGTATTTTAATTTCTTCCATCGTCAAAACAGGATACTTTTCATATACCATATTATCAAGTTCGGCAGTTTCCTTCTTTATTTTGGCGTTTAGCGAGGTTTCTTTTTCAAGCAGTTTTAAATATCTCTCAAGCACAGCTAACTCGTCCGCGTCATCGGGTGAGTTTTTTATAGTTTTTATCCTTTTTTTTAAGCTGTCCTTTGTAATAGTGCCTTTTTCAGTGGCAACATCGTCCCAAAAGCCGTTGTCATCGTCGTATTCTTCGCGTAATTCCTCGTACTCACGGACAATGCCATCTTTTTCTACAATGAGCTGGTCAATTTCGTACTGGTTTTCACAAAAAAAGAAGCTAATCATAAGGGTTTTGGGTATAACTCTACCCTCATAAGACTTCATTCTGCCTGTTTCTACTCCCTTTTTAATCTCCATTTCCTTAATGACATCTCTCGCGGATTCGTAGCCGTCATAACTGATTGCGTATAAATCATCCTGCATAGTTTCTTCCCAGTAGTTCATCAGGGCTTCATATACATCGTATTTATCAATTAGAGAGATATTTCCGTATTCGAGCAATATGCTGTCAGAAAGTTCAGCAATAAAAGCTTTTGGACTGCTTTCTTTCTTGATTTCATAAAGACTGGGCTTGTTCTTTTCTTTCCAAGAAGAAAAAGCGTCGTGAATTTTATGCTCGTATGCCTTAAATGCGGGAAAGCTTGAAATTTTGTCCCATATTTCTGCCTTTGGCACAGCAAGATTGACGTATCCGTCACGCATATGTAGTGCAAACAGTACGTCGCGCAATCCCTCGAATGCCGTCCAGTATGACGTAAGACTATCAATATCTAAGACTGGGATACCACCTTTTAAGTGCGCGGCGATATCCTGTAAATCTTCAGGCTCGCAACTGTCTATGTATCGGGGAATATTAAGGTTAAAAGCGTTTTTATCCTCAATTTCAGAGTTCCTCACAAAACGCGCGTACTTGGGATCATCTTCACGCATGGCGGTAAAATAATCGACAATCTTACGTATATCCTGTTCACGCAAACGATTTTTGTTGCCATCTTTTTTGTAGCCCTTTGATGCGTCGATCATGTAAATACCTGTGCGTGATGCAGCGTTTTCCTTATCAAAAACAATAATACACGCAGGTATCCCTGTTCCATAAAACAAATTGGCAGGCAACCCGATAATACCTTTTATGTATTTACGTTTTATCAAATTTTCTCTAATAGTAGCCTCGGCGTTTCCTCTGAACAAAACTCCGTGAGGAAGAATTATTGCCCCCTTGCCATCAGATTTCAAAGAATGAACAAGGTGCAAAAGCCACGCATAGTCGCCGTTTTTGGCGGGAGGTGTGGCTTTATAGTTTTGAAAGCGCGGGTCAGCACTTGCATCAACACCATTGCTCCACTTTTTGTCGGAAAACGGAGGATTGGCGACAGCAAAATCGAATCTGTCACTCCCTCTGCCAAAATCGTCCGGCGTGGACATAGTGCTTTTGCCACCGACAATCGTTCCATCATCTTTGTTATGCAACACAAGATTCATCTTTGCCAGACCCGCGGTACTTGGGTCAAATTCCTGACCGTAAATTGTAAGGCCGTTGGGAGCTTCATCTGTTGCCCTAATCAGTAGCGAGGCACTACCACAAGCAGGGTCATAAATAGTTTGTGACGCTGAGGTAGAGTCTTTAACGCAAATTAGCTTGGCAATGATGCGAGAAACCTCGGCAGGCGTATAATACTGCCCTTTGCTCTTGCCGGATTGTGCCGCAAAATTGCGCATTAAATACTCATAGGCATCGCCAATTATATCATCTCCACTGGCTCTGTTTTTCTTAAAGTTAAGACTGTCGCGCTGAAAAATTGTAATCAAGTTTGTAAGCGTATCTACTTTATCTTTGCCGCTTCCAAGCTTTGTAGAATCATCAAAATCAGCAATATTAATAATGCCAGTCAGACGGTTTTCTTCTGCCAGCTTATTAATTACTTTATTAATACCTTCGCCAATTTCAGGGTCATTCTTCAATTTTTCCAAGTCGTGAAAGCTACCGCCCTCGGGTATAATTATTGATGCGTAACGATCACCTTCACATTTATCTGTGACATATTTTACAAATAATAACGTAAGTATGTAATTTTTATACTCTGACGCATCCATTCCGCCGCGTAGCTCATCGCAGCTTTCCCATAATGCGCTGTATAGTTCACTCTTCTTTACTGCCATGTATTTACGTTCCCCTTTTAAATCAGCCGCGATAATAATTGTTGAAATTTGGCATGTGATAATTATATATTAAATCCGTTAGGAGTACAAGCTACCACTTCACAACCTCCGCGAAAAATACTATAAAACAGGGTATAACTAAGCAGCAGCCTAAAATCGATACGGATTAGGCTGCTGCATTGCTAAATATCCCATTATTATGAGGACGCTTGACTATAATTCACTTACATGAATACAACTATCCTGTTTATCCATAACATCAATCCCCATCCTTGCCCCAAGCCGAAATCCCTCAATAAAATTCTCCTGCGCGGTTATATTAGCAATTTCACACTGTGCGTCCATCAAGGCGAGGAGCATTTCCTTTTCTCTTTCGGGGAGCAGTTTTTCCAGCAATTCCTCGTTATCGGAGATAATCTGCATGGCTTCAAGGTATTGCGGGGTTCGAATGTAGATTTTCACTTCGGGTTTGATGTTGCCGTGATAAAGTTCTTCAATCATATTCATATTACGACCTCGCAAACAATCGCGTCCAGTTTCCCAGTTTCTATATCAACGATAAAGTACTTGTCCTCGGGAACGCCGTATTGTGGCTCTTTGGTGGAGCCGGTCGTAGCTGTGACCGAAACGGTTAAAACCAGAGCCGCCAGAAATGCCAAAATTCGCATATTTTTCACTTGAAATCCTCCTCGTTTGTGTATTTGACATTTTGCCATCACCAACATATCACAAGCTGTGGAGGATATCTATTCATCATAGTAGACGAAGATTTGCCGGATTAACTTACCCCTGTTTCGCTGATAAAATTTCAATTAAACTTTCCTCGAACGCCCGATTTTGGTCGGGCGTTCTTTTGGCGTTACCTTTAAGCCTGCCTCCCGCCATGCGGATTTTCTTAGCCGTATGTCGTGCCAGTAGCAATGAATCAATGTTATCATTATTGTAAATCATGCCGTCTTGGCTGATTGGAACAGCTTTTTTCGCGAGACACATTGCGGCGAGGCCGTAGTCCTGCGTGACAACGACATCGTCTGCGTTCAGCATATTCACAAGCGCAAAGTCCACACTGTCCGCGCCCTTTGAGACTGTAATAGAAGTCGTGTCCGGCTTGTTAAATTCGTGCGCCGTGTCGCAAAGGATTATACATTCAAGCTTAAACTGCTTTGCAATGCGGATTGTAATGTCAACAACAGGACAGCCGTCCGCATCAATAAAGATTTTCATTTCTTTGTTTTTCCTTTTAAATAGTTTTCCCATGCGGGATGAGTTTGCACAGGCTCGCCGTGAGCCATGCAAATCCAGTCAATGCCGTCCGTGCTTATGGCCTTCATTGATATTGCATTTTGTGCCTTGTCGAGCATAAATACATTCGGTGAATCCACAAGAACATTACTTCTGCCACGCACCAAGTCGCCGACGAACAGAACATTTTCAAAGCGAAAGCACACATGCCCCGGCGTATGTCCGGGCGCGGGTATAATTTCAATCGAGCCAATCTTGCCGTCTGGAAGCGTGTGCAGCAATTGCGGAAGATTAACTTTCTGAATCAGCGCCAAAATTCGTCTTAGCCCCATCTGCTTTTTCTCGCCTTTTGCATAAGGTATGTCCTCCGCGCTGATGTACACGTCACAGCCGCATTTTTCGGTCAAAAAACCAATATTTCCGATATGGTCGGTGTCGGCGTGAGTAATCAAAATCCGCTTTACGTCCTGCGGCTTGATGCCGTTTGCTTCAAGCTCCTTGAGAATTGCCGCGCCTCTGCCGGGAGCGCATGTGTCAATTAGGGTAACGCCGTCGGAGTCCTTTACGGCGTAGGCATACGCACCCTTGGTGCATTCCAGTTTGAACACATTTTGTGTGATGTTCATGCGATTATTCCCCCTTGTTTTTGTTTCCTCTGCTTTTATAAACATTCCATTGATTCCTGCACCGACCAGAGCAAAATTCGCTTCGAGCGTTTTCGTTGTAATAAATCTTATTACAATGCTTGCACATTTTCATTGGCTTTTCGGAGTTTGTAACGCTGATGGTAAAAGCGAAATCAATCAAAGCCTTGAGCGAAGTAAAGTGAACAGAAAGCCGCGCATCTGAGTTAATCCCATACCGCATTTTATGCTTCGGGAATTCCGCTATAATTTTACGGCTGTTTGCCCGAAGCTCTGCATCATCTTCATTGTCAAAATTTAGATACGCGAAAAAACAGCGGAATAATTCGTAGAGATAAGTGGCGATCCATTGCACCTTTTCGCCGTAATATCGGGAGAAAACAAGCTCATACACAGGCTCGCGGCCAGAAAGCGCGGCAATGGAAAGGCTGCCGGGGATTGTTTCCGCCATCTCCTTATTAAAGGGGAAGAACATACCGATATACTGCTCCGTGGGGGCGACTCCAGCTTGAAAGAACCAGCTTTCGCTTAATGAGGTCTGCTTGACCTCGGCAAAATTGTCGTTCATTGGCAGCTCCGGCATGATACCGAGCACTCCGTGCCGACGCACAAAGCCTAAAATCAAACCCTCTACTACCTCGACAGGCAGGTCTTTTGTAAGTTGCTTTCCAATCTCAACCGCGTCAAGCATAATTTCTCGGGCGTGTTCGGCAGGCACATACATACTGCCCACAGCATCCTCTGTCGGTACTATATAGCGTTGACCGTTAGCGTCTGTTCGCAGTTCATAGTCAGAAAATCGCATCCATTGCTCGCTGTTGAATTTCAGTAAAGACATAGTGTCCATTGTATTTTTCCCTCTCCGTTATCATATCCGGCAGCAGAGTTACCGCTCCGCCGCCGGTATCTATATATTCAGGCGCTTTCGCTTCTGCGCGACACAGCCGTCACGCAGGGGCCGCATTCTTCGTTATACCGTTCTGCCAGATAGTCGGTCTGATTGGGCGATTTTTTTGCCGGAAGCGGTTCCGTCAGCTTCGGTTTGCCAGCGTCATACCATTCCAGAAATCTTCTTTGCGTGGTTGTGATTGAAGCCCGCAGCCGTAGTGTTTCCGCATACCGTTCACAAAAATTATGAAGCCCACGCTCTCGTAGTTTGCGGACATTGCGCTCGATACATCCTCTGGAGGCGGCTATCGCCTTTGTGGGGAGACCGTATATCACGGTCAATTCCAGCACCTCGCGCTGCTTGTCCGATAACGAGTTCATGATGTCCTCTATCAACTTATTGCGGTAATATATTTTACCTTCCTTATGATACGCCGCTTCTTCAATCAGGTCAAGGAAATCGGGCGACCGCGGCGCCGCCTTTCTTCCTCTGCTCGGCCTTATGTCGAGGATGTCATCTCCGTCAGCGAATTGTTTCAGCATATCCGAATCGCCGACGTTGCTTATTTTCCTCTTGTAGCTGCGGTCGTTATTGTGAGATTCCTTGAATAACTCCTCATTGTCCGCAAGGAACGCGTGGTATTCCTCCCGCTCCTTTTCTGTCATGCACTCCCAAGTGCTAATATCCTCTTGGTGATAAGGTTTTTGCCCGATTAGTTTCATTGACATTCCTCCTGCTGTAATAATTTTTTATTTTTATTTAAAAACGATACCGTTTTTAACTTCGAGATGGTCTATATTATAGAGGGGTTAGTAATATATGTTAGTGTCATTAACTCTTACATATATAATACGCCCGCCAAACAAATTTGTCAATAGGGGAGGAATCAAAAATGTGTTTTCTTTGTAACCTTTAGCCAAAACATCATCAAGGAGGGTATCATTTGAAGTCAACGGCGCTAAAGCCACGGGAGGCATACCGCGTAATGTTTCCCGATTACCCCGACGTTGTCGGCATTGAACAGCTTCAATCCATGCTTGGAATCGGCCGCAAGCTCGCGTACAGGTTGATTCAAGACGGTCAAATCGAAAGCCTGCGTATCGGGCGCACATATAAAATCCCCAAGGCAAATGTCATTTCGTACATCACCCAACGGACATAAATAAAAAGCCTGTCTCGTGACAAATGTTGTTGCAATCATGCTTTTAGCATGGTAACATACAAGCGTCAGCGGCAGGCTTTCTTTCGTCTTAACGAAGAAAGGAGTTTTACTATTATGACAGGAAGTCTGCAAATTCAAAACGATAAATATTATATGGTTATCAATCTCTATGAAGACGGCAAACGCAAGCCGAAGTGGATTAACACCGATTTGCCGGTCAAGGGTAATAAGCGGGCGGCTCAGCAGATGCTGAACGAGTATCTCGCGAACAGCGAAAAAACCGAGGCTCTTTACAAGCGAAAAAAGACGGCAGCGCAGGGGCTTACGCTCCTAACGTATATGGTGCAATGGCTCGAATCCAGAAAGGGCAGTATCGAGGAAGGCACCTATGCTGCCTACGATGGCATGATTAAAGGCAGGCTGACCACATTCTTTGGTAAAGAAAACCCCAAGCTTGCGGATTTCTCGCCGCAGCATCTGGAGGACTTTTACCGCTGGATGCGAGGAGAAAAGCTTACGGGCAACACGCTGGTGCATTACCACGCCTGTATCCGAAAAGCTTTGAACCATGCGTTTAAGACCGGGCTGGTACTCGAAAATGTCGCCGACAAGGTGGATAGACCGAAAAAGGACAAATACATCGCCAGCTATTACGACAAGGGCGAATTAGATGTGCTGTTCGAGAAAAGTAAGGGCGACGCGTTGGAGCTTGTCATTTATGTCACGGCATTCTATGGCTTGCGGCGCAGTGAAACGCTCGGTTTAAAGTGGGACGCAATTGATTTCCAGAATAAAACCGTAACCATTCGCCATAAGGTCACAGACGCGATTGTCGATGGCAAGCTCACAATCATCGCGAAAGACAAGTTGAAAACCAAATCCAGCAATCGTACATTACCGCTGCTTCCGCAGATTGAGGAGCGGCTTCTCGCGGAAAGGGAGCGGCAGAAACGCAACAAAAAGCTCTGCAAAAAGTCCTATCAGCAAAGCGATTACATCTTTGTCAACGACCTTGGTGAGCCAATCAAGCCCGATTTTGTCAGCGCGCATTTTAAATATTTTATCGGGAAAAACGGCTTGAGAAAGATTAGGTTCCACGATTTGAGACATAGTTGCGCTAGCCTTTTGCTCTCGCTCGGTATCCCCATGAAGCAAATCCAAGACTGGCTCGGTCACTCCAATTTTTCCACGACCGCCGACCTTTACGCGCATCTGGATTACTCGACAAAACTGCTCTCAGGCGACGCGATTTCGGGGGCATTTGCGGGGTGAAAAAGTGCTTTCTAACACTCATCTAACACAATCGTCAATAAAAAATAAAACGACCAATCCGATTTGGATTAGCCGTTTATCCCATAACAATGGGAAATTTTTGGTGCCGCAGACCGGAATCGAACCGGTACTCTGTTGCCAGAACGGGATTTTAAGTCCCGGGCGTCTGCCAGTTCCGCCACTGCGGCATATTGAATTTTTCCGCAAATGCGGAAGTGTTGGTTATGTGTTAGTTATTCGCCAAAACTTTTAAACTATCCACCGCCGCGAACGCTTTACACAAGCGGCTTCACGCTTCGGCGCGGGAGCTTTTCCCCATCGGATTTTAAGTCTCTTGTGTCCGACGATTCCACCATAACGGCGCATTCAAATACTTAATTTGAGCCAAATTTAAAGCTATCCGTCTCCATAAAAGCCTTTCACAGGCAGAGTGACGGATCTCGCGCGTTTTACCCATCGGATCAAGTCCCCGGTGCCGGCCAATTCCGCCACTGCGACAAAGCACATCTTATTATATAATAAAATATGTCATCCGTCAATCTTTATGCTCACTAAAGCAGGGCGAACGCTTACGAAATACACAAGACCATTTCAAGATAGTCAGAAGAGAGCGCACAGCGTAAGCGCTTGGACTTAACGCCGCCTTTTGATGTTTTTTCTTGAGAGATCAGGTTTAACGACAAATGACGCATGAGATTAAATACAATCGCAGCGTTACCCGCTCTGGCCCGGCAATTATCCTCGTTGTAAGCAACG